>Ga0131853_10027989_pt1 | contig 10102 bp, 10 predicted proteins | sample TergutLab28metaG_FD_92764 | JGI IMG/M metagenome (GOLD analysis project Ga0131853, IMG submission 92764) | Labiotermes labralis P1 segment gut microbial communities from Petit-Saut dam, French Guiana - Lab288 P1 (version 2) (version 2) | ecosystem: Host-associated > Arthropoda: Insects >... | reverse complement strand
TTTTGTCGTTTTGCGTTCTCGGACATTTTCACAAAAACCGCGTGAAAACGCCTGCCACGCAAAATTTGTTTCACAAATTACACTCGAAAAAATTGGTTCAACTATGGTTCAAGGACAGGTCTAGTGGATATGGTAAATTACACTTCTTTTAGTTCGGCTTTGGGGTGTTATCGTCCTCGTCACCACAGCAGCAGTCTTCGCCGCCGCAGCATTCGTCTTTATCAATTGATTGGCTGATATTGCAAGCCAAATTATCTAGGGCGGCCGCCGCTTTTTCTAAAGCACATTGGCTCGCCTTTTTTAGTTTTGGCTCTACTTCTTTGTAAAATACTTGCATCTTGCAGCCGGCATCTTTGGCAAACTTAGTTACGTCCTGCGCAAATTGCTGAACCCTCTCTTCCATGTTTTCACGGGTTTCTTTGCTAACCAAGCGTGAGTTGCCAAGTACCTCCAGCAATGTTGCTGCTTCATCTGCTGTAATTTTGCCATTTTCCAGCAGTTCTAATACGCGCATTTTTTCGTTCATTTTTTAGTCAATCCTCTCTGATTATTTATCTAATTATACTGTGTCAATACATACGGTGATATACAAAAAAAGTTTGTTATAGGATAATATCACCGAATTATGGGATTGGCAAGTCGTTTTGCCCGAAAACTCCGACAACAAAACTACCAGTTGGATTTTGATATAAAATTCGTATATAATATTGCTGAGGTGTGTTGGTATGTCGGAGAATAATAAAACAAACAAAGATGACAAGTGGGATTTTTCAGATTACGCATTTACAATAACAGGAATAATTGTTGGCGTACTTTTAGTTGTCCCAGAAATACTGGAATCCCAATTTGGTATTAGCATATTAGGCGGAAGTTTCGGCAATACAGCGCCAGCGCTTGTTGAGGGACTAGAGTATGGTTATGGTGATGATGCGTGGAACTTTAATCAGCTTCGCGCCTTGTCACCGATGCTGTTTCTTTTGACAACTACAATCGTTTACTTTAAAGAAGCATTGGATGCAAGAAAAAGCGGTGGATATACAGGCTCATTGTTTACGCACACGTTTGAGTCCTTGTTTGAAGAAGCAATTTATATGGCAATTACCACAATTATGGTATATGGTGCAATCCTTACTGGCGCAATGTATGCCTCGTGGCTAGCCGGGCCTATATCATGGGTTTTATTTATATTGATATTCCCGCTGGTAAAGAAAAAAAGTAAGAATACTGCCGAAGTTGATATGCCCTGGCTATCATTGCTTATATTTGCAACCGGGATTATTGCCGAAGTTATAACAAGAGCATGGATTGCGTTTCCACTGTCGTGGCTTATCATTTGTATAATTCAATTTGTAGAGACTATCCGCAAAGAAGACTACTCTCCCGATAAAGCTTTTAATCTTATGTATTATGCTTTCTCGATTACTTTGCTTGCGGTGGGAATAACACTGGGCTTTTGGATGGTATCATGGGCGGCATTTCCAATCGCGTTATTTATTTGTTGGATATTAAGCAAATTGGGCATATTCAAAAAAGCAGAAACCGATAAGCAATAAAAACCCCGCCGGAATTTTTTTCACGGCGGGTTTTATCTACTTTATAGACAATTAACTTGAAAAACGACTCAAACTTCGTCGAAAAACGGCCTGATGCCGCCGATTTTCCGTCTCGTTCTCGTCTGTTTTCAAGTAAAATTGCTATATACTATTACAAAACAGCCATAGCTTTTTAAGTGCGGGATATTGACGCAAACCGGAAACACTCCAGTATAATGCGGTGAAATACTGCCGCCAAAGCGTAAAATCGGGATATTTTGCATAGTGCATGGCGGAACGGTTATTTATCTGCCATGGTTTTAGTCCGGCAAAATGAATGCCATACAACACATCAAGGCGAGGATACCCGCCAATCGAACAGTAACGAATGTCAATGTTCGTCCATTTTCCTGACCATAGTAATGTCGCAAGCTGCATTTCGGGCCAAGGGAAATTTTTTACTAAGGCCATCATTTCAGGTGTGCGGAGACATTCGACAAAATTATCGTATTCCATTTTGGATGGGGTCAAAACCCACAGCCCTGCGTTTACACCCATATTAGACGGGTCAAAAGCCACACGGTCTGTTATTTCTTTTGGGATATATGACCCATGCGGGCAAAGTAAGCCATAGTGGCTATGCCAGCTCCATTTATCGGAAGTAGTAATCGTATCGCTATAACTCACGCTTCTGCTTTCCATGATAATCCCCGCTGGTGTAGGCAGCGTGAACAATTCGTCATACTTACAAATTGGCAAAACATCCGCATCCAGCAGCACAATTTTATCGTACTGCTCATCAAGCCCGCCGTCGTGACCTAAACGCAGTGCTTCGAGCCTTGTCATTAGTAGGTTGCGGTCATTTCTTCCTGTACTGATGCTGCTTTTTATACGTAATTCGTTGATTAAAATTACTTTGTCATATACCAATCCCAAGGCATGCCGCGCTTTGGGTGTCACATCATCTGTCACAAGGCATATACAATCATAACTGGTTTGTATTTTTAATGCGTAGGCAAGTACCAAGGCCCCCGGCAGGTATCCGTCACCACGCATAAGAAAAGTCGCGTAAGCATATCGCAACGTAGATTCCTCCGTTTTTTAGAGGAATCCGTAAATCTATTTTTCAGGCATATCGCAGACATAGGGCATTCCCCTTTATTGTAATCTATAGTCGTTCTGCAATATGCCCAAAGTGCCTTTGACGAAATAATTAAAGCCAATGCTCATGATATAACCTCCATTCTTTGTGAATATAAATTGATTGTCTTATCTAACGTAAAGCATCGCTTGCATATATTCAAGGGGGAGAATGAATATAGTCAATTTTTATTAGGGAATGTTCCGGGAAGCGCGAATTAATTGCCGATAACCAAAATATAGCACGTATTTTATCCAAATTGTGATAAAATACGTGCTATATTTGTGACATATAATGATAAAATTATGATAGAATATGCCATTTTGTTGGCATCATTTAACGGCCAGAATCGTGAATCCGCTCGGAAGTCTGCTTAAATACATGTTTTCTTCCGCTTTATTATGGGATTCATGCGTTTTTTTAATTGTAAATCCGGCTTCGCAAATAGCATTTAATATATCCGAGATTCTTCTATCGCAGCATACAGAAGGCAAATCTACCGACCAGCCGCCAAAACGGTCGGCCAATGGGGTACCACCAAAATTCGTATCTATTTCGGGTACGAGGTTATTGTAATCCAAGTTTACAACAAGGCCATTTTCACCGGCTTCGATACAGTCTGTAATAGGATGTGTCATGTGAAGCAGTAGTTTTCCGCCCGGTTTCAATACCCTTAGCCAATTACGGCAGGCTTCGTTTAAATCCTGTACCCAGCATGGATAGGTAGCGAAAACGACATCGAACTGATTATCGCCTATCGGCTCAAGTTTCTGCATGTCTGCAACAACAAATTCCATATCGAAATTCATTTTTGCGGCACTCGCACTTGCTATTTCAATTGCCTTAGGCGTTATGTCACATGCCGTAACAACCGCCCCCAAGTTATGCCACGAAAACGCTTGTTTCGCATCACATGCACAGCATATATCAAGCATCTTTAAGCCTTTTACATCGCCAAGCAAAAAGACCGGCGGAAGCGAGTCATACATAACCCCGCCGTTTGAAAAAAATTCGTAATAGTCCGGCCATCTCATAAGGTGGAATTTAAAGTAATCTTCTTGGTATGCGTTCCATGCTTCCTTATTTAATAGATTTGTGTTTTCCATGGTGATTGCTTATTTCCCTCTCTCGGCCATCATAAGCTCGATTTCTTGCTCGTTTATGCCAACCATGGCCTCGCCAATGTCTTCCGAAATTTCGGCAATAAGCTTCGCATTTTTGTAGTTTTTTACGGCTTGTACGATTGCAGATGCGCGCCGTGCTGGGTCGCCGGATTTAAAAATGCCAGAGCCTACAAAAACACCTTCCGCGCCAAGTTGCATCATAAGTGCGGCATCAGCAGGGGTGGCTACGCCGCCTGCGGAAAACATTGGCACGGGCAGCTTGCCGTTTTCGGCTACGTATTTTACCATTTCGTATGGGACTGCCAGCTGTTTTGCCGCATCGTAAAGCTCGTCTTTGGATTTGGATGTTAACGCGCGTATATCACCCATCATTTTGCGCATGTGGCGCACAGCTTGTACAACGTCGCCGGTACCGGGCTCGCCCTTGGTGCGTATCATGGATGCGCCCTCCAAAATGCGGCGCAATGCTTCGCCTAAGTCTTTCGCGCCGCACACAAACGGCACGTCAAACGCGGTTTTGTCAATTTGATACATATCATCCGCCGGGGAAAGCACTTCGCTTTCGTCTATATAGTCGATGTTAATGGCTTGCAACACTTGCGCTTCCACAAAGTGGCCGATGCGCACCTTCGCCATTACAGGGATTTTTGTAACGGCTTGGATACCTTTTATCATTTTAGGATCGCTTGCGCGGGAAACACCGCCCGCAGCACGAATATCTGCAGGTATGCGCTCCAGTGCCATGACGGCACATGCGCCCGCTTCCTGGGCGATACGTGCCTGTTCTGGCGTGGATACGTCCATTATTACGCCGCCCTTTAGGATTTCGGCTAGGTTCTTGTTTGGCATTTTTAATTCCTCCATATTATTTATATATTACCTCGTACGCGTCCCCGCGGTAGGGGATAAACGCCTCGTTAAACTCCCTGGTAAAGTACAGGTGAATGTAGCGCACCCGTTCGTTGCTAAACTTACCTGGGTGGGAATTTAAGAGCACGTCCTTATTGTGCCAGAAATTTTGACCTTTTTCAAACTCCGGGATAAGTTCGCCGGTATAGTTTTGCGTTTTGTATAAAAACACGATATAGCGGTTATCGTTTTCTAGGTTGCACCAATGCACCACGCCATGATATTCCAGGTCAGATATGGTAAGGCCCGTTTCTTCTTTTATTTCACGTATTGCACAATCGTTAAAATTTTCACCGGGGTCTACCTTGCCGCCGGGGAAGCTCCAGCCCGGCCACTTACCCGTGCGGTTTTGCACCAACACTTCGCCGGTGGCGGGGTTTTCGACCATTACCATGGTGGTTAGTTCTACGTTCATTTATGATTTTACCTTTCTGAGTGGATGTTATTAAGACTTTGGGGCTATCCGCCCCAAACCCCAACAAGGGGATGCAATCCCCTTGACTCCTATCTTTCCGAGCCAATATGCCCCTTCTGCTTGAACCGTGCTTCATATTTCGCCATTGCACTTTGCAAAACTTCTTCGGCATCTACGTCCATTTCGCAGCATAGCGCAAGTAAAGAAAATATGCAATCGCCCAATTCTTCGGCAGCGTTTGCGGTTTGCGCGTAGGCTTTTTTACCGTAATCCGTAGATGATAGTATTTCTTTCCCAAGTTCGCCTATTTCTGATACCAGGTCGATATACCTTGTGTGCTCGCTGGTTTGCAGGCTGTGCTTTTGCATGAAATTGTTAACTATTTGCTGCATACAAAAATCCCCTGCTCTTTGCGTATCTTAAAAACCCCGTCCACAAAACCTTCGCAGATAAGCCGGTAAAAGTCGTCATAAATATCAGCGGGGATTTCGTTGTCCGACTCTATATATTCCATCAAATCACCGGCGTCTGTGACTTCAAGCGCATCTATATAATGCCGTTGCTCGATATTGGCAAAAAATTTCTCCAGCAACGCTGTGCCGCTTTCAAGCGTAAACGAGAGGTTTTTCGGATACGAGAAATTTGCTTTGTCGTCAAACCTACGCTTAATGTCGGTAATTTCCTGGTACGACACTTCCCCCGCTGTTGTGGCGTAAAAATAGCCGCCGGGCTTTAGTACGCGCCTTACCTCGGCAAGCGCCTTGTCCTTATCTGGCACATGGTAAAGCATGTGGTTTGCAATTACAATATCGAACGAATCGTTATCGTATGGTATTTCTTCTATGTTTACTTGTGTGAACGAAAACACGGGGTTATGCTGCAATAAATTGCGCGCTTTTTCAACCATTAGCGGCGAAAAATCCGAAAGCGTAATTTGTACACCTTGCGGAATGCGAGCGTCCCTGTTCTGCCAAATTACGGCGGTTCCGCAGCCGAGTTCTAAAATTTTCATGTTGCCGGCAATTGAATATTGGTCAAAAACCCAATTTCCAAAACCATATTGGTTTACACTGTATTTGTGATGCAGCCCCATTCTGGTCGTTAGGGTGTCTTGCTTTACGTAAAGGTCTTTTACGCGTTCGGTGTTTGCCATGTTTTGCATTGATTATTCATCCTCACTATATTCTCCCCCAAAAACCGCGCCTGCGCCAGCCTTCTGGGCTGTGCTAATATATCACCGGGCTTGTCCGCAGATGCCGTAACGCCGTTTAGCTCACCCGGGACACACAAAACACCGGCAGAAAGGTAAAAATTGTGGATAACATCCAGCACTTTTGACTGCCCCCCTCCTGCCGTGGCGCGGCCTACGGCAATTGCCCCGCCCAATTTACCGCCCAATGGCTTCCCCTTCATGGCATATGTTCTGTCAAACACAGCCTTTAGCTGAGCCGGCACATTGCGCCAATACGAGGGGGCTGAAATTATAATTGCATCACAGGCTTGGTATGCCTCGTATATTTCTTGCATGTCATCGTTTATAAAGCAAAATTTCCTATCAGCACAGGTTTCGCAGCCGATGCACATTTCTATTTTGGCCTCGGAAAGCAAGATTCTTTCTACGTTCCATCCCGCTTCTGCAAAAGGCTCTAGAGCGGCATTTAACAAAATTTCCGAATTGCCGCCCTTCCTGGGTGTGCCGGATATTCCCAATACGTTCACAGCACTACACCAACACAGGCATAAACGATACGCTAAACGTAAAGTTTCGCTCGTCAAAACGGTACGGCTTGGTTAATTCCGGCCCGCAGGAATTAGAGCCGATGCCGTTGTTTTTATAGTCAATATGAATCACTGTTTCGTCAAGCTTGGTGAGTTCAAATGGATGCATGGCCGTCTCCAAATCGCGGCTGGTGTAGTGGGATGCACTTAGGGAAAATGTATCTTCGGCAGCCTCTACCAGCAGCCCAAAACCGCGGCCATCGGTAAGCAACGCATAATCCACGCCATAACGTGCGCCATTTTCTTGCGGGTAGTCATAGTTTACAAACATATCGTCAACACTTGTTTGGAAACATCCCTTCCAGGCAGACCGGCGCATGTCTATATAGTTTTCTCCGGGACCATAACCAAAGTAGCGCACATTTTCGGTACCTTTTGGCATGGTAAAGCGCAGCCCAAAACGGGGAAGCGTCAGTTGCCCACCGTCATTCATTTCGTTAATTTCCGCAACTTCAACATCCGTTTTAAGGGTGATGCGCCCGGTTTTTTCAACCGTCCAAGTAGCAACCCCGCGCAGTATAGACGCTTTGGAAACCGCATTCATCGCATAACGCACTGTAAATTCGCAAGTTTCGCCATGCGACTGCGTTACCTCATAGATATATGGCTTGGCCTTGTCAAACCCATATGCGTACCATTTATGGCGAATTTTACGGTCATTATCGGTTGGCGCGCGCCAAATATCAATGTTTAGCGGCTCTGTAATGCAATTTACACCATTCCGCGCAATTTGTGTGAATGCGCCTTTGTGCAAATCAAAAATATAATGGAAGTCATGCCCATTGACATGAACAAGCGGGCCATTTTCGCACACATTAATCCCACCGGTGTAGTTGCTTAGCGCAAATTCGGGCTTCGCGCATTCGTCCGAAATAACCAGTTGGCAAAAATTCATTTCATCTCCGCAATTGTGGACGCCGCAAGTTTCCTTGTAACAGAATCGGATGTTTAACGCGCAGAACCCTGCGATATTCTCGGGTACTTGATAATCCAAAGTCAGCATTTGTGAAGAATGCGGCTGGGCGGTTAGTTCTGTAACAATGCCTTTTGTATAAGCGGTGTAACCGTCGGTCAATTCCCATTCTATATACAAATGCGCCAACCCTTGGAAGTCGTAGTCGTTGTAGATTTCCACAATGCCTTTAGCCAAGTCATGCGCGGCCGCCCGCGCATAGGCATAGACAGATTTTGCTTCTTTAAAGCCGGTATGCGGCTCGCGCTTGTTTGTTACCAAGCCATCCAGGCAAAAGTTCAGGTCATTGGGCGTATCGCCAAAGTCGCCGCCATATGCCGTGAATGTGACTACGTCCATTTTGCGCCATTCGTCTTCGGTTAGCCCCATACGTTCTAAGGCTTTTTTGTAACCGCTGGCTGGGACAGTGTAAGTCTTGCCGTTTTTGTCTGTAAAACGTTTGGCCAACAGCCCCTGATCCCAAAATTCCCAAATACAGCCGCCAATCATTTTGGGCGAACGGTTTATTATTTGCCAGTAATCCCACAAGTCACCCGGGCCAACGCCCATTGCATGGGAATATTCGCACAAAAAGAATGTCCGCGGCCTTTCGGGGTCGTTTGCGTAGTCCTGTATGTCCTGTATTTTTGAATACATGCGGCTAATCATGCTGTAGCAATCCGGTTCCTGGGTTTGGGTACGCTGTGCGCCTTCGTAATGCACAAGACGGCTTGGGTCGCGGTTTGCGCACCATTCTGCCATTTTATCGTGATTCATTCCATACCCGGCCTCGTTGCCCATAGACCACATGATGACGGATGCTTGGTTTTTGTCGCGCTCTACCAAACGTTCAATTCTATCTATAAATGAAATTGTCCATTCCTCGGAAGTGCTTAAAAGGTTCAATGGCTTCACGCCATGGCATTCCAGGTCAGCTTCGTCGCACACATAAAAGCCCATGGCAGAACATAGCTGTAAGAAGCGCGCTTCGTTGGGGTAATGTGCAGTACGAATACAGTTAACATTGTGCTGTTTCATTATTTTTAGGTCGCCAATCATCCAATCCAGCGGAACTGTTTGGCCATATTCCGGGTGGAAGTCGTGGCGGTTTACGCCTTTTAATTTCACGGTTTGGCCGTTTATGGTAAGCGCGCCATTGCTTATTATTTCAATTTCCCTAATGCCTGTGCTAAAAACAAGCATCTCGCTTCCGCTTTGCACGACGATATTGTATAGATAGGGCTGCTCGGCGTTCCAAAGTTTGGGGTTTTGCAGGGTGAATTCTGCGACGCCATTACCGTTTGCATCCAGCGTAACGGTAATACCGCCATTTCCATTGCATCCGCTTTTGCTTATGAGCTGAACGGTGACTTCAAGCCCCGGCGCACCGCTAATTTCGGCCTTTACCACAGCAGTTGCGTAATCTTTGTTAGGGAATTCTTGGCGCACAAATACATCTCGCACATGTTTTTTGTCACGCGCAAGTACGTATACATCACGGAAAATACCGGAAAAACGATAGCAGTCCTGGTCTTCCAGATATGTTCCGTCGCTAAATTTAAGAACGAGTACGGTGATACGGTTATCGCCGGGTTTGGCAACTTTTGTGATATCAAATTCCGCAGGGATACGGCTACCCTTGCTCATACCCACATATTCGCCGTTAACCCAAAGGTAGAAGCAACTGTTGACCCCTTCAAAGTTTAGGAATAGGGATTTGCCGGCAAAATCTTCGCTAATGTGTAAGTCTCTTGAATAAATTCCGCAGGGGTTTTCCACAGGCACAAACGGCGGGTCGCTTGGGATTTGATAATTTACATTGGTGTAGTTGCACAGGTCATAACCTTCTGTTTGCCAACATGATGGAACGATTATGCTATCGCGTATAGAAATATCGTAGTCTTTTAGGAAGAAATTGTCGGGAATTTCATGCAGGCCCTCGTAGTAGGCGAAACGCCACTGCCCGTTGGCAGTTTGGAAACGGGTGGAGTTCGCACGCGAAATGTTGGCATCCCCCAAGGTTAGCGGGGGTGTGCTAACATCGTACGGGATATAATACGCACGGGATGGCTCACGGTTTACGTGCGTCACTTGCGGATTTTGATAGTTTTCCGGTTTAAACATGGGTTGGATTGTCAACACATATTAAGACAAAAAAGATAAGGTGTTATTTCTAAATTGAACAGGAGAAAGGTATCCCAAAGTTCCATGCAATCTAACATTGTTGAACCACTGAACATAATCCGCAAG
>Ga0131853_10027988_pt1 | contig 10102 bp, 11 predicted proteins | sample TergutLab28metaG_FD_92764 | JGI IMG/M metagenome (GOLD analysis project Ga0131853, IMG submission 92764) | Labiotermes labralis P1 segment gut microbial communities from Petit-Saut dam, French Guiana - Lab288 P1 (version 2) (version 2) | ecosystem: Host-associated > Arthropoda: Insects >... | reverse complement strand
TGTTTTTACTTTAGATGCCGGACTGCTGGCTAGAAGTCAGTATTCGGAAGGTCCTGCGACCGGCCACCTCGACACAGATTTTTCTTGGTTTCCCTGTGTCTATAAGCAAATGCTGAGATGGTTTCCAAGACTCCAAGTTGCCACTACATGCTTCTCATGTAGCCCTCCCAACTTACATTTATTAGTAACCAATTTCATATTTTGTATACATGTAAAATAAGCAATGCCAATGGGTGACAACCCAATTGCAGTTATTATTATTAGCATTATTATTATTATTATTAAAACATCCAGACTGGCTATTTGTCCACCCAACTTCCTGTCAAAAAGTTATGAGAGTTTTTCCCCAGGGGCAAAGCAGGTATGGAAAAGCTGACTACTCACCTCCATCCAGTGCCAAGATTCAGAATGAGTGCAGCTGTACCTGAATTGTGGGCAAGGACAGGGACAGCTTTACCTTACCTTTTGTATCTCAGAATTAAACACACAAAATGGATATAAATTACTTTGTAACAGGCAAATTGCTACACCACAACAAACTCATATATTAATAAAGAAAGTTAAAAATAAAATGTACCTGAGGAAAATAGTGAGGAACCATGAAAGGGATATCATTCGAATCATTCCAAGTTCATCAAGCCGAGCGTGAAGATTTGGAAGATGATTTGAAGTGAGATCATCCAGAACGCCTTGATCAACTAATGCCTCCACAACTCTCGTATTATAATAATCAGGGAGCAAACTCTCACACAGGGTTGCCAACTGCCAAAAAGCTTCCTCTTCTGAACAGTAGATCAATAATACTGATGCCACAATATTCATGGCTTGACAGTAACCTGGTAAAGTAAAATGTTGTTATTAAATATGCACTTCATTTTAATATTATATTGCGTCAAGTCATGATAACTTTGGAAAAATATTAAAGTTCAAGTGAAGTTTGAAATGCTATGTTCACACATGTGCCTGCATGTTAGCATGGCCATGCTACTGACATAATGACATGATAAATATTGTATTGAGCTAACTGCTGAAAGGAAATACCGTTACTCTTATCACAGGAATATTTCATATGACATACACACACACACACATACACATACCCACACACACAAACACCACACAAAGAAGAACCTATTTTGCCATCAATGCTGCCCGCACCACCACCACTACTGCTGCCCCCACCACATACTCATCCACCACCACCACTCTCTTATCTGTCTTAAAAGTGTGCATGTGTGGGTGCTTGCAACCACATACACACACATACACACACACACAAACCACACACCCACACACACACACAAACACACCCACACATACACACACCACACACAAACCATACACAAACCACACACATACACACACACACACACACACACACACACAAACACACCCACACACACATACACACACCCACACACACTCACACATAATTTTACAAGAGAACAGTATGTTAAGAATACATGGGTCAACAGTAAATTTTATTTAAGGAAAATCTGTGATGTTATACTGTCGTGAACTACTTCATAAGCAGCATTAACGCACTTGCTATCACATCACTTTATCTGACTGCATTACTCACCAAAAGCCATGAAGTCTGCCAAAAACAAGGTGACAAACTAGAAATCAAACCCTAATTCATGTTGCATAAATCAGTTATCTGATAGATCTATTAATCTATAACTGTCATTGTCGTCGTCATCATCATCATCATCATGTGTGTGTGTGTGTGTGTGTGTGAAGTGACAACAGAAACTACCAGGATTGTGAATTTCTCATCAGGAAGAACCATGTGGCAAAGTGTTGTCTAACAGCAACAAACAGTAGTGTGACAGAAAAAGTTTTATATACTGCCTAGGATGGTATACGGTTCTTTTAGGGCACATCCAAAAACTGTTAACTACTCGCAAATAACATCAATCATTATCCAAGGATTTATGTTTTTTGGGGGGGATATGACGCTACATTGCTGCTTCTTTGACTGCAAGAGAACTGAAGATGAAGGCACTATGATCCGATCCTTCACTACATCAAGAATCACTAACACAACAAAACATCATCAAAGCCCACCAGACAACTTGCATCCTCAGCAACATCGCTGTCAGAACCTCAAATCTTGCATCTTCATTACCTATCTGAGGATTCCTCCACGCATAAGCTGATAGCACCCTTCGCAAAGCGCTAATTCCAACATCACACTGGAATGCTGGATGTTCTGGAAGTGATCGATGCAGGTCCCTCTCTATCTCATCATTGGCTGTAGAAGGCTTACCAAGTGCCTGATCCACAAGTGATCGGTACAAACCAGCATTCACTGCCATTTCATTTACAGCTCCTATGGACAGAGCTCAGGTCACAATTCTGTTCATTTATGCACACCCAGCATCATTACTCATGTAATGTAATTATATAACAAGAGAAGATGTAAGGTACAGCTTTAATCTTACCTGCAACAAGTACAGTATTATCCACAAAAGTCTAAAATAGAGAAAATGTCACAAAATATATTTATCAACTCCCGCAGGAATCAAATAGAATAATTTAGGAACTGTCACCGAAACATACGTAATTCAACTTATTTCTACCCGATACTGAAAGCGATACCCACTTGGGGTCTTCAGTTTATTCACTGAAGTGGCACTTACTTTTACTACGGAATATAATAATATAAACAGCCAACCAGATGCGACAATAATAATTTTATTGATAATTTCAATCAGCTCAACATGTTTCGGGCGATAATTTCGCCCATCCTCAGGAGCACTAGACTGTGTTTACAGCTTGCATTATAAAGCACCGATGATGCTGCCTGCTGGTGACCAGGATAAGGTGGAACTCCAGTGGAGTACCACCTCATCCTGATTGAAATTATCAATAAAATTATTATTGTTGCATTTAGTTGGCTGTTTATATTATTATATCAATGACGCAAGTTAACAGCAAACATAAAATTTTCTACGGAAGTTCATGCCTACTGTACATGGGAAATAGAAATTACCTGTGCTGGTCCATTAAATAAAGTGATAAACAACCATTCACTGTTACACATACTTGTATACTCTTAAAATTATTTAGCATTTACTGTCGAAAGAATCACGTTTCATAAAAATACATGCAAACAGAGAAGTAAGAGTCACACTCTGCCATGATCTTGTTGTTTACCCAATACAAGAACATACAGACTGCAGCCATGGACAACGGAGCGAGAGGGGGGGGGAGTGTCTTTGGTGCACGGGAACTGTCAGCTCCAGTGACCAGAGTAGCAACAGACAGCTCTACTACTGCACACTGTAAGCACCAAGCATTTAAAGTAGCAAGAACCGAGCAAGGACAATGTGCTAATGGTTTCATGATGGGTAGCAGCACTTCATTCACCATCTGTCAAAAATTATTGTGTGTGCACATCTACCATATTCTTAACAGGGAACGTCCCCTTCACAGTGGACTACACAATTACCTGAAATGCTGACATGTAAGGAACTTAATACTGTCTGTCACAAGAGATAACTGTACTGATGAGAGAAATCTTTAAGAAACAAAACTTATGCACTACATTGTACATGCCTGCTCAGTTTACCTTTCACTCTCCAAGAATAAGAACATGGGATTTTAAATATCCCAGTACTACAGGGCTGGTGGAAGAATTTTAACATTAACAGACAAAACATTATAGTATGAAATTTTGTGCGGCAAAATTCAGGCTGTACCTGAGAAAGACATCCACACTTCTCTCCGTAATCTGTCAGGTATGCCCCGAAGAACAAGCGCTGAAATCTCAGTTGTTCGATACATTGACACACCATGTCCATACTCTGCAAAATGTTGCTCCCATTCCTTCTCTTTTGCCTCTTGTTTATTTACGACCTCTGAAGAGAAATCCATCTTGAACAGAGTCATCAGTGGAGGATGCGGTGTCCACGGTGACTCTAAACACAGAGACCACAAACTGAACATAAATTCTATGACAACATGCACACCAAACAATCCGTTTTCAACCAGTTGGTTCATGCAACTGCAGTTATCACATAACAGGAACTTAATTGTTTCAAACCAGTTTCTTTTGTATGCATGCTGAATTCTGAGTTATGTCATGTGTAAGTCTGTGTTAAGGTGGTGTTTGTACCAACACCATAAACTCTCCGTACAACAGTTACACATGATTGACCATCTGAGAACTGACACAACACACAAATGTAACACCAGTAATACCTGTCTTCACTTCTTCACACTGACTAAAGCTACTGATGCCACTAGAGCTGCTGTGAATGCTAGTGTTGTCTCCACTGACACCTGGCACAGAGGGTCTTGATATGTAAGAAAGAAACACAAGTTAAATTAGCTTGCAGAATTCTGCACAACTGTGTTCATAACTATAGTCAACAGTTCCAACAAGAAATGTGTGACAATGTATAACAGTCTGTGAGAAAATGTATACAATGAAGTATGCATCTCATTTATTGCACCCCTGAGCACAGCAACAGTCATGGGACATCCCAACAGATGAAAGTTTTCTGTACGATAAAGCTGTCATGTGTGGGGAAGCAACAAAAGGGACATCATGCACGTAACTTGTGTTTCAGATATTCCTGGATGTGTTGCATGGATATTTCATAATACCATTCTTACAGAAATATAAGATGATCCCTTCCACAATTTTAAATTTCCAGAAAAATACGTATACAGAACATGTTCAGCTTTGTGCATTATTCAGGGCAACCTCCCCAAAATTTTTAAGATAACATATTATAAAAAAAATTGTCATCTTACATTCAGGTAAATATAAAATAACATTTTATTTCATACTGCAAGGTTCTGATCTTAGGTGGTCAATAACATCCAAATTCATTACGAGAAACAAAACCAACAAGTGCAAATACAAACACGTATATTTACCGGTATTACAATCAGTGTAGCCTGCTATGTTTCGGCCACTTACTGTGGCCAACCTCAGGGAGGTCTTCTTTGAAGGATATATTACATCGAACGTCAAAAAAATTTTACATACACAAAATGTTAAGTTTTATAAATTTATATATTTGTGTATACTTTTTGGTTTTGTGACTCATAATGAAATATCAGTGCACAGTCACGAATCACTTAAAATCCAAATTCACATCCTGTCATCAATATTCAATAACATTCAGCAACCAGTTCACTTATTCCGGTTATTACACCCAGTCCAACAGTACTAAAGCACAACTGTCAAGTTAACTGCGTTTTCGCCTGTAAATTGTGTGGCCAACTATATTAAAAGTTAACCACTTAAAAACACAAAGAACAGCATTATCACTTACATGGCATTCACTTTTGTTCTGGCCAGTAATTCTGATATCTTCTGTACCACAAAATCACGATCCTGTATTTGAGCAAACAGGAAACTTGCTCGACCACATGTTATAAGAACTGATTTATCAACAGCCGTATTAGACGCCTGGTTCTCTGCCCTCTCAACCTGACGTACGTCACGCAGAGGAATTACTAAGCGTACCAAATTTTTCACCTATAATCAGGGGGGTGAAAAAAAAAAGCATACAAAATCAGGAGACACATTTGACACTGTCACACACACACATCTAACACTGTCACACACACACACATTTGACACTGTCACACTCACACACACACACACACACACACATATACACACATTTGATACTGTCACACTCACTCACACACATACACACACACAAATTAAACATACATTTCCACTAACAACACTCATAATCTAAGCATGATTCAGTACACATTCCCACAAAACAGTTCTGTATTTGCTCACTAGTGTTACCTGCACTGGGGAGATCCAAATTTAATCTGTACTTGGAGGAGAATGAATTTTAACCCAAAGCTGAGGATAAGGTACACACGACATGTGACGAAAAATTTCTTGACTTTTTCTCCATACTCAACACATTTAGTGGCTATTCCATTCAGAGCAGCTTGGTTCTCTTGCAACCTGATGTAACAATGACTGTGACATTCCAACTGCTCAAAGTTTTTTTTTTTTGTTTTTTGTTTTGAGTGCCACAAGTGCAGTCTGTCTTCTTTTGTTGACCATAATGACACTAGCAAATCTCCTCCTCTTCAGTACAAATATGAGTTGTTAAATCACAAACAAGTTCTGGGGAGTCACAGGAGCAGAAACGACAGTTTCATGGCTTCTGGCTAGCAAATCCTGCACCGACAATGCAAAGCCAACAGGGGTATTGTCATGGTGGCAAACCTAATATCAAGGTCACACATCTCACGGCATTTTTAACACACAGGTTCCTGGAGGGAAGGGAGGAAAAAGAGAGAAAGATTTTGCCATTTAGTTATTATTTCATCTAAATATATATTAAACAGTGTAGGCGAAAGGGCAGCCTTGGCGTAATCCTTTATTAATTTCTACCAGTTTTGATAGTTTGTTGTTGAATTTTATCAATATTTTGTTTTGTGTGTAAGTACCCACTATTGCCTTTAGCAATGTGTCTCAGATATGTCTACATTTCAAAATGTTAAATAAAATCTGTCTTTGTACGTTATCAAATGCTTTCTCATAATCTACAAACAGCCAGTGTGTTTCCACGTTAAATTCCCTCCTTTTTTCAATTAATAATTTGAGGTAAAGTGTTGGGTCTGTGCATGACCGGAACGGGTCAACAAGTGGCCCAACTCCATGAAAGATATGTGATGATGATGATGATGTGAAAGAGAAGAAAAAGGTAAAGAAATGACAATTAACAGTTGGCTTCTGCATGGCAAAGCAAGGTCAAGCAGTCCAATAACATCTGGTCTGCCTGGAAACATTAGTAACTATTTGCCCAGTGACAAAGTGTCAACATTTCAGAATGCTTAAATCTTAAGCAACAATGCTCTGACAACCTCCAATCTCACGGCAATTTTACTTCATGCCATGTTTGTTCTGAACAATATATATGTTCATTTGGAAACTACTGGTAAAAAAGTAGTGTATCGTATTCCACAATCATCTAGCACAGGACAACTACAACAGTCATGGCAGTTGCAAACTGAAGCTACCTCAGAATTCCTTTAATCACACTTCATACACAAAATAAATTATTGCAGAATCTATGACAATTAGTTACTAGCAAGTATGAATTATTACAAGGCAATGTTAATTACCCGGCTTTCAAAGCAGAGGTAGTTCTGTGACAAGAACATACGACCCCAAACATGGCGTTTGTTGAATGGTGTCCACAGTGTTGCAGACGTGCTGCCGTCTAGTTTTTCTGAAGCTGGTAGACGGAACAATAAACGATAGGCCTCTGAATGTGCCCGCGCATCAAGATCACGTTTTAGAAAGGAAGGATTCTTGGGCACATTCTTACTGTAAAGAAAATGTATGGAGAATAGATTCGACACATCGTGTGAACTCAAAATTTGGACACGATTTAAAGCATGTCATGTATCTGTACCTAAGCTTGTTGAGCAGATCTCTGTCTTCACTGAAGCCACGCTTGTCATCAATAAGTCTGAAAGGGCAAGCCAAAGTTTACATCAAAATTTGTTGACTTTACTTACATATATACACTACACTGTATATACAAACAAGGTACAAACAATGCATGCATGCACTCCCCTCTACACACACACAATATGGTATACTTCCAGTAACGCAAAAACATGGTGTGAAAAAGTTTAAACATTCTTTTTTGTTTAACTAAAAGTATGGAACAAGAGACAGCACATATTTTACATTACCAGACTACATTAATATTACAAAGCATCAAATAAAAAAATTTTGAAGCTTTACGTTTCACAAATAAAAAAATGTTTACAACTCAGTATAAGTACATATAAAATTACATGGCAAAAAAAAAAACCCACACATACGCACGCGCACACACACACAAACAAACACAACATGTACGAGGGTGAATCAAAAAGTAAACGCAATTTTTAAATTATGCGGTAACCAGGACAGAAATGAGCTGGCGCGTTGCGCAGTATTGACAATGAATGTTGAAGAGTTCAGCCATGTGCAGTACAGTGCTCTGCCTTCAGTCGAGTGGCAGCAATGAGGGCGAAAACAAGGACGTTCCTTTGCAAGATTGCACCATTAAAGAACAACGTGGCGTAGTGCGGTTTCTTTGGGCAGAAGGAGTGAAACCCGTGGAAATTCACTGTCGTATGTTGCCTCAGTATGGACAAACACCATGAGTCAATGAAAGGTTTGTGAGTGGGTGGAAAGGTTTAAATCGGGTCGAAGACATGTTACTGATGAAGGTCGTTCTGGTCGGCCATCAACATCGCGCACACAAGACCACATCGACAGATCAGATGCCATTATTAGAGAAGACAGACGGATAACGGTGTCTGAAGTGGCTGCACATTTGGATATCAGCTATGGATTTGCTTATGCCATACTGCATGATGATCTGGGATACAGGAAAGTCTGCGCACGGTGCGTTCCCAAGGAGCTTATTGTTGTGCACAAGCGAGAGCGCGTGGAGGTTGCGACCCAGTTCGTTAGACAGTATGAAGAAGATCCGAGTATCCTGGAAAGAAATGTCACTGGCGACAAGACATGAGTGCATCACTATGATCCAGACAACAAAAGACAAAGCATGGAGTGGAGGCATCCCTCCTCTCCAGCGCAGAAGAAATTCAAAAGACAGCCTTCTGCCAAGAAAGTCATGTTAACACTCTTTTGGGACATGCGTGGACCTATTCTGGTGCATTTACAAGCGCATGAGCAAACAGTGAACAGTGCTAATTACTGTGCAATGTTGTGAAATGAACTTAAACCTGAAATCTGCAAGAAAAGAAGAGGAATGCTGTCCAAAAAAGTCTTACTGCATCATGACAATGCATGTCCTCATACAGCAGCAGCGACAGTACAGACAGTGCAACAAGTGGGCTTCGAACTTCTTCAACATCCTCCTTATAGCCCGGATTTGGCGCCAAGCCAAGCAATTATGACATCTTTGGTCCTCCGAAGGAGGTGTTGCACAGTCGTAGATTCACTTCCGATGAAGAAGTGAAGGAAGCGGTGCACACCTGGCTTTGAGAGCAGCCAAAAAGCTTCTTCTCCACAGGAATACAGAAACTAGTTGAACAATATAACAAATGCATTGTGTTGCAAGGGGACTATGTAGAAAAATGACATGTAAAATTGCTCACAGTTACTTCTATTAAAGCCGCTAAATGTATTTTGCCTTTACTTTTTGATTCTCCCTCATCCGTATTAAAATCCACATTCATCTGCAGCTTTCAGCTGAGATTTGGCTATCTGCAGTCTGTATACAACTATATAAGAAGACACGCCATGTGCGTATAAACGCAACACCAAAAAGCGATCGCAAAACTACCACTGCCGAGGAAAAGCAATAAGAATCACACATTCCAAGTGCGTGTCTATATTCTTGCCTTAGTTATCCAGCATGCAAAGTGCATGTGCTGTATTATTTCTCATCTGTGGGCTCTTTGGCTCTCCCATACTTTTTTCACATTATCCCATAAGTGGCACGACTTTTGGAAAAAAATTTAGTGAAAATAAAAGCTGTGTTTTTTAATTTTCTCCACAAATTAGGCCTGAAACATTTCTCATTCTAAGATGAATTCAGCCAGATATTACCATAAATGTACATATGTCTTCATGTAAAGTACCCTTATTTTTTAAGATTTTATTTAAACTTGAATTTTTTCTGCAGATTATTGAAAAATACTTAAACATCAAAGTTCATTAAAATCCATCCAGTGGGAGCCCAGTTGTTCAATGCGGACGGACGGACAGATGGGTGGACAGGCGGACAGACAGACATGATGAAGCTAACAGTAGCGTTTCACAATTTTGTGAACATGCCTAAAAACAGACATATACAACTGCATACACAGCATCATTCTAAGATAGGATCTCGATTTCTGTCCCATCTGCTGTGTCCAAATACTATATTACAATGTGTAAAAGAGGAGACATTCAAAACATTACTAAGATGACTTGTCATACAATGCAAATACTCAAATTTTACTTTCATTTTATTGCCGTGCAATACAATATCAATACTTGTTTAAAACCAACAAATTGCACAATATACGTAAAACATTAAAATCACATTTTTAAGTTTCACATTGAAACATATTTATATTCCTCCTACATGTT
>Ga0131853_10027986_pt1 | contig 10102 bp, 10 predicted proteins | sample TergutLab28metaG_FD_92764 | JGI IMG/M metagenome (GOLD analysis project Ga0131853, IMG submission 92764) | Labiotermes labralis P1 segment gut microbial communities from Petit-Saut dam, French Guiana - Lab288 P1 (version 2) (version 2) | ecosystem: Host-associated > Arthropoda: Insects >... | reverse complement strand
TATTCTAATGTTGTCTTACATTGGCACTGCATGTTAACAGGAACATGAATCAGAAGGTGGGCGTACTCCATTAATGAAAGCCTGTCGGGCTGGTCAGCTGTGCACAGTGGAGTTTCTCATTTCCAAGCGGGCGGATGTCAATAGGCAGACAACAAATAATGACCACACTCCACTCTCCTTGGCGTGTGCTGGTGGTCACTTAGCAGTAGTGGAACTCCTCTTAGCCCAGTCATCTGATCCCTTCCACAAACTGAAGGTAAATGAGGCTGTGTGAGTTGATGATTGCAAATTCATGTACATAGGTGGTGTGTGTGTGTGGTCGAAGTTCATTGATTAATTTTAGGTGTGGGGAGTATGTAAAGGTGTTGTTATGTCTGTTGAAAAATTTCAGTAACTTCTGCCACTGCTCAGTTCTCCAGTCTTCCTCCTCACCGTGCAGGTATTCTTATAGTTTCAAATGTACCACTGACCTACTGATATGTGTGTGATCTCTACTCAGAATTTGTTTGAACTCTACTTATGTGCTCTCTCACCCCCCCTCCCCCTCCTTCTTTCATGTGTTGTGGTTACATTTACCAAATAGAGACAGAGGACTTTGGGCCTAAGCTAAGTAGGGCAAACCACATTCACAGCCAGGAATGACAGGTTGTTCTGAAAGTATGTTCTTCCCTGGGATAGAATACTGTAAATTCATAAATGATGACCAATATGGAGATGGACATCTGGAATCGCATTGAGAGGTATGTCATTTGGTAATTTGAATGGGACAGTCCATGAGGTCAGAAAGGAAAATTGGTAATCTCTCCAAGAGCAGTGTTTCATTCACAATCTCTTCCTTTCCCCCTCCCCCCCCTCCCAAATTCATCATGCAAAAGTTACCACTGCACTGGACAGTCATGATATGTGCCTCTTATGAAGAAATCTTGTAGTAATACTCTAATAGTCTTAAGTATAATATGGAGAGAAGACTGAGTGGTATCACTTCTTCAGAGAATGGCAGTATAGTTTGAGTTCATTTTCAGCAAGGCCAGTATGATTAGGTACAAGAAATTTGGCTGCATGGTTTTGCCATGTGTAGCACACATATGTGGACATAACTGAAGTTGAATGGCAACAATGAAGAGGAGTCACACAAGAGGCAAATCTTTCTTTTTCAGGACAATTCGACGATGCTGATTGAGGCAGCGAAGGGTGGACACACAAGTGTAGTACAACTTCTTCTGGATTACCCTCATTCAATCATGATGGCAGCTCCTCACTCTCACAGTACAGCAATTACAGCAGGAGTGAGTGGTACCCATGTTGCAGCAGGAGCTGTTTCAAATACAGGGGGCCTCCATGAAGTACCTGAGGCAGTCAGGGTGCTTCCCCAGGAGGATGTTCAGGTTAACACCAGTCAGAATGTGGGAGCAACTAAGTCTTCTGGTAGCCAAGCAGGTGACTTAAACTTTGTTTCAGTAAATGTTTGGGAGAATTTTTAGAGTCAAAATTATCATGTGTGTTATCCTTAAATATCGGTCCAGTGTGAGTCCATTAGATGCTTAAAATAATTTTTTAATTAAATATTACTCCCTACAAGAAAGATGTAATACATGTACTGTAACAAACTAGAAGAGCTTCCATTTTTGAATAGATGGAAAAACTTGGATTGCAAAACTTAAATGTAAATCAGATCGTATTCAGATAGGTGGTCAAATAGCAACTTGTGAAGGTATGGTTTTGATCAGGATAAACTGGAGTGGTGTTCATTTGTGGGTATGGTTTTGAACCTGTTATGTGTCTAACCATACAATTTCTTGACCAGCTGCCTGCTTACCACCTGCATAAATAACATTTGTGCCATGAAGTGGTGCTAATAAGATTGCATTAAACAAAACAGGAAGACGTAATTGTGGTTGGAGATCTCTTCATGGATTGGGTGGGATGATATCAGTAAAGTTGTAATATGAGAGAGAGTTTATGGTGTGTTGGAATTTGGTTGACATAGGATACTGTTTGGGTGTTTGTTTTGCTCTCATTGGTCTTGTATTCCTTAGATCTAGTTTGAATGTCCATTTCTTGGTTCAGTATACTTGAGGCTGTGGTTCCTGGCCACACTGTTAGGCCATATTTGCCAAGGCATGGCATAGCTTGTATTTTAGTTCCTGTTGAGTTATGTGCTTTTACCATTTGTCATATTTCATTATAACCATGGCTAACAGCTAATTGCATTTTTGCCATTATACTTCATATTCTGTTATTTTTTTGAACAGTTACTATGAAGAAAAAAAGACTGCACATTGAACAGCATGTTTTTCCCATGAAGTAATACATAATTTTAGTTCCTAATATTTGCCTTTTCATTCTCCTTACATCAGGTCGACTAGTAGAGCATTTAGTGCAGCAAAAGCAAAAGTCTGTCCTTCGAAAAAGTCGATCTTCTTCTGTGATGAATGAGAACAATTTGACCTCGCCTGAAGTGCAGCAGGTGTGTATAAATACTGTGTGCTTATTGCCTTTAAATTAATGGAAAGTTGTTTTACATGTATTGAATATTCTTTTCCTAAACAAATAGTGAATTTCCTGACTGCTTCTATTCTACTGGGGATCATTTTGTCAGTCTTTTATTGGAGTGTTATAAAATTCATTTTAGTTATTCTTTCTTACCTTATAAGACACTGAACTGAAGACTTATTATTTTATAAGTTGGCAGAAAATGTGAGATTTATGTGACAAATACTCATTGAGATTCTGTTGTGTGATCCTGATCCAGGTAAGAAACCAGCCTCTTGGGGATGGTGTCGCTAGTCTTGTACCTGTTAGTCTTTTGGCCAAGGATGATAGTAATATTCTTGACAAGGGCAGCACTGCAGATACGGAAAAGACGAGGAAGCAGCAGCAGTTCACAGAGAATACAACCTTGCAGAAGCAGGCAATCCTCGAAGAAATCCAGGTACCTGTACCTCCCAAGTCATGTCATCATAATTCTCACTAGAGGTGATCCTGCCTTTCCATTTTTGTCTCACAGTAGCTGTGTAATATCTCTGCTAATAGAACCCAGAGGCTGAGCACCTTAGTGTGTTCAGTGCAGTTTTTCATCTCCCTTCTTTAAGAACTGAAGTAGTGTTAGTGTTCTGTTTTGTTTCCAGTCTTATGAACAGGTAGTGATGAAGATGTTTCCATATCAAACCCTTTTTTCTTGTTTTCCCAGTGTGGGCTGTGCACCCAGTCCATTTTATCTCTTTCACATCAACATGCAACAATACTTGGTAAAACGTGCAGCACAGAAATTGTTTACAGGTGGTCCTCAACTTTCAGACATCCAGCTTTTGTATAACTTGCACTTTCCTACATTATAATTCTCACCCCCTAATCCGTCTTTTGTGTGCCAAATTCGGACTTTGTACAAGATGACAAGAAGACATTTTGAGCTATTGCACAGTGGCACTGTACAACTGAGTCGCAAACTGTATTTTGTGTCTACTAAGTGTCAGAAAGGCTTATCCTAGTGGACATGTGGTCGAAGGTGTGGGTCTGCGGCTACATGCTTGCTTGCTGAGATTGCAGGTTTCAATTCTGCCTGGAGCGTGGATGTCTGTCTCTTGTAAGTGTTGTGTGTTGTCAGGTAGAGGTCTCTGCGACAGTCCGATCACCTGTCTGGAGGAGTCCTATGGAGTGTGGTATGTCAGAGACTGAGATTACATGAGGCTAATTTATGCGTTATTTATCAGGTAGTGAGCAAACCTGCCATGCCTGTTACATATAGGAATGGAAAGGCTGATCAGTCAGCTAGGAGCACTTTAGTTTGTCATCTGACATCCCAGATATGTACTGAAGAATTGTAGTGTTTGGTCACAAGGTTCTTACTGGATGTATCATTTATACTGAGTGACTTTACAGGCAGGATTATATTAGCCAGTGAGTAGCAATTAAAGTTGAACAGACTTCATCATCACTCAAATTTAGTCGCCAGCGAGTTTAAAAGCTGCTAGTGAACTCACTGGCAACTAGTGTGTAGGGTAGCCCCGTGTAATCCATGTCTGAGTGTGATCACAAAGCCTTGAAAATGAGGAGGCCTGCGGCCACTAGGGCTGTTTAGTGATGCAAAAAAGATGTTAGGAGAGGTACATGAGATATGTATAATTTGAGGCAACACATAACTCTAGAAATTTTTTTTATATTGTTTATACTTTTTAACCCAACTGACAGTTTTGATGTTGGTGTGGATGGTTGATTTTTCTTGTTGGCTGATTTTGGTGAGTTGTCATGTTCTTTGTTGTTGGCTATCCTGGTTACTTACTCTAATAAGGCAGTCGGGTGGAATAGAGCTGACACACATCATGATGATAGCAATATGTAATCTGCATCTAGAATATGGCCATTGTACTGAAGAGCAGATGTATGAAAATGTTTTAAACACTGTTGTTAAGGTTACTAATTTCTTAAGAGTTTCGTTGGCCATTCCTTCTGTAGCCATCAAAATTATGGAGGATATTGTCTTGTGTGATGCCGGTCCCAGTGGCCGCGTGGTCTAAGGCTTAGGTATGCAGTGCTCGCCTGCTGAGATTGTAAATTTGGAAGTTATCTTTATCATATCTGTATTTAAATACATACTAACTGGAAAATACCTCTTTTCTGATTCTTAATATTCCAGACTTTGAATGTGGCAAAATGTTATGGGTGGGCACACACTAAGTTGTAGTTTTAATGCTTATCTTACTGGGACAGAAGGGGAAGCTTAATGTTTGGGGAACTTTTTGTCTGGTATTCATTGTGTATGCAGTGTATATTATTGTACACTGTAGGTTACATTCCAAGGCATTATTTGTTGAAACGTGTAACTCTTACTCAAGTGCCATTTCAATAACACTCATTATGTCGGCTGGCAAAGTGACCCTGTTCCCTTTGTTTTGCAGAGGGTTGAGCGTGAGTTACAAGAGAAAGGACCTAGCCAGTTGCTTCTCAGTTCTTCATTGCCAGAAGGTAGCACCACACAGTTCGCACAGCTGGGCATTGGTGCTGTGCCGGAGGTTTCTGTCTCAACTGCCACACTTCTTCCTGGAGTGCAACCATTGGGTTTGAACATTGACCTAACTTCACAGTCCTTAGGTACACAAGGTACAGAACTTCCTAATCCTTTCATTGGCAGAAATTCATTGTGCCACTAAACTAAATTAAAGTAAACTAAACTAGTCTGACTGACTAACAAACTCAATCACTCACTCACTCACTCACCCACTCTGTGGAACAGATACCTTCCCATTCATTTTATGGTTGCCTAGATTGGGGTCAAGAAATTGCCCACCATGTGAAGTCTGAAGCTTTGTTGCTGTGTGGTCTTCTCCTGAGCCTCTTCCACCCAGCTGCTTCAGTGCAAACCTGAGTTTCTGAAATAAGTAGTTACATGATGCTAGATCTGCGCAGTGCAGAGGGAGTGGAACAGCATTAATCCTGTTGTTAGGCACAAATTTAATCATTCTGTTTGTGCCCTTCAGTCAGCAGACAGTGCACTTGTTCAGAACTTCTTGTCATGCTTTGACACTGCCAGATGAGATCCCCAGTTCAGAGCCATGTGTAGATAGTGAAATGACTATACGCTGTTTCAGTTACTTGATTCTTGATATGTTTTTGCTTCTTTTGCTCATGGGTAGATGTCCCAGATGTATCAGGTGCATAGAATTACTGATGTCACACCTATTGTGAACTTTGAAAACCAGACAGATGTTGGAGTTCTGCTCATTCTTTCAATTCTGAAAGCATGCTTTTACATCTGATTAGTTTTGGTAGCAGTTTTGTCTAGTCCAAAATACAATTTGATGCACAGTCTCTGTTCTTGATAAAATGCACGTTGCTGAGGGCAAAACACACATCCATACCTAATGAAGCATTACTTCTGCATTGCAGTCTGTATTTGAAATGAATGGCATTCTACCTACACTGAATGCAGGAGTTTTACAGTTCCAGAAACCGGATGCCTGCCAGAATACATTTCAGAACTTCACTGTCATTGTAACAGTACATGATTTTATTATGTTTCTTCTATGTAAAATCATTGGGGAAATGAAGAACCATACATAGAATGTTACTGTACAGCCACTTGAAAAATTTGGGCATGGAAGGGAGGTGGCACAGAGAGAGAGAGACAGAGAGAGAAATGTGTTCTATTTAATGCTGTCTGTTGCAAAGATTTTATGGTGTGGTGGTTGGTGAATGACATATGGGTATGGAGTATTGATGGAATGATAGTGACAGGATGAAACTGAAATACTCGGAGACAAACCTGTCCTAGTGCCACTCTGTCCACTACAAATCCCACATAGACTCATGGGGAATTTAATCTGGTCCTCCACAATGAAGGTCTGGTAGCTAACCATTTTAGGCATAACATGGTCTGTGGCATATATGATATGATATGTATTTAACTGTAGTTGGGTTGCCACCCAGTGGCAGTAGTACTGTAAACATTTACACACCAACAATACATAGAACAACGCATTCGACACAAGCAATACATAGAACAACACAGTATACTAATTAGAAAGAGTGCAGACTGTGCCCTGTCTTTTTGAGGGAATATAAAGGGAATATATAAACTAGAAATTAGTGTCAGCTGTTTCACGGAATGTGATGTTTTAGTAGCCTTCCAGTTCTGTTTATGGGTTTTGTTTGGTTTTCAGAATAAATAAGTAGTGTTTCTCCAAACATTGTTAGTCGTCTGACGCTTGTAACTAGTTACACTGTTTTTATGGGAACATGAACCACATTTTTTAAGTATTCTTTTACCGAGCTTTATGTTTCAAGGGGCTGAAAGTGGATTTCTGGGAAATTGAGTTGTGATGTGACATGAATTAACTAGTTCAGGATTTCTCATAGTGATGTACTGCTGGTTTTCATAAGAGTAGCAACCCTGTACCTGGAAGTGAACAGTGAATTGACTTTTTTAAATATGCACTCAGAATCTTCATCATACAGTGTACATTTTTTCCTAAATTCATTGGTGAAAGAAAGACAGGAATTTTTAAAGCATTTGTAACTTTGGTTTTTGCTGTTCTGACAGGGATGGTTTGTGGCACTGCCATTTCTGGATCCTTATGCCATACCGGAGCAAACGCCACCATTTCAGTTCACAATGCTTTCTATAGTGGGAAGGTCCAACAGCCTCAGCAGCAGCTTCAGACTGCTGCCACCAGCAACACTTGCCTGCAACAGCAGGCTTTGATGACAAGTGGAGAAGTGAGTGGTGGCGGTAACTTTGTATCTGTGGTCCCTGGTGTATACTCCACCTCCCCACCTTCCACCCAGGAACAGCAGCAGCAACAACCAATTTCACCGTCACAGCCTATTACTACAAGTGCTGATGTACTGCAGGTGTGTATGCCACTTTGTGATCGTGAAAGTAGTTTCTGTTTAATGTTTTGGGAGTAAAGATTTTTGCCCTAGATGCAGTCAAATCTGAACATCAAGGTAGATGAAGTTGTAAGTCAGAATGGGTGGTTTATATACCTGCATAAAAATCAATGTTTTGATTGATATGGGTTTATTGCATAAGCTCTATTAAAGTAATCAAAGCTGACATGGTGACAGAATCAACTTATGTCTTTAAGTTGTATTTATTTCAAGTTACATCAAATCAACTCATAGTAGAACCTGAAGGTGCAAGACTGCTTACACCAAGGTCCACTGTTTTATCTGGTCTTGAGCTGGTTGACACATCTCCTAAAATCACGCCTTGTGAGTCACAATCAAAAAGAATTGAGACTGAATCTCTGAAAACTAAGACAGTTGTATTTACAGGTTTTGTAAGATTAATCCCCCTTTACAGCATACTCTTTCAACAAAAACACATTTGTTCCACTGTTTGTGTTACTGGTGGAAGTACTGCTCGAACTGAGGTCTGAAATTAAAGAACAGAGAATGACCTTTTTTTTCCCCCTCCCCCCAGGCAACTGCTATTAGTGATCGACCGAAAGCTAAACCCACAAAGACTCAAGGAAAGAACAGTCGTAAGGCCTACCAGCCAGTACAACAGCAGTTGCAGCAATCGCAGCAGCAACAACTTAGTCAACAGTTCCACCCATTCCCTTACAGTCATGAACTTCCACAGCAGGTATTTATAGAATTTTTTTTCTTCTGTGGTAATGGTTCTCAGCTACCATTTCTGGATAACTTTGCTGAGAAGCAGTCTTCCAATCCACTGTCTGTTCCCACCCTTAATATTGTCGGTCATGTAATGAAGTGGAAGAATGGTGGGGGAGACTGCTTTTATTCAGTGTGTGGTTGTTTATGCTTTTCTTTGATTTTGATATTGAACACATTTAGTCAGCTTTCAACTCAACACTGTAGTGTCTGTTAACATATGTCTCTGTCTTTGTTATTCCCTTGGAAGCACCAGTACAAAGCTCTATTTTACTTTTAAACTGTTTTCAGTTACTGATACATGTTATTTTCCAACTAAGCTATAGTATAAATCAAATCCTGATAAAGACTATTGGCATTTTCCATCTAGATGGCATGTATTATAGCAATGTATCTAGTGGGGGTAATGATAGTAGCTTTTTAAAGTGTACATTTTTGTGGGTCTGTATATACTTAATATTATTACTGATGTTACCATTTTTCTTACTGATGTTATCATTCTTCCACAGGTTTTACAGCAGCAACAGCCCCCACCTCCACCACCTCCCCCACCACCACCTCCTCCACCACCACCTCCACCTCGGACACCACCACTAACAGAAGACGCACAGGAGACTTTGGACCAGGATGACCATCTCCAGCAGCAACAACTTGTAACTCAGCATCCACCGACCCTCTGCAAGAGCAACCTACAAAAGACAGCAATGATGACCCGGTCCCAGCTGATGGCCCGACTACAGCAGCTTGATCCCAGCTTTTTCCCAGCCACCAGGCAGTTGACTCAAGTGCTGCAGCAGAAACACCAGCAGCTGTGGACTCTACAACAGCAGGTAGGTACTGGTCACTTCATGGTACAGCCTGAAGTTGCAAGGCATCAGGATGTGTTCAGCGACAGATCCAAAATTTCTTCATACTTGAATTTTTAATGATGTTGGTAGGTCTACTGCATTACAGAAAACCTCAGTAGTTCAATTGTGGTCAATTTTAAATATATAATCCAAAGTGTGTGACATGCCTTGGCTATAAACATAGGATTTTGTGCAGTTTTGGTGATGTAATTAAGCTGTATTACAGCCCTTTGATTATTGGTAGTTGAATAATTTGAAATAACAGTAAACTTTTTAGCCCAGGATTGGATGAACTGGTGCTGCCAGTGGTCCAGCATCAAAATTACTGGGTGATAGTGAGCAGCCTTCAGCTTAAGAAACAAATAATGACGGTATTAGCCAAACCATTTCAGAACCAAATGATTGTAAGTGGAGCCAAGTCAGCTCATCACTGTTACGTGGTGTGAGCCGACCACTTACCAGTGTTATGATCTGAAGTTTCTGTGTTTTCTGAATTGTTTTTAACCTATATCTCAAGTTTTATATGTATCAGATGGTAGTATATTGAGGGCAAATTAAGGTGCTAATGTTAGTAAAGGTGTGAAAAAAAATCCTGTAACGCAGAGATTGACAAAGAAATTAGAGGTTTGAAACACTGATCTAATAGCACAAACTCTCAGAAATTTACTATATTTCATTATTTTTTGGACAGTTCACTTGAACTCTTCTTTTCACACTAGGCATTCCTGAAACAAAGGGCAGTTGAGCCTTATGCTAAGAAACTAAAATCTAAGACGAGAGTGCGACTGATGTAAATTATTGTTGATCGGCTGTCATTTTGATTGAAATGTTTTAAATAATGTAGTGGGAAGCTAAAAAAATAAATATAATAAGAATGAAGTACTTTGCATTAAAAAGCATATCCTATATCATGTCATCAAACTACAACCAGCATGCCCAACAGGTAAGCGTGCATGAAAAGAACTGGATAGTTTAAAATTGCAAAATTTGAAGCCTAATTTTTCACTCTTGAGCAATGCAAGTTAATAAGGTATCACCTCATTGGTATTTTAAAATCATGTTTGTTTTGTGTGTGTTTATTCACTGTGTTGTCATTCGGGTCCATTCATCATATGAACAGTATTCACTGCTGTGATTAT
>Ga0131853_10027983_pt1 | contig 10104 bp, 6 predicted proteins | sample TergutLab28metaG_FD_92764 | JGI IMG/M metagenome (GOLD analysis project Ga0131853, IMG submission 92764) | Labiotermes labralis P1 segment gut microbial communities from Petit-Saut dam, French Guiana - Lab288 P1 (version 2) (version 2) | ecosystem: Host-associated > Arthropoda: Insects >... | reverse complement strand
ATCCTCCCACCTTTCCCCCCCCACAAACCGCAGCTAAAAAATAATCTCTTGTCTTATATCGCGAAGACCCCAAAAACAACACCCCCCCCCCCCCCCCAAAAAAAAAAAACAGGGACAAAAACCAAATGTGACTTCTGGTGCTAGGAAATAATAATAAATACCCAAAAGAACCATGGTTCCAGGCATACACTAATGGCTCAAACATGGCTGATTGTGTAAATACAGGTGAAGTAGTGATCTCTTGTCCTTCTATGCTCCTGTTGGTCACATCAGATCAACATTTGATGGGGAGGTTGAGGCAATATGATATGATAAGCATCAAGCCAATGCCTATGTGATAAATTCACCCATGCAGTCTTCAGATTCAAAATCTGCAGTGCAAGCAACAAATAACTTACAATCCTCCAAAACAACTGAGGTTCAGAAGTGTCAAAAAATTCAAGCAAATATTAATGACAAAAAATATGATAACTGTTTTAAAATGAATCCCAGGCCACTGTGAAATTGCATAAAATAAAACAGCTGATGCCTTAGCAGATAGAGCCACTTTGATCACACACAAAGAGACAGGGACAAATCATACCACACTGCCAAAACCACACTCTGAAGGATTATAACACTGATGAAAGTCCAGAGACTTGCAATAAGAAGATTTCAAAAAACATTGAGAAGACTCAATTGCAAACGGCCAAGAAGTGAGGACATTGCACACTTTCGTCTACCTTCTGGATATGATTTGCCTTGCAAAACATCTACATCACAATGGAATATTTCCCCATCCTTACTGCACACTTTGTGATTAGAAGAAATGGACCAGCAACATTTGTTGAGATGCACTGCTTTATCTTCAACACCTGAAAGCCACAGGTACTGGGAGGCAAGAGGTCAAATGGGTGTATGAAGCTGGCAACATACCTGCCATTTGAATAAACAGATATATAAATAAACGATATTCTTAGAGTATGTGTAATACACCATGTTCATTCTCAGACATATGATTTGCAAATGTGCAACTTCTCTCACGAAAACTTACAAAACTTTGTAAGTGTGATAGCAGTCTGTCCCACATACAGTCTGTTACATATTAATTTGTCTGTCAAAAGAGAATGTCAATCGGGAAAACCTCAATCATTCACAGCTGTACCAGTAAATAACTCTAACATTCCTGTTACAATGTGTCACAGGAACTCACACTTGTCAGGCTAACACACAGTCCACAGTTATAATGTTGCAAGCCACAACAGACCTTTCCTTACATAATCTTTACAAGTGGGACCACTAAAAACATAGTCTAGTTCCAGGGTGCATAAATCCCAGGCACCTGGTCACCCAGGTAACTAAATTTTGTTAAGTAGCACCTAATATTTACAGCATTATTACTGCAGTTTTTTCACTACATAAAGAGGTGTGTACAAGTTTACACGGCCTGAGCAGAAAGAACCAAATGACAGAAAGGATCACCGTCATTTTAGAACTTTGTAGAACCTTGTTTTATGTCACCCTTTTGGTGCCTCAAATTCAGGAATGGCTTGTGGATTTTCAAAAAAATCTGTGGATCCCTGGTCTAGTTCGTCATTTACCAAAGGTGCATGACAATTCAGCAAACTGAGTTTGTGAATATAGCAAAAATAGCATCTCATTTTAAGACATTTCCCAACCTGCAACAAGATTCAATTTAACTCCGTGACAGACAGCACAAATTATCTTACCATTACTGTCTTTTATTGGTAAGACATAAAGCAAGATATATCTGCATATTCACAAACTGAACCACTTTAATTCAAAACTTTAACACTTTTCCCATTACTCTCTTTTACTGTTACGATCTTGCACAAGATACATCTGAATATTCACAAATAAAACCACTTTGATTCAAAACTCTGACAATTTTAATTTAAGTCCCACTGTTTGAATGCCATATTGTGTTTTAACTGCTTCACAGTTACAGACAATAACAGTTAATATCGCGACATCATGTCAGCACATACCGGTAGTCACTATTTTCTGCAGTTCTAAACTGAACAGAGCAAACACTGCTGTGCACATTAAACAGCACACTATATACACTGGATCCAGATGGCAGTTTAGTACTGTCTGAAACAAGTTCTGGATAATTTTGTGACTTAATAAATAACAACTTTCACGTATGTGCACTTAAGCTGATTACCAGAAACTCCTTGGGTAACCTGGATAATAGCCCAAATAATCAGACTTCTCCTCACCTTCAGAAAACATATGAAACTCAAAAGTTAAAGGTAATTTGGCAAGCACATCTAAGTCTGGGACACAGACTTTTGAATGATTCTTTATGACATCACTCCAGAAGCTGTTCCCAGTTTCTTTGGTTCCAAAATATGAGCCCCAGCCACTTGAAACAATGACTGAGGCATCACTGTGAAAGTAACTGTCATTACTCTTCATTCCTTCTGCACCCAGCTCTTCTATCACTGCAACAGTATCACATTTTCTATGCAATGATGGGACATATATATCTTGAATGAGATTATCTCCCACATACAAACATTTTGGATGCTGTAGTCCAGTCTTCTTACTCAAGAAGTGATAAAGATCTTGCCAATTACCCTGACTGTATATATTTCCAAACTCTAGGTCTTCAAAGTTAACAGGATCCACTTCTGTAACTCCATCCAGTTTTATGAAAGGTTTTGCATCAGTGAAGAACCCAGGTTTCCGTGTATAACACAACACTGTGTGGAACAGATCCCTCCAGTTTTCACCAAGTGAATGTGTGGCAGTGAAAGATGCGAAATCAACATTTGATCCTGTCAATAGGAACACTATCTTGGAGTCCCTGATCTGCTTCAGCCAGTTTATAACATTACTGCTGCACTTGTTAATATACATCTCTGGATTTTTTTTCAATGCTGGAAAGTATCCACCCTCATTCGAACTGAAGTTTTCCCTTCTGTACATGTACGCAAGTCCATCCAAAATATCTGGCCATACATTATAAGATTCCAATTTGTTTCCCTCTCTGGCATCCAGAGAATCAACTATTCTTCCAAACACTACAACTGCAGGCATATCAAAATAATCTGTCACTGTTCTAATTCTCTCTGACAATGGACCATTCCAGGCTTCAAGCATATCCTGGCAAAATGCCACGGATATATCCCACTTTCTGTCCGGACCATAAATACTTTCAATTTCTGTATCAGTCAAAAAACTAGTACCATGACTACCTTTGCTAATGTACCCATTACTTCCCAATTTCAGAACGTTTCCCCTGTGAAAATCAAATACAAGTCCCTTCTGAAGAAAATCAAGAGTTCCTTCCAATGGCTCCATCAAATAATCCGCATTATAGCCTTTCTGCGTCACTAAATACTCTGCTAACACTTTGTATTCTAATTTCACAATTTGTGCCAGTTTATACCTGCAGATTGTATTATCAAGATCAAAGCCAATACAATCATAATCACCAAGCCGGAAAACAGATTTATCATTGGAAACCTTCACTGACGTCGGTTCTACCATCCTAGACTGTAAAATTGAACTGGAAACGTTTGTGGTACCACGCAAAGAGGAGTATGCCACCGCAGAAAAATATTTAATACCACCACTTCGCTTTGCGTACTTACTGACGACCTTGGCCAAAGTCAATGGGTACACATGCGTTTTCAGTCGAACATGCATATGTAATGTCATTCAAAATATATAATCACAATTCAACAATAGATTTAACGAAGTTTTTGGGAAAAAAATAAAGTCCGTTTGTATTATATTACTACAAAACAGTTCTTCAATGTATTTTCACGATGTAACATACCCTGTTTGAGATTCAGCGCCATCTCTCAATTCCACTCCATACTACTTTTGCTCCTGATTCATAGCGGGTACATATAAAGTTAACAAACGCAAGCCTATTGAAGAGTGAGACATTTGTAGCATGCATTAGTCACAGGCAACGTCCCCACGCTCAAACTAAAAACGAAAACAATGAAGAGCCTCATTTCTTCTGTCACGAATATACAAATTTCCCGATGACCAACTGCATATTATGTTCCGACACTTTACCGAAGGTGCCAACTTGCTCTTAATTCCACCAAATGTGGATTGAAACTAGATACGGTGACCATTCTTCCCGGATTTTCGTGCACAGAACCCAAAAAGGACACAGCCCCGGACATTTTCTCCTAGAATTTGTTCACTTTTGTATTTTTCGTATTTATCCCGTATTCCTGATAATATTCTTGAAAACGGAAACTTTCTTGGATCTTGTTAGCGATTTTCCCGATGGAAATATGGCAGGAGTGCTGCGCATCGCGTAGTTAAAAGTAAAATCGAAGGTACTGTATATACATGACTGTAGGGGGTGTATCATTTTCACTGTTATTTCGGTGCTGACCCCGTACCCGAATAGGCCTAGGAAGAAACTGTCAATATGTAAATACGTCATATTAAGACTACAGTGGTGAAAAAAAAAAACAGCGCGAGAAACAAATTCAAATTATGATATTTGACTTGCATATGTTTCATCATTCACAAGTTTTAGGGCCAGATACCACAGAAATAAGAAAAAGAATATTACGATCATTGTGGAAAACAACAACTTTTGAAAGAAGAATACCAAACTGTGGAAGTAATTTGCAAATAGACATGGCAGTTTAAACATTTTTATTGAATGCCAGTCCAAAATTACCATGGTCCTGATTTTCATGGACCAGAAAAGGATAACTAGATACAGTACTTCAGAACAACTCACCCTGTGCTTGCAAAAAACAAAGGAAACGAACAAGTGCAGTTGTTACTAGATTGTTATTCAATCTGAACATGAGTTGTCTCTGATGTAATGTGTCCTCAACAAATACAGCAGAGGGCAAGGGACTAAGCATATGCATACTCACAACAGAATGTCAATGCAAATGTCATGCTTGCTCACAGAAGCAGAATAGTAAAATTGAGAAGGTTGTGATTGGTTGAAAATATCCTTCAGGTGGTGGACACAAGAAATATTTGCAGCAGTTTTGTAGGGAAATCTCTCTTGGCAGACAGAATATATGAGAATAACATAAACACAGAAACAGATAAATGGATTGGTAATGGATAATGTTCAATGGAGGCTTTGGCACTGGGAGTGTTGAACATTTGAATTGCACTGCAGGGAATGGTTTTGATTCATATGCAGAGCAGATGTAGAAATAAAAAGCTAAATCAGAGGTAGTGTTCTGCTCATTCTTAACCTCAAAACTACATGGACATGAGAGGTTACCTTCACACTCCTGACCAAGAACCCAAGGTACACATTCAACAGGTGGCTGGAGGGCACCATAGCCAGTCTGGACATTTTGAAGTAGAAGAAAAAGATTATTTTCCTTTGTAAGGCATCACACCCCAGATCATCTAGCCAAGAGCCTAGTCACTATAAGAAATACATTATCCTGGCTTCTTCAAGTACAAAGAATGTCATGAATAACCAGTCAAACTTAGTCAATGTCAAACCTATTAAAATTCACCATACTGCATATAAATTGCACTTTCTTATGGAATAAAAATAATGAAACATACCTCATCAGGAATGTGTACATAGCGGATATTTCTGGCATGAATAAAGAATGAGTGAAACTCATACTCATTTCCCCTTGTATCAATAAAAACCGCTTCTGACATCACAATGTTCATAAACCTACAATACAATAAAATGGCATTTTATTAGCTGCATGGTCAATATGCACAAAGCAAATGTGCTGGAGAGACTCCAAAACTACAAGGCACAATAATCGTTTTCATTATAATATTCTAACATACCCATATAGCTACCTGCAGTAAAACTCTTTTGAGCTACCAGCCATGGTGGGTGGTTAAAGAGCACATAAAACCAGCATTTTAGAGAGGAATCTCTTTGATGACAAGCATGGACATGGTTGCTATAATGTTGGTTTGTTCATTGTTTAATCACACAACTACCTGACATGGCAGGTAGCCTCAGAGAGATTTATGGTATTCAGTCACTGTGAAAGCTTAAGATGAAATGTACCTACCTACATGCCTGAATTCCTAACATTAGCTGACCTACTGAATATCACATTTTGTTTAACATTTTCTGAGAGTGCTTTGTCCTGAAGCTTGCAAATTGGAATTCTGAGCCACAAACAGGATCATAGGTGAAATGGGCAAGATGAATCTGTTTCAGAATCCCCCTATTCCAACGCCCAGTTGAACTGCAAATCGTACTTCTTATGTGCATACAAACAAATTTCTGGTAAAAGAATTGTGACATACACGATAAAAAATTCAGATTCAATCAGTGTTTCCCCAGTAGAGGAAACACTGATTGAATCTGAATTTTTAAAGTCATATGTGAACAGTCACAAGAACAAGAGCAACTGAACCATATTAGGCAGGACATGCATTATATTATGAATATATTCAGCCTTGAATATATACATATATTAATGTTAATGTTTTATATCCATCCTTCTTGATAAAATTTGTATAGGACACAATCTCCGTATGTACAACTGTTCAAATGAATCATCATACTTTTGTCACTAACATACCATATTACAAACATTCAACATGTCAGCAGTTCATAGATTCATAAAGGTTCCATTTCATTATGGTAAGTCCTCATATCATGTGCAGTCACATTTCCCATTATAATAGTGCATAGGATTTCCACTACAGAATAGAAGGCTTGTTATAAAAATATAGATTTTAGTTAACATCTAGAAAGCTGTATATTCTTTAAATTTCTTAGTAAATTATTGTATAGTTTTATCCTCATATTACTTACATTTTTTTAAAAATCTCAGATCTACAAATCTTAGACTGAAGATATCTTTGCCATGCTTGGTCTGATGTTTGTTCCAACCTACTTGGTTTAATTTTGTGTAAATTATTGATGATCAGTGTGAACTGATCAAATACAGATCACTAGGCCGACACTATGGAAATAGGCAGGAAAGGTACACATGGCATAACTATTATGGTGCATTCAACACGCTAATGATCTGGTGCTCTTGAGGTCTGCAGTTCCCTCACTCCCTATATATAGTAAAATGAAACTAAGAGCGATAGGAACTGCACATGTGCACACAGCATACATTCCAACCTGCATACACAGAGCAGAGGTACAAACACCAATTAACTCACAAACACTGGTAGGTCTCAGTGTAAACTGGTCATCAGAATTGGCTGAACTAACGGAAACTGAAATGGTCTGACAGTTATTCGTAAAATTCTCCAGTATCCAATTAACGAAGAATGTTGCAGCAGCTCTCAGGTTATGCAGACAGAGAGAGCAACTTTAGCATGGGCTTCACAGGGATACGAATCACCTAAAAATGGAAGCACTATGGCACAGTATGTCACCTACGTTCAAACTCCAGAAGCACATAGATTCATTTAAAGGGGAAATGGTACATGAATGGCTTAAGAACATCCAGAAATCTACACCCCAAACTAAATTCAGCATGCTTTGCAGCAACAAGAGTTACAGCACTCATGACAACACACTTCAAAATTAATTTTCCCCTCCACTGTTGATTGTGGATTGATCTAATCCTGTGCGGAATTTCTCAAGATACATACAATAAATAAATAAATAAAATAAAATAAAATTTTTCACAGAGAATCAGCGGCAGATATTAAGAAGGGTCCTATCGAAGAAATATGCTGAACTTTCAAGAGACTGATTTATATTACAATTGTGTCTCTTAATGGCCTGAGATTTTCTGGCTTAGCAGGGTTATTTAACTTGCATTCAAGGAAACACACAGAGACCAGCATATGGCATGTTAGGCCACTGACCACTACATTTTAGAGACCAGCATAGGGTCTTATAGGATGAAAAAGGGTACTGTGCTTAATATACTTCTCATTCACAACAAACACAGCAGTTACTCTCACTATTATAATTAACGAATAACAACATCAAAACGATTCAAATTCATACACAATTTAAACACAAGACACAAACATAACCTGCATATAATTATGTCATGGTCTTTTGTCAAACAAAACCTTTACGTGTGTGTATTCACATTCGACAGCACACTTAATCTCACTATGTGCCTGAGCACATGGTACCATTTTCTGGTGATGCATACACAAATTTCAGTATTGCAGTGCATTTATTACAAGATCATATGAGTAAAATGCATAAAAACTAAACGGGTGAAACTGTTGGTTAATTGATTTTTATAAAGCAGTTAAAATTAATTTTTTTTAGGACACTATTAATTATAGTTGTCAGTTCTCATGGTTTACTCACTGTCATGATTTCACCAATGTATTTAAGTGTCCAGTTACATGAAGCTATCTAATTTTGTGTTGTGCAAGTCCATAAACGTTAAGTTTCACGGCTTTTCCTATACAACTATCAATGTTATTTTCTTCTTCCTAAATGTGTAATTCTAAATGCATTGGTGCAAAATTAATGACATCTTTTCTTACTTCTGTCTATACATTTACTTACTGCATGTATCATTGGTCACTGCTGAGTGTGGGGTTTATTCGTCCAGTTACTGGTTTACAGAGTAAGAATACTGTGCAGGGTATGCCACAAACCAGCAACACAATGACATCGCACACTCAACACTGATGACTGCATCAATGAAATCATGATGAGTAAACCATTAGAACTTGCAACCATACACAATAATGTCCTACAACATAAAGTTTATCAGTTTTAACTGTATTACAAATGCTTAATTAACAAAGTTTTTCATTATTTAGATTTTTATACATTTTAGTCATTTTATCTATCAAGTATCATACTGGAATGGTTGAAAGAATACTTCGAATCAATGTGGCTTCAGACCACAAAGAAGAACAATGGACCAAATATTTGTAGTAAGGCAAATACTTGAAAAATTTTATGCAGATGATATTGACCTCCACCTCCTCTTCATTGATTTTAAAAAAGTTTTTGACAGCACAAACCAAACAAAGCTTCTGGAATCACCAGCGAGTTTTGGGATACCCAAAAAGATAGAACGGCTCATGAAAATGGCACTTGAAGGAGCCCAAGCCAAAGTAATAGTGGATGGGAAAATAAGTAACCCTTCTGTCATAAGTAGAGGGGTTAGGCAGGGAGATGCTTTGTCTGCAAAGATGTTCAACCTCGTCCTTCACAAAGCACTGAAAAACCTGAAACAAGTCAACACGATTTCAAACAGACTGACACAAATTTGTGGATATGCTGATAATATCTTGGTAACTGCAAGGAGCCTTCCAGCTCTTGAAGCAATGTGCGTTGAGATAAGTAGAGAAGCAGGTAGAGTAGGCCTAGAATTAAACCCCCAAAAGTACAAATATATGAGATTTTCAGTGTCCCCATCCTGAAGATCAGTGAAATGGGCAACCATAAATGGTGTAACTTATGAAGTAGTAGCCGAGTTCATATACTTGGGTATGGTAATCAGTAATGATAATAGCATAGAAAAAGAAATACAAAGACATATTTTGGCTGGCAATAGAACTTATTTTGCCCTTCCAAGTCTCTTTAGGAGTCCACTTTTATCCAGAGCTACTAAAATTATATAAAACACTAATAAGACCGGTAGTAATGTATGGAGCAGAAGCAATGACATTGTTGAAGAAAGAAGAACAAGCTCTGCTAATTTTTGAAAGAAAAATATTTAGAAGAATATATGGTCCTAAATATGAAAACAGGGAATGGAAAAGTAGTACGAATCAAGAACTAGAAGAGATGAGTAAAGGGGAAAATATGGTAAAATGGATAAAAGGGCAAAGGATAAGTTGGTTAGGTCACCTGGAGAGAACGGAGGAGGATAGGATGCCCTAAAAGATCTTCACTCAAGAACTGGAAGGGACAAGAAGAAGGGGAAGACCCAGGAAAAGATGGAAAGAGGAAGTACACAGAGTTCTTCAAGTGCTGGGAGTGAGAAGATGGAGAAAGTTGGTGATGGATAGAAAAAAATGGAAGGACATTGTTCAACAGGCCAAAGCCCACAGGGGGCTGTAGTGTCAATGGAAGAAGCAGAAGAAGTCATTTTATCTTCAATCAAACACACTGCAATATTGACAGCAGTATGTGCATGCCTGAAGATGGTGTTATTTGCTGAAACATGTCATGAGATTAACTGTATTGTTTAATGAGAATATACATGATTATGT
>Ga0131853_10027981_pt1 | contig 10104 bp, 7 predicted proteins | sample TergutLab28metaG_FD_92764 | JGI IMG/M metagenome (GOLD analysis project Ga0131853, IMG submission 92764) | Labiotermes labralis P1 segment gut microbial communities from Petit-Saut dam, French Guiana - Lab288 P1 (version 2) (version 2) | ecosystem: Host-associated > Arthropoda: Insects >... | reverse complement strand
GTATATGGACTGGATTGGGCTGGCCCAGGATAGAGACAGGTGGCGGACGCTTGTGAGTGCGGTAATGAACCTTCGGGTTCCGTGAAATGCAGGGAATTTCTTGACTAGCTGCAAACCAGTTAGGTTCTCAAGAAGGACTCTTCACCATGGAGTAAGTAATGGTGAAGATGAATGCTTGTGATACTGTTAGGTACTGAGGAAAACAAACTTTAATTGGCAACGCAGGATATGTGATATGGCATCTTATAATAATATACCATTCATAATCTTTCTGCTGAAAGTTCGCATTAAATGTGCACTGTAATCTTTACAGTCTAGTTTGTGTCATGTAAAAATAACAATAACAATAATAATAATAAATGTACCAAAATTAGTAGAAACAAGTAGTGAAGGTTAGGTTACCATATAATGGTACCAACAAGTGCGAACCGAAAGAACTGTTCCTAACAATAAACCAGACATCATAATCCGTGATAATAAACAATGACCATGAATGTTAATGGATGTTGCAATTTCTGTAGGCAGAAATGTGATAAAGAAAGAAGCTGAGAAGATTTTAAAATATCAAGACCTCATAATAGAATTTCAGCACATGTGGAATGTGAAAGCACACGTGATACTGGTAATAAGAGGAGCGACTGGAACCCATTTCAAAATCACTCAGACAATACCTGAGCGACACATCAGGAAAGCACAAAATTAAGGAACTACAAATATTATTGGGCACCGCACTAAACAAAGTGCTACTGTAAAAGTACAAAACATATTTCATGGGCAAAATAACATTACAAGTAGCACAAACTGTAAATACAGAACAGCTGCAACACTATATACCCTAGAAACATGGTTTATTTCAGGTGTATAAAATTGTAAATACCCTGCATAAAGGTGATTACAAGTATAATAATGATAACAATCTTCTTCAACAGTCTTCGGCCGTTACAACTGGACGTTTGAGTACTATATACATATCTCTGTCTAGTGAAATAAACACATAATCTACTGTCCCCTCAGGTACAATTAAATGTCCCATTAAGATGGCGATTCTCTAAAGTTTGTAACACTCCTTCATACACACAAGTTTCAGGATGTTGCCTCTACTCCCACAACAGGGACACAATTAAATTGGTATAGTGCCTGTCTAGCATTAAGGTAACAAAACATATCAGAGACAGCTAAATTGAGTGCCTTGATTCATGTTAGTGTGCGTACAAAATTGTAAAGCAAAAGTTCAACATTTATACAAACATGTAAACTAGATCATTTATGATGGAATGACTGGTGTGTATGTCACACATTCTGAGAAGATGTAGTTGCTTAAGTGGCAGAAGGATTTAATCACCACAGCCTCATTAAATACAAACTGTTACTTATAACAGAGTCTTAGGGTCTGCCTGATGGTGTCAATCATCAAATGGCCACCTAATGGCACACATGTTCATCATACAGTGTAGTTATAAATGAGCCTTGTCCTTTAGTAATTACTAAAACTGAAGCCCAAGTACAGAAAAATGAGTCAAGGAATTTGTGCCATTTTCAATACTGAAAGTAATGACATCCTTTTTCCAGATTCCCATTCAATTTCTTATGACATTTTTGCTATGTCTGTGCATAAGAGGTTGTGAACCAAGGTAGAGAAATGGTCAGTCACTGCTTTAAGAAAAAATTTCAGTGGTACTCTAAAAACACTTTCCTTGTCAGAACACACTGTGCAACAAATCATATTTTCATAAAATTTGCAGTTATAAACCCATTCATTTATTTTTCTGTGTTTCTGTAGTTGCTAACAGCATTAAAGCATCCTAAAATAATTAAATTTTCAGAAAAAAATATTAGGTTTGCAATGAGGACACACTGACACTATCAATATTCATGTCTTATATTTCAGGTTATAACTGGCATATTATTTCAATTATTTAACACCAGAAGTCAATGTTCATCTCATTCTGCAAATAAACTGGATAAGTTATTTGGCAGATTAAAGACTTTTGCACTGGATGACAGAGTTGGATCATCAGGCTTCAGTGCATTTGAATACCCAAAAGAAGATACAACTCATGGGGTCGGCTATGGAGTAAGTACTGGTACTGTAGTTTTAACACGTCAGATTAAACACATAAGGGACTTTGTGAAATGTTATGTGTGTAAAAGAAGAGGCACTCTAATTAAATGTATGTATATATATATATATATATATACACACATATATATGCTTTTTTTTTGGGGGGGGGGGGATACTAGGACATACTAATTTTACAAACAAACATTATTAGTTTTATCTGTGTAATAAAAACCAACTTGATGCACAATTTATCCTCAGTTTATTTCATCAATCAACCTCTACATGTTTCGGGCATATTTGTAGCCCATCATCAGGAGGTATACTGCATATAGAGGTGTTGTGCTTTTTACTTGACTGTATGTTGGCTGGCCAAAAGACAGTCAACTGAAAAGCACAACACGTACCAATTGTTGTATATATACAGTATAACTCCTGATGATGGGCTACAAATATGCCCAAAACATGTGGAGGTTGATTGATGAAATAAACTGAGGATAAATTGTGCATCAGGTTGGATTTTATTACACAGATGTATCAAGATGCACGGTGAACAAAACATGAAATTATTCGTTTTAGTTCATTCATTCAGAAAGCAAATGCATGCAAGTTTACAGAAACAGGAATTACAATTTTTTTTCTGTGACAAAAATTAAAAACAGCACAGAAACAGCTGGTATCCCAGACAGAACTGAAACTGAGTACCTTCTGAAGACAAGACAGGTACGCACATCAATAAAGGTAACACATTCTTTTCTTTCAGCATCACTTGCATCCGTTTTACTACCAAGGATTTTCCCCTTTGTACTCGTGTGCCATAGCAGGTGAGTAAATTTATTCTCACCCACAGAGTAACACATGTCAACACAGTATTAGCACTCAGTATATACCACTAACTGCATTCCCAACTCCCCATGGCAACATAAGATTTCTACATAATATGCACTTCTGAATCCACCCCCCACTTCCTCAAACTTGTCTTCTCAAAAATGTGAATCATTCTCTATCTGCAAATATTACAAATTCTTACTTTCCATAGCAATTCTGACATTATATTAAAAGATATACTGTGGTTTAAAAGTCTAATATCACAATTATTCATTTTAAACTTAAACATTTCAGGTGAATGGCATCCTATAGTACAGCACACATACCACAGCAATACACTTCAAAACTATAGAAGAGGTGGGCTAGAAATGGACCATGGAAACAATTACAATCCATCCACATACAGCAATGATTATGCTGGCAGTAAAAATTCTTATGATAAAAGAACTGTCACAGCAGAACACCCCTTAAAACATTTTATAGAGAGCGTTCCTACAGCAATCACACTCAAGAGGGCAGATATCTCTCTTAATTCAGTCTCTGAAAGGGGATTCAACCACGAATATAATAACGCAGTGGAAGCAGACAGCCAGTCCCATCACAGCTTACATGCCCATTCCAAGTCCAGCAACAAAACTGCAGCTTTTGTGTCAAATAACAGCAATGAGATTGCTACATACCTCACACCACCCCAACCACAAACATCAGTGCTGGGTACTTTAGATCAGTTACGGCAGGTGTCACCACGTAAAAGACATTACAATGTCAGACATGAACACAAGTTCATGGACATTCTAACTACTCTGCACATTCTACCACATCCTGAAGAGCTTGATTATTTTTAAATGAAGTTACACATACTTTTAATTGTCTGAGTACTTAGAAAAACATCATAAACTTGTTTCTGACTTTACTACTGAAAAGCATGTTGGCTTTCCACCTTCAAGTCACATCCCTTGAAGAACTATGCAATTCATTGATACTTCAGTAGGTTGCCTTATACCAACAGCAAAATGTGACTTTCACTGACTCAGATCCTCAGGTATTTGTTTATTTATTTGTGAAATAATGATGCCAAACCTGGCACTAGGATGTTAACAGGACTATTGGAAATGAGTGGTTTTATATTTAAGGTAGTGACCATTTTCATGGTTGGCACAGACTTGCAATCAAAATGTATAAAATTTGGGTTTCTCAATTTAATGTTCAGAATGAGTTAATGACCTGAAACTGATTGAAGTAGTGAAATAATGTTCAGCAGAGTCATATTTACAGGATCCTAAGAATTACAATGTTATTTATGAAAGTAAACTTTCCCTTCTGTAACAGATCATGACTGCAAATAAAACTGACATTGCCATTGTTGCTGTACCATTAAGTGTTTGTATCAAACGACACATAATCTTTTTTTTTACAAGTTTTGGGTCTCTACTTCATAAATAAAAACAAAACTGTTACTCTTTCTCCACATTCAACGTAACACAACAGGTAATATTCCAAGCAGTAACTATTCTTTGGAACACATATGTATATAACCTACCTTCAGGCCCAATTACACTAATTGTTAATTATCAAAGACTGTCAAATAGGAGGGACATGGAACTTCCAACAACAAAAGCATTCTTCTGTAAAAGATGTCAGCAAGATGTGTTATGAAAATTGTCACTTGTTCTACCCAAAAAAAAAAAATCTTCAAAACAAAATATAATCTATGGATAGGGACAAGACAGGACAAACAGCAGAATTTATGTTCACTCACCACACTGAAGTTTGCTGGCTGCTGTACAACAAATCACAATGAACTGGAACCTTCATATCTTCACCTGAAAGAAGCATCATTTGTGTTAAGAGAACTCATTTAATATGCACTGCATTTTTCAGGCAAAACAAATTTACTCTAAGACAACTGTAATGTTAACGTTCGTGTCATAGTGTTCTTTCACTATAGAAGAATAACTGACGTTTAGTGACTCAAACTGTTTACACAATGTGTACACACTTATACAGCATTATGGATAAAAATGTAGTAAATGATTCAGTGAATAACTTAATTTGTAGAGAAACGTCATTCAAAGAATATATTACTTTTCTTTACAAAATTTCACAAACACTTATCTGAGAAAACAGTGGTGTGTGTGTGTGTGGGTGTGCACACATGTATGTGGTTATATACCTATTTACATTGTTAAGTATGCAAGCGTGTATGAATATGTTAGTATGTGTATCCTGTGTATGATGTACACACACACACACACATACAAATATTAAGAGCTTAGAATAAAATATGGACTTCTTGGGCAACACACGTCATAAACATCAGCATTAATTTCATGGCATTTTCCTCAGAATGGAAAACAATGAAATAAAAGCCATAGATTTCAATATGGGAAGACAATTTGTTATTTACGTTTTCTGAATGTTGATTCATGTTTTTAGTTAATTATACTCATATTTCATTTAACTCTTCACTACAAAATAAGTCAGGTTGGTGTAGCAAGTAAGTGACTAGGCCACAGAGTGGACAAACACAAATTCTTGGTTGCTTCCCAGCACAGACAAGAGACTGACCTCTTGTCCAGAGAATGAGACTTGGGATCACCCAGTTGCCAAATGAATTGGGAGATATCTTGTTTTAAATTTGTCAGGGAATGAAGCTGACAAGTCACTTCCCTCTACAGCTGAGGTTAATAGTGAGCAGACTGCAACTCCACTCTGACTTTGTGACAGCAGAGGGGCAACTTTACCTCTGAGTATGATTTCAGATTCTCACAGTGGTGTCACTGGAGTCTTCTGGGATATACACAGTGCTGATTGGTAAACAGCTGCTGATGTTCAAAGGATCATTGTGTCTTTAGACTGAAGAAACTATTTACTAAACGTCATGGCATAATATCTCAGAAAACTTGGGTCCTCAGCTTAAACTTTACTTTGCTCAGACATTACAGCACACGCTAAACACAAATACTTTTATAAGCTGCGAGTTCTAGTACACGTCTTCTTTCACTTCTTTGCTTTTGATATAACAGTCATCAAATAAAAATGCTGTATTGCAAAGCTGTCTATTGCACACACACAAAATCTTATTGTAATGGTAATTAAAGATTTTAAAACATGTTATAAAGAAATATTAATTACATTTCTTCTTAAAAGTATATGAGGTATAAATGAAATGATAAACTTGTATTCAGCAAACCAAATACTCACCTACATTTATGTGCCAAGTATAGAAATCTATGGATCCGTACTTCTACTCTCTCCATGCGTAGTGTTTAATTATTCACAGGGTCAGCTTTACCTATATTTTTCAGGGTGGTGGAGCTGAAAAATATATCACATACTGGTCAGTGCATAGCCCAAAAATAGTAGCTGAAGAAAAAAATGCTACTATTCATTTCATGTTTAAATATTCTCCAAAGGCATCTCTTGCTGGTTGGTGCATATGATATTTAACAAAATACTAACACGTAAAAAAACATTTAGCATCGAGGGATAAAACTTATGGTCAATGTTAAGTGTGATTAATATGATCAAGCATACCTACATCTTAAACAATTATGTCACAGCGATCACTGATCATTTTCTGCAAAAAATTAAAATTGTTTACAGTGAAAGAGCAGTATCCAATATACTTCCAGTAACAAGAAATCAGAGACAATTCACAAAACTTGAAATTCTGTAACAAGTATATGTATGTATGTATGTAGTGAATAAATATTATCAAGACCAGTGGTGAAGTTACAAAACTGTCTGAGAGGCACTGACTCTCTCACAGGGCTGCCACAATATGAACTGGCACCTTATTTATAATTAGTTTGTAGGTTATGGATTCGGCAGATAACAAACAATCAAGGCCAGCAATTGGCAGTGGTTGTCACCATGAAACAATTTAAAACATTTTTATTTACAGTCTCATTGGGCTCCTCAATCATTCATGAAAGGAGCTCACACACTTTTTCATTTCTGTAAAAAAATTAAGTTCTAGGTTCATACGGTAGAGCTCTTCCCTGAAACTATAACTTGTAAATGTTTTCCCAGATTCTGTTGGCTCTTACTCACAATTGACAGAAATGAAAATGAGTAACTTCCTAATTGTATTTAAACACAAGTATTCAGTGTGTGTTTCATATAACATGCTTTGCCATGTGTGTGTGTGTTAAAAAAAAATTCTGTGCTTCCAACTTTACAATGAAAAATTTAGATCATTAATAGTCAATATAAGGCAGCTCACTGAAATCAATACCAAGAGAATTAGTGACATGTAAGGTACATTCAGGAGCAGAGGGAGAAGGAAATACATGCAGCAAGGAATGTCACAAATTTTTGTGTAAAAGAATGTGAAACACAACCATTCAGTGTAATTTCAAAAATTTTATTTTTTCTTCATATTCTATAATATTCAGGCTCAAAAAAATGAAGAAACCTGAAGGAATTCAATCCTGCTCTCTTATTTCTATGGTGGGTCTTCTCCTTAACTGGTTAAAATTCTGGAACATATTGGATTGGCAGTTACTTTTACCCATATCAACCCAAACAGTTTTACATTACACAAACAGAAATACAGGTTTAAAAATACAAAAGTATAATCACAATACAAAATGTCTAAGACCAAGACACGAGTAACAATGCAATAACAGAGAACTGTGCGATACAAGAGGAACATTTTTAATAAAAACAAGACTTTAATATGCATATAAAGAATATTTTTACTTAAACTTTGGAAAAAAATTGGAAGAGGAATTAATACATGCAAATAAACATTATTTTAATGCCCTTAACTTTAAACTGAAATTATGCAGTAGAAGCAGGCCCATCATTCTGCTTGGACTTGTAATGCATTCAGAGCACCGGGAAAGTGTTAATTTTACACTTTATAAACTACTTCCTGATCTTATATTTTTTATGTGAAATATGTGTGACCATATCCGGCTTCTCTCCCATGAAAACACAAAACTGTGTTAAAATACCTGAACTCAAGACCAGCATGTATGCTGGCCAGGTTAAGCGTCTATCATACAGCAGTAACACAATATACCTACAACTTGACAGACCACATTAATTTTACCTTCATGATCTCAGACATACACTATCAGATATTCAACTAGAAGTTAAGGATTGTTCAGTACTTACCAGTAACCATTAAGGCATCTGTAACCCATATTAAGTTTTGAGTAAACCTAGCCATTACAAAAACAACTGTCAATCTGAAAGAAGAAACATCTGACGTGTTTCGTATTTGCACTGTGAGCCTTAAGTATTAACCCCATGTACTGTACTTTACTGTACTTACTATGCTGAGATGGCATACAAGGCTGACATGCTAAAGTCATTACCCAGAAATTAAAACCAAACAGTCATAAGTGCATTTGAGATACTTGGGTAATGAAAAGGATAACAACATTCATAAATCCTTGCCATTCAGGTCTACAAGATGCATGTAGTACAATTTCAGTGATCTGATTTTTTTCTGTAAAAATTTCTTCTATGAAGGAAAAAGGCTTAAATTATTCAAGTCTTAAAAATGATTCTGTAAAATGCAATTAATGCAGGAAAACAAAATATTCCACATAAATCAATACAGTTGATGCACTTCCATTTCTTTTTCTTGGAGTAGAGCAGTGTACCAATCCCCCAAGCATACATAATGTCATAACTATATTGTGTCTTATTAAAGATTATTAATATTATGCATAAAAGATACAAACCATATCATTTCTATGTAATCCAAGATCTCTGGAATAACATTCCAGCACAGGAGAGAGAAAGTCATGTTATGTTTTCCTGGAAAGCACTCTATAAAGTACTGTTTGTCCACAAATGTTTTTACTAGACCACTGCACTTTATAAAGTCTGCTTTGAGACATATGTTTACACCTGACACCACTTGATAATGCCATACATTGCATTCAAATTCTCGACCAATCAGACATCATGATATGAACGACACTCTGGCACTTGCTCAGACCAAGTCCCATCCACACGACACTGTGGCCAGCCTGCCTCCAACTTTGCCACATATCCAGTAGCACATGTCACCTTCAGATGGTCTCCAGGTTCATACGAAAATTTGACTGGGGCAATCCTCCCATGCTCTGGGTCTCCTGGATATGGACATCGCGCTTTGCCTGTAACAAAAATGTGAAGCAACAACAGTTACTAAAAGTGACACAGTATCAGTTGTGAAAATATTTCCATCTTTTTGAGGAATGTCACTACTCCAGTGCACTCCTATCATAAATAATCATTAGAAATATGTACATAACCGCATCTAGTATGGACGAACGTAATCCACAGACAGGCAACTTTCGAGGATAAGTAAATTTACGTTTGTATGGTGCAAATCAAGTGAATGACATATAAGAGAAAGTGAAAATCAGTCCAATGAAAAACCTTCGACAATGCAGACACTATGGATGGAGTAAAGTTTTCTCAAATAAATTCCAGAATGTAATTAAAGACCCAAAATCATTGAGAACTAATAAGGGGCACCAACCCCTATAGCACCGCTGACGTCGAGTTTTGCTCAAATGACGATCATGCCATATGTTGTGAGAGAAATAATGATGACAACAGCCAGAGCTCCTGTCCCTCCAGCATGCGTATCCTTATAAAATCGAATTCAGTTTCATCACATAACGTCGCAAAACGCTGCATGTCGCATTTGCCTTGCCTATCCTAACCTAACCTATTTCAACGTATGCTAACCTAACCTCACAAAAGTGTATGTTAATAAAACGAAGACTATGAAATATCCGACGAGCAACGAATACCGAGGAGAGGTAAAAGAAAGGTCAATGACGCCTTTACCAACACAGTCGCCTCGGTATCGAGAAATCCTTTGTCGAATACATGTCAGAATGAAGTCGACAGATGGGAAACACTTATATACACTACGCCCATGTTTAATCCGACTGTGGACACATGTAAGTTACGAAAATAATCCTGTGAATGCTAGCAGTGCATGAGTATATTACACGTAAAAAGAACACACAGTTGCCCTTCCTAAAATCTGCAATACCGCGTGTTAAGGCAGTGTTGTGTGCCACAGAACTATATACAGGATATCCCAGGAGGAATGTGCCAGACTTCGGGAGGGTGTTCCTTATGTTAAAGTATACCGATATAACCCAAAACACCTATGTCCAAAGTTGAACGGTTACGGAGATAATGGCCAGAGAAAAGTATGGTCTTCTTGCGGGTCCACACACTGTACCTGTCAG
>Ga0131853_10027979_pt1 | contig 10104 bp, 8 predicted proteins | sample TergutLab28metaG_FD_92764 | JGI IMG/M metagenome (GOLD analysis project Ga0131853, IMG submission 92764) | Labiotermes labralis P1 segment gut microbial communities from Petit-Saut dam, French Guiana - Lab288 P1 (version 2) (version 2) | ecosystem: Host-associated > Arthropoda: Insects >... | reverse complement strand
CCCTGTTGTGAAACGGCTCGGCGGTCAAGTGGTGAAGTTGTCGGCAACAAGTAGCCATTATGTCAATCCAATGGATATAAACATTGATATTGATGATGACGACGACCCATTGACGCTAAAGAGCGACTTTATCTTGTCGCTGTGTGAAGTAAACGGTACAAAGGTACAAATCCGATAAACCCAGCCGGAGAGCGACCTCCGGCTGGTCGTGCTTCTGTTACAGCTTCCATTCTATCCGAACATCATCAATGGTAGCATGGACTTTTGCAATCAGCCCATCAATAACACGGCGTTTGTCCTCCAAACTGACGTTATCCCAATCGCCCAAGTAGTTGGTGATGGCTTCTAACTGCTCGGAAGAAACCGTGTCGGTAGTCATGGCTGCTATCTCCTGTGAGACTGTGCGCCGTTTGATGTCCAATTTCTCAATTTCAGCATTTACATAAGACACCAACGCAGAGCCTGCGCTTTTAAGGCTGTCGATTAGATTCTCGATTTCGTTCTCTACCCTTGCCAGTTCAGCCTGTTTTGCTGTTAGCTTGGGGTCAACTCTAACAGACTTTTTCTTAGCCTGTAGTGACTGGAAGTTCGTCAACTTCTCTACCATCGCCTCGTATACGAGTGCTTCAACTTCGGGTAAACGCAACGGTCCACCTACACCTTTACAGCGTGAGGTCATTTCTGCTCGCGTGGTGCAAGTAAGATACTTGTATGTATCTACCCCTGCAACCTTTAGCGCATAACCACAGCGACCACATTTCATTTTACCTGCCAGCCAGGTATTGCTCGCTTTTCTAGCAGGCTGGTATTGTTTGTTGACCATCAGCTTCCTGTTGACAGTCAACCACAAGTCAGACGGAATAAAACCTTCGTGGGGTGCAACGACGAGCCTCTGCCCCTCGTAAGTGGTCTCTTTGTCATTTTCGTTGCCGCGCCCGGTATAGTAGTAGCAGCCGTTGGTTCCAGCGAAGAGGTCAGGATCACTCTCAATGATGGTGCCTTGATTTTTATAAAAGTCGTAGATGTCCATGTCGGCCATGACATATAACGGACTCTTTAGGAAGCGTTTCAAAGCGGTATGCATGAATGGTTTGTCGTTATAAGTCTTTATACCCTGTTCGACCATGACCTTTACCACATCGCGGTACGATGTCTCCGGTTTGGCGTACATCTCATACATCTGCTGTATCAAAACCGTTTCTTCCGGTACGGGTATATATCGCAGCGTTTTAATGCCGTCCAATGTAAACGGTTCCGTCCGAAACCCATAAGGCACCCTGCCGCCCATCTTGAAACCTTTTTGGCTTCTGGAATAATAAGCGTCCGTTACCCTCTGCTGAATGCTCTCCCGTTCCAACTGCGCGAACACGATACAGATATTGAGCATCGCACGTCCCATAGGTGTTGATGTATCAAACTTTTCCGTTGACGACACAAATTCCACGTTGTACTTTTGGAACATCTCCATCATCTTGGCGAAGTCCACTATGGAGCGGCTGATTCTGTCTAGCCTGTAAACCACCACCCGCCCAATCAGACCCGTCTCAATGTCCTTCACAAGCTGCTGGAACTGCGGTCTTTCTGTGTTCTTACCAGAAAACCCCTTATCGCGGTATTCTTTTGCCTCGCCTCCTCGTAACTCATGCCGACATAGTTCAAGTTGGCTGTCAATACTGATACTGTCCTTCCTGTCAACCGACTGCCGACCGTAAAAGGCGTCTATACGATTCACGTAGCTCCCTCCTTCCGGGAGCCGTCTACAATAATTATTTTACCATAAACGACGCCCTTATTCAATTTTTGGTTTGTAACTTTTTAATGAGCCTAATAAAAACTTGGCTTACCGTACAAAGCTTGTAATTATATCCGATGCTATGTCATCAGCAGTCATTTGACCTAAACGGTAGACCTTATCGCAAAACGGTGCAAGGATTAAGTCTGCATTTTCATATTCGGTATCAATAATAATACCTGTGACGTTGAAATTGAGTTGTTTGCGCTTGTCACGAAAGCTATCGGCAAACTCATCACTTATATAGCACGCACCGTCTGTTATAAACATAACATCGTCTATCTCAAATCCTTCATTTTCAAGCTGTGTCATGGGCTGCGTGATAGAGGGTCCAAATTCAACGCCGCCGCCCAAGAACGATTCTGCAAAGTTAAAAACATCATCCGCTGTATACTTTCCTTTTGAAAAAATATGAGTAACCGGCGGGTCGTTTGAAGAAAACCGCAAAATTGCACAACTACGCCCGTTCTGTGCGGTGTGTTCTAGCACTACCAGGGCGACCGCCTTAGCCCAGGCAATAGGGTTGCCCGCCATAGAACCTGTCTCGTCTATAAAAACCACAATATCGCCGTAACCTTTGTTTATGCGTTCGCGCTTGCGATATTGTTTTAAGGTTCTCCGCTGTACTTTCTGTATGAACAGCGGCATCGTCTCCGGCATAGCCAGGTATGCGTATTCGCTTGATATGGCACGGGTAAAGTCGCTGCCCAACACGATGTCATACTTTTCGCCTCTGCCGTAGGTGTAACTGGTCTTGCGAGCGTTGTCGAGCATCTCGCGGTATCTGCCCAAATATTTTATAATATCGCGCAGCTTATTGGATGATTGCACACGGCGTAATAACTCTGCATTTTGTTGCAAAGCTTCGGGTGAATTGTCGCCGTTGCCCCAGGACGCTATAATATCTGATGCTTCCTGCGCTTTTTCCGTAGCGGCAGTTACGGCGGACTGAATAGCACCCTTGTTTACACGTATACTCCGGCTAACCGCCTGCGACAGCAGCTCAATCTGCTGGTCGTTATCAGCGATGCTGTCCGCCATGTCGAGTATGCTGCCCACGTCGGCAGGGTCACCGTGTTCCATAGCACCCATGACTTTTTCCTTTAGTTCAGACTGCTGCTGTTCGAGGATGTTTAGCTCCTCAAGCGCATCGCTGTTGAGAAGATCATCCAATTTCTCCACCATATGCTGGGTAAACTCTTTAACAGTTTCGTATGCGACAATCTCCCGTCCCTCACACAGCGATTTAAGTGTGGAATACTGGTCGCAGCCTATAATGGAATCCAGTATCGGTAAATTAAACTGTCGAGTGTTGGTAGCAAGTGTGTCAGTATCATAGTGGCGGGGATTCAGGCTGTAGAGCGATGTGAATGTGTCCTGTACCAATGCCGGAAACGTATCATGTAGCGCGGAGCCGTCAGCTTCAATTTCGTCAAGTCCTATTGGAAACTGTTCACGCAGGTCTCCGTATATCATGTTTTCGATACGGGTTGAGTGCAGAACATGGGTATTATCTTTTGGCGCAGTGTCGGCGTTAATACGCTCCCACAACTCAGAGCTGCGGAAGTCGTCAATGGTTGTAAAAGTGTTTAGATTCATGTGTGTATCCCTCCTCATCACAGCAACTTCAACGGAACGTATTTGAAGTTAGCCTTTTTATGCGCTTCCTTAGACATATATTCGAGGTCATCAATAGCTCTGGTTATTGCAGCCTCGTCATCCGGTTCGGTTACATCAGCTTTCTTCTTCATAATCATACGGTAAACCCGCCCCAGCTCCCCGCGCAGCTTGACGATTGCATTGTTAGTTACGTCGCCATTGTTGAAAACATCATAACTTTCCGTAGCCATCGAGGTTATTTTTTTGAGTTCTGCTTGGAAGGGGCTAAGGCAGAACTTATCTAAAACTTTTTCAATGACAGGTATTTCATCAGGCACAGTCCAAAAGTAATACTTCATAACGCTCAAGTCGGTATCTTCAACGATGGTGCGCCCGCGCAACCATGCCTTCGCCTGCGCCAACGGATAATAATTGAGAAATTTCCTATCGGATACATGAATTTTAAGACTACGTAATTCGCACAACATATCATCCATTAACTCATTTATTTCTACAGGAATCTCTACGGCGGCTACTTCGCACTGCATGGAATACAATTCATCAAGTGTAATCGTTGCTGTAATTCGCCCTGCCTGCCCGGTCTGTTTACGTGACAATATACGTTGCCGATTCTCGCGGCTTTGTATGTACCGGGTTACGACTTTTAACTCGAAGCGGTCATACAGAGGACGGAGTATCTTTTCTTCAGGGTTGTTAAAGTCAGGAATTTCGTTAGATGCGCTGAAGAAAGATATAACCGGAATATCCATAACTTCACCCTCGTTGGTGTACCGGCGTTCGTTTAATGCCGTAAGCAAGGAGTTCAGCACACCGTCATTGCATTTGAAAATTTCGTCTACAAAGCTGATGTGACAGTCTGGTATCTTGCCGACCGTATTCATTTTGGGGTTGCCGTCAATGTAGCTTTTCAAGTCTAGGCGCCCGAACAGACTTTCCTCGTCGGTCTGCTTTGTCAGCAACTTCTCGAACTGTTTTGCGCCGATAATCCGCTTGCGGAACTCATTGATTTCAAAGGACTTCGCCTGCCCGGTATCGCCGAGCTTAAACATATTTTTTCCTGTCAGAAGTGCAATAGCGTTGCACTCTATGGAATCTTCCCGCTCCGCTACTTCATCGCTGACTTCGTTCATCAGTGCACGCATTTTTTTATATAACATGATTTGGTCGCCTCCTAATATTTTAATTTTTGCCGATAGCCGGCGGAGGGGTGATGCCTCCGCCGGACTCACTGCGGATACTACTTTAATTTAGATAATTTTATCGCGTAGCAGCGTCGTTTCTTTTTGCCAACAACCAATTGAGCAGTCCTGGCGTTCGCTTCATGGTGCAGCACGCCTTTAGCTTTAAGGTCATCTGCAACTTCGTCGGGGTCGGCATTAGCCGCTTTGATAATTGCCCGAAACCTTTCACCGCGTACATACAGACAATCCAGGTGTTCTACACTGTCATGCGCCACGTCATTGAACTCTTTGGCGGAAGGCGCTAATTTGAATTTTCCGTCAGCATAAAACTTGCGAATATATGCCAGACCATCGAATTTCTCAGCAGGTGTGCTATTGAGTTTACATTCATCTAACCGTGCTTGCTGCGCCAGCACTAAATCTGTTAGCAATTCGCGAAAATCTTGATGCAGCGCCTCTCTTTCGTCATTTGAAATACATCCTATTTCGGAACAATATTCCAAAAACATAACATAGGCCGCATTCAAATAGTAATGCGTCTGTTTAAGGCGTCCGTGTACTTTCACGCCATAGTGTTCCGCAAAATCAAATTCTTTGTAAGCATCCCACCACTCCTTGAGAGATTCCTGTGTCGAATCGTAATTATTGATAAAATATTGAATAAAATTACGATACACAGTGGAAATCATAAGAAGCTTGTCTTTTTCTTGGAACTTTGCAAGCTGTTGGAGTGTTTCATGACTTGGAGGGGCAACGTCGATTGGTAAGAGCCGCGCCATGCTTGATTCATCTAATGTAAGGAGATACTCTGCGGTTAGAACCACTCCTGTTTCCGGCGGCGGCATTTCTACGTCAAGTCCTTTCACTCGCCCCGGCACAACACCATCACCGACTATCCGAACAATTTCTTTTAATGTATTTTCTTGATAGTTCTGCATGATTTTCGAGCTTTTCGGGCATAAATCATCGAAAACAATAACGGAATCCGATGTTGCACATAAAACCATTGCGGCATATGGGATACTGGAGTCTACGCGTGGCGGACTTTTTATATCTTTGCCTCTGTTATAAAGCTGGCAGAAGAATGCGCTAATAGTAGTTTTAAGTGAGGCTGTCTCTCCGCAAAGATATAAACAGAACTGCGGCGCTTTCCATGCGTAAACGTATAGCTTCCGCATAAAATACAAAAGGTTATACGCAAGAAGAATTCTGCCCACATCAGGGAACAAGCTGATTAACCCAAACATTTCTGCGACCGCCTCTTGCTCCGTGAGGGTTGGGTCATAATCCAAGTTGTATGGCATCGGGACTGGCTTGATGGTAAGTTGATCGCCAGCACCAAGGGGCTGGGGAGGCCGCAAGACCTCCGCCCCTGTGCAATATACAAACTCCCCCTCAATCTCATAAACGCCAACGCGGGTTAAACGATATTCCTTTTCTTTATCTGCACCCGGTATTTTTTCACGCACATGGATTGTGATATACCGCTCCGCTCTTGACGGCGCGGTGTCCGGACAAATCCAACATTCAATATCCTTGTCGGGCCATTTTATCTTGTCTATATCCGTCAACGGCACGAGAAACTCTTCGCTTTCATCATCTTCAAAATGTATTTTGAGCTTAACGTGAGTTATGGCCTTGGTCTCGGGGACAAGAAAGACTTCCACTAAAGATACAACCTCGACGCGGAAATTGGTTATCAACCTTGGGGCCTTGCCGTCGTTTGCGGGTATGTGTATACCCCAGCCGCCGTTTTCCGGCGCTTTATTGACTTCTTTCGCTTTGCTCATGCCCACACCATCGTCCCGTAATTGATAATGTTTATGGACCGCGCTCCCCGAGTTCTGTAATGGGATTTTTTACGTGAATCCTTATCCTTCTCTTTACGGGATTTTTTGTTTTTCGATATAGCTTTGAGTAAAGCGTCTGCAGCGATTAAGGCGCCAGCAGCGGCAACAAGCAATTCTTTCGCTTCTACACAAAACGCCTTAACTTCAGTGCATATTTTTTTTGCTCTGTCCTTGAACCGACCCCACCAACCCTTTTTTTCGGGTTCAGTCGTTAGCGGCGAGGCAGATTGAGTATACTTCGAAGTGTATTGCTTATGACTACCGCCCAAAATATTCATAGCGTTCGGGCTGATTCTATCTTTGTGATTCATATTAAGACCTTCTTTCTGTGTAATGTCGGAAACTGCGGTGCTTCCTTGATTTGATGGTTTATCCCGGCGTCCCGGATGTCCCGCCGTCCCGGAAATCCCGGGTATCCCGGGACGTTTTTGCGGGGGCTTATTTTTGTTTTCCGCCTTTATATTTTACAAAAACATCATAGAGGCGGTTTTCAATTTCGCGTTTCCGCGTTGCCCTTTCCTCGGGGGTGAGTATGGGCGTCAGGTTTTCTAAGCGGATTTGTCTGCCGCCGAGGGTGCCAGTTCGGATTTCAGACTCGTACTGCGGTTTGCAAAATTCATACCGCTGGTCTTCGTTAATATCCATGGTCGGGGAACGGTCGAAATGGTTCGTCATGTTAATCGACTCCTTAAAATATTTTGCCTGTAATTCCCCGCTAGTCATGTTCGCACTTTATGTCCAGTGCGCCAATGAATTGGGATTGTATCGTAATCCCAGTAAGTCCAGTCGACTTGGACTTCCTATAAAATTTTAGCGTTGCACACTCAACGCAGGCATCCCGTTGAGTGTTGAAGTGTTTCGCATTTTCGTCTCATTGTGTTTAAGCGGATTTTGTGGTATAATGCGATTAAAAAAACCGCTCTCGTTTGACGATGCATCAATCATAACACGCAACAAAAAAGAGAGGTGTGAAGAAAATGATTTTCGGAAAATTTAATGCGATGGAGGAAATATGGTTGACTACGAAAATTTTATTTCGGGAATAGAAAAACTTTGGCTTAATGTAGATGCTAACAAAAAAATCATCGCGGAGTACGATCCATATTTCCGCAAAGTTTTTGATCTGTATAAATTAATAGAGGCTACTCGGGTACATACGCAAACCATAGATGCAGAAAAAATCTTGCAAGCAATTGGTGAAAATATCCATAATTTAATAATATCTGGGTTTAGGGCTTTTGAAATTTTCGACAAAGACTCTCGATTGTTTTTTGATATGGCGCCAATAATGGAACAATCATTCAATGAAATAGCGAGAGAACGCTACCCTGCTGGTGACGAGAGAGAATTAAAATTGTTTGTAGACTCTTTTTTTGCGAACAGCATTGTATCTTGTTGTCTGTTTACATCTGTATGTAGATTTCTGCGCGAAACTAAACAAGGTGAAGGTGCAACGGTGGGGGAATTTTTATATCGGAACTCCGTAAAAAACTACCCTTCTTACCTCGGCTCTTCACAGGCGAAGGATAGTGAACTTTATAAAGAAGAAAGCTCTTTCCGAAAGCGTAGCGAGAAGTTGTTTTCAGTCAGAAAAGCTCATGTATACAGAAAAGAGTGGTCCACCATTCCACACGATTCTGAATTTGAGATGAGCATGATGTGGAATCTTAAACACACTAGACCTGATTTAGAAAAAACCCACAAAAAATTGGGTAATCTTTATTTGCATATAAATGAGCTTGAAAAAAAGTCACATACTGACTTTTCCGAAGAAGAACTTGATAATGCTTACAAGAGCACCATATCAAAGATAGAAAAAGTTAAGTATTCCGATTTCCTGGAATTAGGAAAATACTGCTTAGAAGAAATTTCCAAAGATGAAAATAGCAAATATTACGCAATCAATCTTTACAGGTTTGAAAAAGAGATTAAGTTTTTTAACACCACAAGAACCATTCCACTCCTACTCCATGATGTCGAAGCGGACAGAGATGATGTTTTTTTGACAAAAATATCTTTGATGGGTGAGATACCTTTCCCTGCTCTGCACTCAAAACTGTCTGGGGTGGAAAGAATTGATGATTTAGCTAAGTGTGTGCATCTTTTTGAAGATTATAGAGATTTTTTTGCAATCTCAAGCCTACTTATTTTTGTGGCACTTGTCGATACAAAGTTTTTTGAGGATTCGTGGCTTGATTTATTCTGTAGTTTTTCAAGAAACATGGCACCTTACGTTCTGTATAATCCATCCAGTGTAGATTTTTCGATACACCAAGGAAGCCAAGATGCTTTTGAAAAACTATTGAAAAGACCTGTGATTCGTTGGTATATAGCTAAAAAGGACGATTTGCAGGAACGAGATGAATTTTTGAGTATCTATCTAAGCCATGAAGATTAGATAACAAACTGTTGAAAAAAGCAAATCTCACACTTTCAAAGGCATATTATATTATTAGATATATGCCGTACAAAATGCCCTTGCCGGTTATTCCGGCAGGGGCATTTTGCGTCAATATCTTAAAATAGCACCACTCGAAAATGCCATAAAATAATTAAAATAAACTTTGGAAGGAGCATACAAAATGAAAGTCATCGCAATATGTAATCAAAAAGGCGGAGTCGGGAAGTCCGTTTCAAGCACGAACTTAGGCATCGGCCTTGTCCGTTGCGGCCAGAAAGTCTTGATTGTTGACCTTGACAGTCAAGCGTCGCAAACAATTTCGTTAGGTTGGCGGCAGCCGGATGAATTGCCCGTCAACATAGCCACGCAGCTTGCAAGAATCATAGAAAACAAACCCTTTGACCCGCATGACGGTATTTTACGCCATGAAGAGGGTGTAGACCTCATGCCATCCAGCATCGAATTATCCGGGCTGGAAATGCAGATGGTGAACACAATGAGCCGCGAGTTTGTACTCAGAACTTATGTGAACGAGCTTATGCAGTCTTACGACAGCATTATTCTCGACTGTCCGCCTACACTTGGCATGATGACCATTAACGCACTGGCAGCCAGTAGCGGCATAATCGTCCCTGTTCAGCCGGAATACCTGTCCGTTATTGGTATGACGCAATTATTTGATACAGTCGCGCTGGTAAAGAGGCAGATTAATCCCAGTTTACAAATCGAAGGTGTGTTATTTACTATAGCCAATATGCGGACGAATTTAGCGAAAAATACGGTTGAGCTTATTAAGGAAGCATACGGTAGCAGCATCCGTATTTTCTCACATCCAATACCCTACTCAACTAAAGTTAAAGAGGCAAGCGCATCGGGAAAGAGCATTTTCGTCTATGAATCCAAAGGAAGCGCCGCTTTCGCTTATGAGCAATTGGTGAAGGAGGTTGTGAGCAATGGCGGATAAATCGGGACAGAAGTTTGCATTGCCAAAACAATCCAGTCTTGTCGCTGAGTTGTTCACTACGCAGGAACAACGGGACGAGGTAAGCCGTGAAAAAGTGCTGGATATTCTTCTGGTTGAAATTGATGATTTCCCTGGGCATCCATTTCTGGTGAAAATGGACGAGTCCATGCAGGCAATGGTAGACAGTATTAAAACCATCGGCGTACAGACCCCCGCCGTTGTACGCCGCAAAGACGATGGCCGGTATGAATTGGTCAGCGGGCACAGGCGAAAAGGAGCTTCTGAATTAGCTGGGT
>Ga0131853_10027978_pt1 | contig 10104 bp, 7 predicted proteins | sample TergutLab28metaG_FD_92764 | JGI IMG/M metagenome (GOLD analysis project Ga0131853, IMG submission 92764) | Labiotermes labralis P1 segment gut microbial communities from Petit-Saut dam, French Guiana - Lab288 P1 (version 2) (version 2) | ecosystem: Host-associated > Arthropoda: Insects >... | reverse complement strand
TGCTTTTCGAACGTGAGGTCGTGCTCCAGCACGAGCGCGATTTCCGCTTCCACCTTCGGCTGGATCAGTTGCGAGAGCGGGATCGCCTCAGCGTCGCCGTAAGCCATCGACGCGAACAGCGCGCCGAAGTCAGGCTGATCGACGCCCAGCTGCTTTTGAACGGCGAGCGACGTGAGGCCGATCTTGCGGCCCACGATGCGCTCGCCACTCGCCACGCGCAGATCGACGTTGGCTTGCTGAACGGCGTAGGCAGTGGCGATATCGTCGATAGCGATCTCGCCGCGCACCGGCTCGATCACGTTGCGCGAGGCTTCGGCGTTGCGCAGTCGGCTCGCAAGCGCATCGATCACGTTGATATGTGGCATCCCTTAGCTCCTGTTCATCTAGTGTTCTCAGGGTGGCTCTGCGGCCACCCGCTCCTCTTCTTTCGACGGCTCAGGCTGGCACAGCCAGACCGGTCACGTCGGCGGCGGCGACGAACCGATCGGGGCGCAATGCCACCACGCGCGCACCATATTTGCGCAGCCACGGACGCAATACGCCGTCCAGGTCGATCAACTCTTCGTCACCCTGAGTGTGCTGGTCTTGCTGGCGCACGGCGACGTACCGTGCACCGAGACTGTCCCAGGCGTCCTTTTCCGCGGCACTGAGCAGCGTCGCCGGGTCAACGTCGTCGCCGAGCAATACGAAACCGTCACCGAGCAAATCGTCCAGGCGCCCCATCACCCCGCGAATGTCTCCGACCACCGGTTGCGGCACCATCCGGCCGACGATGCTGTCGTCGGCGAGAGGGCCACGCAGCCATCCGGCGGCGAGGACCGGCGGTGCGATCAGCGGCGGTTCCTGAGCGGCATCGCGATGTGCTGCATCGAGTGCGGCCTGCTCCTCCTCCGAGAGCTCCTGCTTGATGACACGGCCAAGCTGAACCGCAAGCTGGGTGTAGAAGACAGCGTTCGGCCGACGTTCCGTTTCGTAGGTGTCGAGGAAATGCTCGGGCAAGGATCCATTGAGGACGCCCGCGAGCTTCCAGCCGAGATCGAATGCATCGCGCATCCCCGTCTGCATGCCGGCGCCAGCCCAGGGCGGCATGAGGTGCGCAGCATCGCCAGCCAGGAAGACACGGCCTTCGCGCCACTTGTCAGCCATGCGGGTGTGGTGGCGATAGAACGCATGCTGGTGAATCTCGACGTCGTCCTCAGTCACGCCCAGCGCCTTGAGCAGCGGCCAGATCTGGGCGTTCGTGGCGAAGTCGGCCTCAGTCTCGCCGGGCTTGAGCGGCAGCTCCCAACGGTGATTACCACCCGAGAGCGCGATGTCCACCACCGGCCGATCCTTGTCGGACCAGAAGGTCAACAGGTTCCGGTCCGGCCACCAGCGTTTCGCACGACAGTCGATCACGATCCACATCACATCGAGCGTATCGCCCTCGAGCTTTGCTCCGATCATGCCGCGCGTGGCGCTGCTGCCGCCATCGCAGCCAATCACGTAACGCACGCGCGTGCTCGTCACTGCGCCGGTATCGATATCCTTCGCGGTGACCGTGACGCCGGTTGCGTCCTGTTCCAGCGATGCCACCTCGAAACCGTAGCGGACATCGATCAGTTCGCCATGCTTCGCTGCGGACTCGCGTAGCGAAGCTTCCATGGTCGGCTGATAAATATTGAAGAAGCGCGGCTTGATGCCCAGAGTCGAAGGCGGATGCTCGACGCGCATGATCTCCGTACCGTCGTAGCGCATCCAGCGCAACGCGCGTTGAGGATCGATGCATTTCAGAACCGGCTCGTCAACGCCGAGATTCTGGAAAATCCGCATCGTCCAGTCATTCACGGTAACGGCACGGGCACGCGGATAGATGTCGCGATGCCGTTCGAACGCAACACAGGAAATGCCGTATTTCGCGAGCGTAAGTGCCGCAATGACACCGGAAGGACCGTAGCCGACAATGGCAACGTCCGCGTCGAAGTGTTCTGACATGGGGTGACTCCAATGGGTTTTGTGGAATGCGAAAGCCGGCTCGTTGATTCGTAGTGCGTATTACGTTGCACATGCGTCTCCGTGCTTCTTTCACGGAGACTGCATTCCGAATGCTCGCTGCGCCGTCGCAGCCGTCGTTAGCCGTTAGTTCTTGAGGAAGTCAATGACGAGCCGGTTGAATTCCTCGGCGTGTTCCCACTGTGCCCAGTGGCCGCACTTCGGGAAGATATGGAGCCGCGCATCCTGCAACGTGCTGATCATGCGCAAGCCATGATCGAGCGGCACGAACCGGTCGTCACGTCCCCACGTAATCAGCGTCTTGTGGCCGATTTCCGGAAAGCGGGAGGAAAGGTCCCACTTCGTAACCGGGCAAAGCTTCGAGCTTTCGACGAAGTTCTTCAGGTGGTTCAGGTTCGACTCGATATTGTTCCAGCGCCCCCGACGCAGTTCTTCAGTGATCGCCCCCGGGTTGTAGACGAAAACGTCGAGCATGGCTTCGAAGTTCGCGTAATTCGGCTGCGCGTAAAGCTTGAACATGTGCTTGATGCCCTCGCCCGGTTGAGGCTGGAGGATGCTCGGGCCTTGCGCGCCCGGTCCCACGAGCACCATGCGATCAAGGCGATCGGCAAACTCGAGCGCGAAACTCAGCGCGGACGCGCCGCCCATCGAGTTGCCCACCAGATGCGCCTTCTTGATACCAAGCGCATCCAGAACGCCCTTCGTGGCACGCGCGTTCAGCAGGTTGCGCGGCACGTCGCTCACGATTTCGCCGGATTTGTTGAATCCGGGGCTGTCGATCAGCAAGACACGAAATCCCTCGGCAACCAACGCTTCGATATTGCGATAGTAGTTGCTCCAGCCGCTGGCGCCGGGGCCGCCGCCATGCAGCATCGCGACAACGGGGCCTTCGCCGGCATCGTTGAAATGGATCGTGAAATTCTCAAGGCCCGGTTCGTTGATCGTCACGAACTTGCTCGTACTGGATTCGGTCAGGGTCACTTTTTTGCTCCGATGATGGTAGATCTATGCGTCATTTGCTTGATCAAGGACGATTCACTGTGCGATCGCGGCTTCCGGGCCCGGCGGCGGATTCAGCTTATGCCCCCAATCGCTGAGTTCTGCGTAGCGTTTGACCTCCCACGTTGCGTCGTCCACCACGATGCCGCCCGCGCCAAACTCGATGGCGAAGCCGGAAGGCGAAATCATGTAAAAGGAAAACATCTGGTCGTTGGGGTGATGGCCCAATTCCATCAGGATGGGCACGCCCGCCTGCTTGCAGCGATCGTAGGCCAGGCCAACATCGTTGGGGTCGACACACTCGACCATGACGTGATGAATACGTTTAGGGACCGGAAACGGCACGTCGGCAATCGCCAGAGAATGGTGCCGGCCGGTACGAGCGTGGAAAAAGGCGACATCGAGGTTGACGCCGGGCGCGGCATCGCCATTGATCGAGTCGCTGAGTTTCAGGCCCAATACGCGCTCGCAAAATGCCCTCGCCGGTGCGCTCTGCCTGGGCACGGTGACGAAGTGTCCCGCACCGAGTCGTCCGGTGCTGAATCCACCGCGCAGCACTGACGAACGGAAAGTGTCCCGGAATGTGGTCCTGTAAGCACCGCAGTAGAACTCGTGCCGGATGCCGTCCGGATCGCAACAGACAAACAGACGTGAGACACGGCGCTGTTCGGCAACCTCAGTGTCCGCCTCGTCAACGTCGATGCCCTGGGCACGCGTCTGAACAACGAACGCCTCGAGCTCTGCGTCGGATTCGAATTCCCACCCAGCGGCGAGGAAATCATCGAGGTCGCTCTTCACCAGCAAGATGCGCTGTTCGTAGTCGTCCATACGCAGGCCAAGTGACTCGCCGGGCATTCGCCTTCCGGCCTGCAAGCCAAGTACGTTGACGGCAAACGCCTCCCATGCCGCCAGGTCGTTGACTCCAAAAACCATGTATCCCAGCGTCGATACGCTATGCATTACCTCTCCTCGTTTCGCGATTTTTCCTGACTGCAAGCCCGGCGCACTGGTGAAGCGCTTTCAGCGCGCCATGTGATCCGGACCTGGCATCCGATTGCCGCTCCCGAATCTGGCGGTTGAGACCACGACGGAAGTGTACCGATAGGTCCAAAACGTCGCACCCCAGGGAAAACAAGTAATGTACCAATCGGTCCAAGACCGGATGACGTATACTTCCCGGATGGAAAAGGCACAACAGATTGGCAATCGGCGCGGCCAACGATCGCGTCAGGAAATCCTCGACGCGGCGGCACGCGTGATGTCGGCTTATGGTTACGCTGGCACTTCAATGTCCGCGCTGGTCGAGGCGACCGGCATCCCCAAGAGCGCGATCTACCATCACTTTGGCTCGAAGGCTGGACTGCTCGCAGAAGTGATGGCTAGAGGCGCTCGCGACTTCTTCGCCGCCATGCGCGAAGCGCATGAAAATCCGCCGCAAGGGGGGACACCGCGCGAACGACTCGGCTGGTACCTGAAAAAGACGGGCGAGGTGTTCGAGCACCGGGAAAACTTCCTGCGCCTGTTGTTCGTCATGGTCATGAGCAACGAGGCCGCCGAACCCGAAGCGATGCAGATCGTTGTGGAAGTGCGCACCGAAGGCCGCAACTACATGCACGAGATGATTCGCAACGCATTCAGCGAAGTGGGCGAGGCATTGGCGTCAGCTGTAGCCGACGAACTCGCGCACTTTGGCATGCTTGGATTTGATGGTGCGTTTATATCCTTGCAGTCTGGCGACAACAAGACAATGAAAGCGCACATGGAGCAACTCACCGACGCCATGATCGCGCTCGGCGAAGCGCGTGCTGCGTCGCTCCGGGAGCGCGCTCCAAAGCGTAAGAAGTCGTCTCCGGAAATCCAGAGTGAGATGCGCCCGCAACGAGGAGGACGCGCGCCGAGCGGCGGCTTAAAAGTCTCTGGGTAGCGCTGTTCGGGTCCAGCGGTACCTGGCAGGAAGCATGGCGAACGCCAAAAAAAAGCCGTCCCGGCCGGGACGGCAAATTCGTATCTAAACCCAATGCGCTATACCGCTCAAGCCTCCAGTTGCTCGAGCACCTTCCCCTTCGTCTCGATGCCGAGAAAGTGCACCGTCACGGCCGCGAGGAACGGCACCGCGGCGAGAATATAGAACGCCACGTCGAGATTGCCGCCGATCATCGTCTTCGACACTATCGTCGGTGCGAAGATGGCCGCCACCTTTAGCCAAGCGCCGCCCACACCACAACCCAGCGCCCGGATGCTCGTCGGATACAACTCAGGCGTGTAGACGTAAGCGGTGATGAAACCGCTGGCGAGCAGGCCCAGCGCCAGCGCGCAAAACGTCGCGACCACGTAGACCGACATCGCATGGCACACGCCGGCCAGCGCGAGAGAAATCGCGCAAAGCACGAAAGAGACGTTGATGACCGGCTTGCGGCCCACCTTGTCGACCAGCAGCGCGCAGGCGAGCGAACCGAGCACGCCGAGCACCGAGGCCGCGACCGCGAGATTGAGCGCGAGTTGCAACGGCGCATGATAAACGTTGCGATAGATCGTGGGCAGCCAGGTCGACAGCCCGTACTGGATGAAACCGCAGGTGATCCAGAGCATGGCCACCGCGAGCGTGCGCTTGCGATACGCGGGCCCGAACAGATCCTTTACGCTACGTTTGGGGTGGCGTGCGACGAGCGCGTCGAATTCAGCGGCGTTCGTAACCGGCGCGAGCGGACCTTTCGCTGTGCGCTCGAACGCGCTCACGGCGCGGTCCGCTTCCTGCACGCGGTCGCGTTCCGCGAGCCAGCGCGGCGACTCGGGCACGAGCTTGCGCAGCACGAAGAACAGCACGAGCGGCATCCCGCCGATGAAATACATGATCTGCCAGCCGAAGCGCGGCACGAGCCATGCGCCCAGCGCATTCGAAGCGAGCAGGCCGACCGGGAACACGATCTCGTAGAGGAGAACGAAACGTCCACGGCCATGCGCGCGGCTGACCTCGTTGATATACGTGGCGGCCACGGGCAGCTCGCCGCCAAGGCCCAGGCCCTGCACCACCCGCAGCGCCGCGAACACGGCGAAGCTCGGCGCGAAGCCGCACGCAATGCTCGTCACGCCGATGATGCCCGAGCTCCAGGCAATTGCGCGCACGCGGCCATGGCGTTCCGCGAGCCACGGGAACAGAAACGCGCCGAACAACTGCCCGACCGATCCCGACGCGATCAGAAAGCCGATTTCCCACGGCGTGAGATGCCACTTCTGGATCAGGATCGGCAGCGTCGCGGCGATCGCGATCACGTCGAAGCCGTCGAAGAACGTGGCGAGGCCGATGAGGATACGCGCACGCACCAGCATGGCGTTGGTCGGCAGCCGTTCGAGCCGCGCGATGATCGATCCGCGCGTGGGGGCCCCACCGGTCGCGTCGCTGAGCGGCTCGTACAGGGCGGTGCCGCCGCGATGGCCGATGGAGTTATCGAGGGTTCTCATGCCTATGATCCCGTCCCGTGTTGTCTCGTGTTTGAGGTGTTAAGCGAGCGCCTTGCTGGTGTCGACCAGGGTGGCGAGATCCACCGCGCGTCCCTGGCTCATCCATTTACGCGCGAGCTTGAGTTCGCGTGCCGCGTTGATCGCGATGACGCCGCGTAGATGGCCGTCTTCCACGAAGAAGAGCGAAGCGCGCTTCTCTTCGAGGCTGCCGCGCAGCACCGGCGCGATGCCGGCGGGAATGTCGCCAAGTATCTGCAGGTTCACGTCGTATTGATCGGACCAGAACCACGGGATCTCCGCATACGGTGTCTTCACACCGAGCACGGCCTTTGCCGCTGCAATGGCCTGGTTCTGCGCGTTGGCCCACGATTCGAGCCGCACGCGGCGCTTGAGCCACGCGTTCGGATGGTTCGCCACGTCGCCGCAGGCGAATACGCAGGAATCCGATGTTTCTCCGAATTCGTCCACGACGATCCCGTCATCCACCGAAAGGCCCGCCGCGACGGCAAGCGCCGTGTGCGGCGCGAGGCCGATGCCGGCAACCGCAAAATCGGCGTCGAGCGTGCTGCCGTCGGCGAACGTTGCACGCACGCCGCCTTCGGGCCGGTCTTCGAGCGAGAGCGGCATCGCATTCAGACGCACATCCACGCCATTCGCGCGGTGCAGATCGAGCAGGAAGCGCGACACATCCTCCGGCAACGAGCGGGCGCACAGGCGCGGCGCGCCTTCCACCACGGTTGCCTGCACACCGAGCTTTCGCGCCGTCGCGGCGACTTCGAGGCCGATCCAGCCGCCGCCGACCACCAGCACCCGCTGGCTGCTGCGCAAACGCTCGCCGAGCGCCAGCGCTTCGTCAAGCGTGCGCAGGTACGTCACATGGGCGCTCTGCGCCACGCTCGCGGGCAGCTTGCGCGCTGCGCCGCCTGTCGCGATCACGAGCCGGTCGTACTTCACTTCGCGGCCCGAACGCGTGGTCACCACGCGCGCCGCGCGGTCGATGGACGTCGCGCAGTCGGGTTGCCACGTTTCGACATTGAGCGCGGCGAATTCGTCGGGCTTCGCGATGCGCACCGTTTCGATATCGGCTTCGCCCGCGAGCACGGCCTTGGAAAGCGGCGGACGCTCGTACGGCAGATGCACTTCGTCGGCGATCATCACGAGGCGGCCTTCGTAGCCCTCCTTGCGCAGCGTCTTCACGACCCAGCCCGCGGCCTGGCCGCCGCCGATTACGACGACGGTACGCGGTGCCTCCCGTGCGGTGTTTTCAGGTGTCGCGCTCATGGCTTGCGCTCCGTCATGAACTTGCCCTGCGGCGCTTCGGCGTGCTTCTGGCGGCGCGTATTGCCGTCGAGGCCGCCGTCCACGGCCCACTCGGCGAACACGGTGGGGCCCGGCTCGAAATCGCGCGGCTGCCATTCGGGCGTGAGCACGTCTTCGTCGGCGTAATACTCGATCAGGCCGCCCGCCGGGTTCTTGAAGTACCAGAAGTAAGCGGACGAAACCGGATGCCGGCCCGGACCGAGTTGCGTGGTCCAGCCGCAGCGGCTGATATGCAGGCCGCCGCCGAACACCTCATGGATATCGCGCACCGTGAACGCCACGTGATTCAGGCCCTTCTTGCCGTCAGGCAGCGCGAGCAGGAACAGGTCGTGGTGGCCGCCGTGCGGCGCGCAGCGCATGAAAGCGCCGCGGTTCGGATAGCGGTCCGAGGTCTCGAAGCCGAGCCGCTCGTGATAGAACTTTTCCTGGTCGGCCAGGCAGTTCGTGAAGAACACCACGTGGCCCACTTCCACAGGCTCCGCGCGCTCATAAACCGGTGACGGCTGATCCACACGCAGCGTCTGCCCCCACACGTTCGAAGGCGAGCCCTTCACGTCGATCTCGCGCCGGCGCGTGACTTCCACGCGAATCGCCATGCCAGCGGGATCGAAGCAACCCACCGCATCGGCTTCACTGTAGTAACCGGGCTGGTCCTTCAGGCGTTCGCGCAGCACGTCGAGTTCTGCGCTCGTCGCCACGCCCCACGTCACTTCGCGCAGCGTCGGGCCCGCTTCGAATGCGGCGGGGAGCGTTGCATCGTTCGCGTCGACCACGAGCACGGTGCAGCCGTTGAGCGTTTCGAAGCGTGCGCGCGTTTCGTCGTGCGCGGTTTCCTTCAAGCCCCAATCCGCGAAAAAGCGGCGGCAGGTTTCAAGGTCCGCCACGCCGTAAGTAATCTGTTCGATGCCGAGTATCGTCATGTTGCTTGTCTCCTGTCGACCGCACCTGGCGCTGTGGCGCTGAGTGCGGTCCCATGCATATCGAGTCCGCGCCCTCAGGCGTTGGCCCAGGGCAGCGGCGCGTCGTTCAAGCCCCAGTAGAGGCTCTTTTGCTGCATGTATTCACGAATGCCGAGCCGCCCTTTCTCGCGGCCCATGCCGCTCTCCTTCCAGCCCGAGAACGGCGTGGAGATCGAGAACAGCTTGTACGTGTTGATCCACACCGTGCCCGCTTCGAGCTTGCGCGCGACGCGCCACGCGCGCTTGTAGTCGCGCGTCCAGATGCCGGCAGCGAGGCCGAACACGCTGTCGTTCGCTTCTTCGATCAACGCCGCTTCGTCGTCGAACGGCATCGCCACGAGCACCGGCCCGAAAATCTCCTCCTGGCAGATGCGCGCATTGTTCTGGAGTCCTTCCAGAATGGTCGGCTGATAGAAAAAGCCGTTCTCGCGCCCGTCACCCACCGGACGCTCGCCGCCGCACAGAAGCCGGCCGCCTTCCTCCAGACCGATCGCCACATAGCGTTCCACCGATTCGCGGTGCTTCGCCGTAATGAGCGGGCCCATCTGCGTGTTCTCGCGCGACGGATCGCCCACGCGCAGCTTGCGCGCGCCTTCGACGAGGCGCTTCATGAACGCGTCGTAAATCGAGCGCTGCACGAAGAGGCGCGATCCGGCGATACACGCCTCGCCCGACGAGCTGAAGATGCCGTACAGCACGCCGTTCACGGCATGGTCGAGATCGGCGTCTTCGAACACGATGGTTGGCGACTTGCCGCCCAGCTCCAGCGACACCGGCATGAGCTTTTCCGCTGCAATGCGCGCGATGCCGCGGCCCACTTCGGTGCCGCCCGTAAAGGACACCTTCTTCACGAGCGGATGACGCACGAGCACGTCGCCGATCACCGAGCCCTTGCCCGGCAGCACGCTGACCACGCCCTTCGGCACGCCCGCTTCCTCGCAGATGCGCGCGAGTGCGAGCGAGACGAGCGGCGTGACTTCGGCGGGCTTGAGCACCACCGCGTTGCCACCGGCGAGAGCGGGCGCGAGCTTCTGCGCGTCGGAGGCGATCGGCGAATTCCACGGCGTGATCGCCGCGATGACGCCGAGCGGCTCATGCACGCTCATCGTCAGATAGTCGCCGCGCGAGGGCGTGAGTTCTTCTTCGAGCGTTTCGAGGCACGATGCGAAGTAGCGGAACGTGTTCGCCGCGCTCGTCACGAGCGCACGCGTTTCGCTGATCGGCTTGCCGTTGTCGCGGCGCTGCAGGTTCGCGAGCGCTTCGTGGCGCTGCATGATCAGGTCGGCGATGCGGTACAGCACCTGCGCGCGCAGGTGCGGCTTCAGCCCGGCCCAGTCGGCGCGGCGCCAGGCGGCATCGGCGGCGACGACGGCTT
>Ga0131853_10027977_pt1 | contig 10104 bp, 5 predicted proteins | sample TergutLab28metaG_FD_92764 | JGI IMG/M metagenome (GOLD analysis project Ga0131853, IMG submission 92764) | Labiotermes labralis P1 segment gut microbial communities from Petit-Saut dam, French Guiana - Lab288 P1 (version 2) (version 2) | ecosystem: Host-associated > Arthropoda: Insects >... | reverse complement strand
TGTGTTGATATAGAGACATAGGGCGGGACTGTGTTGATATAGAGACATAGGGCGGGACTGTGTTGATATAGAGACATAGGGCGGGACTGTGTTGATATAGAGACATAGGGCGGGACTGTGTTGTCTGAACTGGCTTCAGATAGTTTTACGTGACATACAATTTTTACCAAATTTTCAGGTTTCCATCAAAGGCTTGGAAAGAATAAAGAAATAAACTCGTATCAGCTGAATAAGTAGCAAAATATTATCCATGACATCATGAGCTGGATGACTCTTTACGACTCGAAAAAATGTCGTTGTCATGTCCAAAGCAAGGTCTCTAATTACATTGAACAGAGTAACGAACAGAGGTAATGTTGGTTAATATAGTCACCACATTTTCTGAGTAAAAACTTTTATAATTTCAATGAAAATTTTTATAAATCTCTTTTCATGGGGAAAGGTTCTTGAACGTAATTAGTCCAGGACTTTTTTGACAATTTAAAATCGTCAAAAAAACGGCCTGGACGAATAATTTTCACGAAAGGTGCCAATGGTGTTACAACCGACGGTGAGGCAATTAAAGTACGTGTTTTGATGTTTGGTTAAGAACTAAAATAAACTGCAACACTTTAAATAGAGCAGAGGCAAATTATTTTAAATAATATTGTTTTTATAACTACATATTCGAGGTTTCAACACAAAATTCAACTCGGAACCATAAAATAAAAAATGAATTCCAAAATTAAATCGGAATCATTAAAAATATATTCGAACCCACGTTTGTTAGAATAGTGTAAATATTAAAAGCACTATAATGGCTAACTTCACACTTCAGTCTCACGTAGTACAAAAAAACTCTCATCACGTGAGGTACACAAATCATATTCTGAATACTATTTTGTAGTTCTGCTGACGGCACCACAATTTGCAGTGAAGGAACTGAACTCCGTGATCTGTGTTTCTGGCACAGTATACCCTCCACAGTCACTAAAATTGATGCTATCTTCTTTATAATGACCCTGGATTTGATAAGATATAATGTAGGCTTGTTTGTTTAGAAGAGACGACAGAATTGACTTGAGCAATTTGTGGGAAAAGAAAATCGAGTGAACTTGCAAATTTCTCTTTCCGAAATGTATGATTATTAGCTTCATTGTTTGTTGACGTACGTAATAGAACAAAATTCAAGAATGAACTTTGACCTTGGTGCTGACGGTTTACTTAGAAGGACGGTAGGGTGAGAAGGGAATAATTTTCTTACTTTGCTGCGGGTTGTTTTGGAATGGACTGACGGTCCTTTCTATTGGCTGATCTGGTATAGAGTTTTGTAGCAAATGTTCTTTCTGGTATATTTAATTTAAGAAACAAAATAAATAAAACCGTTGATAAAACAAACAAGTGGCACTCTTTATTGTAGTTACATTTTTCGTCCTCGTAAGTTCAGCATCAGACTAACATTCAGTAATATGAAATACTGAATATTAACCTAATGATGACCTTAAAATGTCGAAAAGTGTAGATGCAATAAAAAACGCCAGTGGTTCGTCGTATCAACAGTTTGATTTATTAATTGATCTCAGAATGAGATGTATAACTTTAGAAAATATAATTTATGTGAATAGATTCCTGGAAATCACAAGCCTAAGACAATACTATTACAGGTAGCAATAGACCAGCACACTTCTACACGATGTAGTTTCAAGTTGTTTTATGTTATTCTTGGTTGCAAAGTATCTAAACTTCGTAGTTTCTGTGTGCAAGCAATTTGTGACGCAAATACGTGAGCTGCCCAGACACCAGGTCACCATACTTATTTTCTTCGCCAGTAAAAATTCTACAAATGTGAGATTTTAGAAGAAACAGCTTTGAAGATTCCGGCATTTTTTCACGAAGTTGTAAAGATTTGTGACAGACAGTGCCACTGCAACATGACAGTCAGTGCCACTGCAACATGACAGACAGTGCCACTGCAATATGACAGACAGTGCCACTGCAACATGACAGTCAGTGCCACCACTGCAACATGACAGACAGTGCCACTGCAACATGACAGAAAGTGCCACTGCAACATGACAGTCAGTGCCACCACTGCAACATGACAGACAGTGCCACTGCAACATGACAGACAGTGCCACAGCAACATGACAGACAGTGCCACTGCAACATGACAGACAGTGCCACTTCAACACAGCCTCAGAATCGAGTCTGTCAATGACGTGGAATACTTTCTTTGTTGGTGCAAATCCGTGGAAGTGGATGAAAACTTTGTGCAAAATTAGGACACGGAATCAAGCCATCATCCTTCACAGGACAATCTGGACGAAATGGCGAAAAAATGTTCACTAAGAAAAAAATAAGAGGTATTAGGATTGGGGCATTCCACGTACTTTAAATTGTTATTGTTGTAAACTAAATAAACTCTACTTTAACCGGTCCCTTGACCTATATCTTAAAATAATTGTCTGGCGTGTTTTGTGGAACTACAATTAGTAGGATTACCCGAAACGGCGTCTTTCACTTCAGATGCTGTACAAGATTTAACGAATAGATTTAAACCAAGAATATTTAGTGAATTACAGAGCATTAAATTCTGAATCGATCAATAAAAAACAAAGTCGATAGTACTGTACGCATGTTGAAGTGTCATCGAATATTCAGCCTCTGAAATGTATGCAGTTGTAGAGACATATTGCAACTTATAAGCTGATGACTACGGAATAAAATCGACACACCCACTCAAGGTCAAAAAACGTAACACTAAAGTTGGTGTCAAATTATGGAACGTACAATTCGCTCTATCGTTTGGTATAACCGTGAATTAATTTGAAGTACTGAAGCGGTTTTCAGTTGGGTGAGGCACTGAGCTACAAGCCGGAAGGTCGCGGGTTCCATTTCACATGATATCAGTACATAATCCTGCAGGCCGCACTATGGCTCTGAGGTCGACTCAACCTCTAACAGAAATGAGCACCAGGAATTTCGTGTTGGTAAAGGCGGCCGGTGTGTAGGGCTGACAACCTTATCACCTTCGTGTGTCAACTGTCTTGACATTTGAGACCCTCAACATACTGGAAACCTCAGGGCCTGTCCAGTCCTTTAATGGGATTGCTTTACCTTTACCTTTAACTAAAGCGGTTTTATTACCCACTTAGTTTAAAAGACAGAAACACCCTAAAACCGGTACCGATCGGGGTTCGAATATCGGCTTTGGTGTTGAGCAAAGGCGCGTGTCTCAGGCAGCACTTCACATTGCCTCGCTGTCTACATGTTGAAAGAACCTTAATGGAAGCCGTAAATAGCCCCCCTCTACCCTTTGGGGTGTAGCTCTTTTGTGGAATTGGGGAACCCTCCTCACACTGAATATTAAAACTGCCTCTGTTTGTTGAATGGATTGGGACCCCATACAATTTGAGTAACAATTCGTAATGATGTACTAAAGAGAGCCCTAATTGCATTCCTTTCATTGTGTTAAGTTTAAGTACTGCAGGAATTTTAAAAGAAAATTCTGCAAAACACAACGACAGGAATAAAAACAGAAAAGTCACATTAATATCATATTAACGCACAACATTAAATTGCCCTAAAATCTAGGAAAATATTCACACAATTAATGGACCAGTCCTCTAACGCCCACATGTGATATAAGCTTTAAAAAATACGCGTAAAATTTGTTTTATGTGCGTAAAAACATGCGAGTGTGTGTGGAAGTGTAATTCGATTCATTCCTAACTTTGGCACTACTTTTATGGGGGTGGTGAGCTTCAAACTCCGGCCGTTTTACCGCCGGGCAGAGCTTTCCCTCTATCCCTTGAACAAGAGGCTGGGTGGGGCTCAGAGCCTGTCTCGACGTTTTGATGGAGAAATAAACGTCTATTTTCTGGCCGACAATCGAACAAAGTTTGCTCGGCTATAGTCACTATCTCAGCCACCCAACCGTCGCTCCAGTAGACTCTGTAAGCTAGTTAATGTGGCGAAACGACTAGGGTCGTACAAAGATATCAAGTGAAGTTACTGCAACTTTTCATACACGGTTTTTCATATATACGAATAGGTATGTTCAGTGTCGTAAATAAAGCAAGCTTTGTTCTCCCTCAATGTGAGTGACCATTAAAAACTTTCAGTGAATTTTGGTTGAGAACTTTAATGTTTAATTTAGGCAAAATGTATAGAACAGTTCATAAAACACATTGAAAAGTACAGTTATTGGTTTACGCAAAACAAACACTGCAAACACATGAAGAGCTAGTATTTCAAATGCCCACCTCAGGCAGAAATATAAAACGAACAAGATTTTAATATTTTTTTGATAAAACTAACTGAAAAAACTTTGATATGTGACCGTTTGGAACTTAGATTGTATAATCAGTGACGATAGATAGAAACACAACTGAGAACTGCAGCTGTCCAAAGATTCCTAAACTTTATAATGCATCAGTAAGAGGGCTGTCCGGAAAGTATAGAGCCATTTTCAGTATCTCATGGTCGGGTGGCTTTGATGTAACTTGGCAGCCAGTCAGATGAGACCCTACTGTGCACCCTTGAACAGTCACTTTCTCGTGGGGCGAGTCAGTCGGCAGTGAGACGCCGTTGACTGAGTTTGTGTACTGTGTGACCGTCGCTTTCACAGATCTCTTCCCTATGATTTTAGATCAACCCTCCCCCCCCCGCTTTCAATTTCAGCCGATGAAAGTAAGCTATGTCTGAAACAGGAGGTAAACCAGAGAGAGCGAATTTGAGATTCTGCTGCATTTCGGTATTCAGCCCTGCATCTTCGGAAAGAATTTCAAATGACACTGCATCTTCTAACGAGTGTGATTCACGCTAACAGCAAAAAACGAAGGCGTTTACTCGCCAGCTAAACATTAATTAACATATACCATGCCGTGCTGTGCCTCTACCATGCTTCGACAGTGCCGTGTCCTTCGTGAAAATCCGCCTGGTAGCCGAAAAATTCCGAACTGCTAATCCAAAAGTTTAACCGATCCTCTTTTGGAGTCTGCAGCTACCACTCTTGTTAGGAGCACGTCACAATTGTATGTGGGCTTTATCTTTTGTCAGAAGAAGGAACGCTAATAAAAAAATACTGAATTCGTAATGTGTTTTGAGCAAGAGAAGAAAAAGGTGAATTTCACACTCGGTTTGGAATTCTGAAAGACTAGAGACAAAATTTTAAAAATATTTTAATATTTAGAAATTTAAAAACTTTCCACAGTTGTTTCCCACAGACAATCAAAAGAAGAATATACAGTGAATATGTAGCATAAAAACAGAAGAAAGACTGGCTTTAACTTTAAGGATTAGTTTACATTCCGTATAATCTGCTATCTCCATTCTAATCGGAACAATTCCACACACATTCCATAAGGTAGTGACGTTATGTTTACAGCATGATATGTGTGAATTAGCCTTAACCACGCTGTGCAACGACTGTCATGCTGGCTTTTGCAGGCCAACACATCATTTCCGGTCGTTTTGGCTGCAGCAATGAGAAGGGTTCCGTATCATTCCAAATATTTCCCCAGCGTTCAAGAACCCAAATCTCAGTCCCGTAATGTATCTCATACCTCTGTGTCAGCTGCGAAGACTCTTGGACCGCACCATTTTTCAGAAAGACGTGACAAGACAACGAATTTCAGTAGACGGTTGTTGAGATACTGTAGTGACCAGCGTGTGGAACTGTCTGTTACAAAGAATCACTCGTGCGAAAGTTACGGATTACAAGTGCCTTCCAAGAAAGTTGCAAGATGGAAATGAAAAATTAAAATTCAACTGAATAGGCAGGTGCAAAGACCAAAATATTGTTTGAGAATAAGCCTATCCATAAACTTCACATATTCGCAGAGTACAGCCAACAAGATGCGACGTTTCTCAATTTATTTATTTCTGTAAGATGCTCTACATGTTTAAGACGGGTTTTCCGTCCATCATCAGGATCTCAAAACTGCACATACAGCGTCAGGTATTTGTCAGACCGTTACTGCTACCTGCTGATAGCCCGGCCGGGCTATCAGCAGGTAGCAGTAACGGAAAACCCGTCTTAAACATGTAGAGCATCTTACAGAAATAAATAAATTGAGAAACGTCGCATCTTGTTGGTTGTACTCAGAGAATGTATTAGAGATGCATGGACCTATGAACGCAAAATTCAGCAAGACATTTTGTAAAACACTGTTATAGGCAAAGCAACCACGAAGAAAGAAGCATTCCAGAATGGCAGTCTCTAACAACGCTGTAGCAACAGCAAGTCAAACATCAGTTGTTATCAGTGCGGTGTTTGCTGGGACGTCTGTTGTCTCAGATTCGAACGAATTAGTGAGATTCACGCGTCATGTGGTGGTAAAGCGCTGAAGTGGGTAGAGCGTGTGTTTCGTTGCATGTCAATAGACTGCCTGCAGCTGAGACAGAAAATTTATGAACAAAAGGGCAGTGGAGCTTCTAGTATCTGGCGAAGGATAAAAGGCAAAGCTGAGGAAAAGTGTTAGAACGTTCACTTTACGAGTCTGTCTAAGAAGATGAAACAGAAGTGGGTAGAGTTTTCAAAACTGTTGTCAGTAGAGTCAAAAGTTTAGTTTACAAGTGAATACGCTAACACAACTTTATTTTTGTAATTTTATAGTACCATGTTTCGAAGCTAAACGGTCATCATCGTCATCATCATCGTCATCATTATCATCATCATCTCGAGGACTACTACAGCTGCATTACGGAGGAAGGGACGATGGCTGGGATCGGCCTGAGCTTACACTTTCAAACATCAGTTGTAAAATTGAACGGAATTGACTCTGTATATTGAGATATGAACAGAATAATCCACAATCGTGACGCAGCGTGTGCTGTGCATTTTATAGATTTCTATTATGTTTAACCAACAAATGCACAAAGTATTTATTTAATTATAAAAATAAATAGATGTCAACAAATACTTTGTGCATTAATTAGTTAACATACTACAAAAGAACAATCTACGTCGTTGTCTCTAAATACGCCGACCTCACCCCCCCCCCATCAATTTGAAAATATTTATTTTTAACCTAAGTTTTTAATTGATGACAGAAGCAACATGCAAATTTTGAAACAAAATATACTTACAAAAATTGAGTTCTCACTTTAGCAAATTTCATTTCACATCTTTCTAAGCGTTTTGTAAAATGTCAGCTTGAAGATTAGCCTTTAGGTTCGCAACATGTCGCTGTAAAATTACCAAAAATAAAGTTCTGTTAACGGTTTTCACTTATTAAGAAAATGTAAGGAACACAACGGGATGAGAAACTTTAAAAGTAGGAAAGTTAGTGCAAGCATTCTGATACTGAAACGTACGAGCTACACGATGTGCCCCACAGCCATGAACATCACGTGTCAATATCGTATATCACGTGTAGACAAAAGAGAGAAGTTGTAATGAAAAATATTGTGAGATATTCACTCTTCTGGGAAGATAAACAGCGTACATTGATAGTCAAGTTAGCGGCGTTTCGGGACATCCTATGGGTCCAATTTTCAAAGGTCAAGTATTCCATACTGGACTGCTTGACTCTTGAAGATGGAACCGAGAGGTTTTCCCGAAACGTCATTAAATAACCAACAACGTAAACTGCGTAACATTCCAGAAGCGTGAAGATCTTATTTACACAGCTGTGGAAGTAAGAATTACAAAAAAACATTGAATTAAACCAAGTTATGTGTTAGCCATCAACCACGAAAGAACCATAATATTTTGTCAAACAATATGTGTGTGTGTTCTGCTGAAGAAATGTAGATGGCGAGTCCAGAGACCCACAGACATTTCACTTTGACTTGGAGACTGCCAAACGTCCTGCTGATCTGCGAACCGTTTAGGGTGGTTCTTTAAGCAGCAGCATAGATCTGGTTTCCCGACGCAATGACCAAAGGAAAACGACTCCATTTGTATCAGATGGAGAATGGTAAAGTCAGATGATTCAGAACAATTTCTTCCTGATTTTCCTGACGCCAATATGTGACGCTCTGAGTCGCATATTTTGGCACTTAGGGTGAGTGATGCTATTTTGAAAGCTGCAGGATACACCTCATGCATTGCATTGCATTGCATTCACTCTACTTAAAATCTGGTAAAAATCGAGACGAGCTAATTATTTGAATCCATTTCTTTTACTATCAGATACTGAAATTTGGCCGTGAATTCAATATAATAGCCGTTAAAGTGTCGCATTGAATTTTGAAAACGTTTTGCCTTTTTGGCAGATTTCTCTACAATGTTCAAGTCCATTGAATAAAGTACTCAGTATAAAGAAACAAAAAACATATCAGTTTACTGAGTACATAACGAAAGATTCGGTATGTTGCTGGACAATTCATTATAGTTTTCAAAGTTCTCTGAAGTTCAAAACATGAACTGTACACTTTGAAAAGCGCAAACAGAAATTGAGAAACTGCAAAAAATATATTTTAGAGTTTCAAACAAATAACACTGGAAAATATTATTCATAAGGTAGGTATTGGGAAGACATTTTAGGAATAAAGACGACACTTATTGAAATACCTGTCACAAGCAGAAAGAAATTTTTAAAAGCCTGATAAATTACGTGACTTCAAGGTTAGTGACCACACTTTCAGCAGAAACTGTGCAACTTATATTGCAATATTAAGCCTTTGGATACTTTGTAATAGCGTTCGACAGCATCCTGCGGATGTTTGAATGCAAATGAAATTATGATGTGTGGTTTTATATACAACTGTGTATTTTATGAAAACTCAAATTTAAACTTTTAATTCTCTAATAAACAAGGTTTTAGTTAATAATTTATGTACATATAAATTACTCTCGAATTGGCCAGTTTGTGTCTAGTACTAGATTATGTTGTTGGAGGGATACATGAGTTGCACTTATTACTGATAATGCATAATGCATATATCGTGTATAATCCGTCGCATTTAAATCCTTGGTGATGGTTCAAACACAACCCAAATATGTTGGAGAAAATACAATGTAAAACATAAGGTACATATCGCACAATAAATGCATTTTGTTGGTGTTTAATAAAATGGATACTTCTGTCTATAAATACATGTGCTAAGAATTCAGTTCCATGTGCTATGTCAGGAATTCCTTTAATAATATGTATTAAGAAAATCACCAAATTAAGGAGCACTGTGATAAAAATTTTCGGTTTGTGGCCTGTGACCAGAATTTGTGCAGAACAACAAAGAGCGGAAAGCTAAAAAATGTCACATCTTTCGTGTGAACAAATCGGAGTAGTTACACCCTCTGTGAAAATGTCCGTTTTTTTCGATAAATATTTTATATTCTTGCACACGGAGGTTAGAGGATTAACTCTCTAATGCAAAGTACCTTTTTGTTAGTCACGTTTTTATAGCACAAATACAGTGCAGGTATATGGATATAGTGACAAACCGTAAAACTTATTAAACCGACGCTTGTCACACACTGAAGTACGCACCGCATGCAAGATAAAACTCTGTCGAATGAAAACCACGGTGCGTACAAAACACTTAAAATATTTGGGCACTAACAACGTAAGAAACAGAAAATAACACAGTACGTAACCAGAGGTTTACAATTCACATCCTTCACTCAAAACACAGCAGCGGGACGTTCTTATTTATTGAAGATAATTAGAAATTAATGCACAATTTAGGCCAGAAATCTAAGGGCAGCATAGGCCAAATTATGTATTGGAAATTTGAGTGTATATATGGAAGGGCAGTATTGACATGAATATTGTATGTATATGTATATACATATGCATATATATAGGGACAGTATTAATATGAATCTTATATATATAGCGAGAGCATGGACGTATATATATATATAAAGGGACAGCATTGACATGAATCATACACACACACACACACACACACACACACACACGCGCGCACACATACACACATAGGGACAGTATTGGTATGGGTATTTTATATATATAGGTACAGTACCAGCATGAATCTTATATATATATATATATATATATATATATATAGGGAGATTATTGACATGAATCATATATATATACAGGGTGTCCCAGGAGGAAAGGACCTAACTTCGGGAGAGTGTTCCTTAGGTCAAACTATACCGATATAACCCAAAACACCTATATCCAAAGTTCAATGGTTACGGAGATA
>Ga0131853_10027976_pt1 | contig 10104 bp, 3 predicted proteins | sample TergutLab28metaG_FD_92764 | JGI IMG/M metagenome (GOLD analysis project Ga0131853, IMG submission 92764) | Labiotermes labralis P1 segment gut microbial communities from Petit-Saut dam, French Guiana - Lab288 P1 (version 2) (version 2) | ecosystem: Host-associated > Arthropoda: Insects >... | reverse complement strand
GTGTGTGTGTGTGTGTGCGTATTCGTGTAATAGTTTGCTTGTTTATTAACTGGCCCCGCATTGCAAAGCCTTCGCTTCTCGCTTCCATAATTATAACATTAATCATCCTGTCTCTTACCTAAGGTGAATCATCTTTATTATATCTTGTGTATGTGTTTTCGTTTGTAATTTATTAGATAATGTACTTTGTCCTATATACATGTGGTGTCTGTCTAACTGGTCTTACGTTTTTTGTGTCTGCACATTAAGAATGGGGGCGTTAATCGAATTATCCTGTAATACCCTACAGGTGTTTAGTGCTTAGAGAATTTTTGGATGTATTACAGTACGAGAAAGAAGGCCAACACTCTTCCTGTGTTTTGATTAAAACATTGTTAAAAATTTTCCGAAAAATTATGAACCACCTCAAAATTACATGCCCCAGAAGGGTGTCATGAAACAATGTTCATGCTGAGGATCCAAAAGCATTAGGCGACACCCAACAAACTTTAGTCGCCTGGGCAGTTTGTGTCCTGAAATTTTGAAACACTTGAATAAATGATGCCGAATACTTTAGAAACTGCTCTATTTTAGCACAGTTATAATAAGTTATTATTATTATTATTATTACTACAGAAGTGAACTCTTCTCCATTATGTCCTTGTAGAATAATCTGGGTGTTACTTCAGACACAAATACTCTTCAATGTACACAACCTACCGCCAGGTAGTTCAATCTATGTTGAAGTGATCTATCTCAGGTACGGAACGCCCCCATTCATAAGCGCTTAAAAATTAAAACATTATTTCAATAATTTTGATGACGCACAATTTTCATTCTGTGTTTGAAGAAGAAATATTTGAAAGGAATTTCACTCGGGTTGTCTGCCATGTTTAGTTCTTTATGTTTTTGGAGGATAAGATAAAAGCAGATTCGAAATCGGTTACTGCGTTGTGAAAGGGACTGAATATTTTGTGTCCTTACAATCGAGTGTTTGTATAAACTATTATTGTAATGATATGGTTAAAAGTGAGGAATTAATTAGTACCACAGATCATCTGACGCTATAGGCGAGGTGTCATATAACCGAAGTCGTTATAACCGGGTTCGACTGTGATTTGTGGTTTTATATATATATATCGTAGTAATGGCAAGGAAGTCAATGTTCCTTGGCTGTTTTCTTGTCTTAGTTTAGGTCAACTTTCGAAGCCATTTCAGGAGCACAGTGTGCATATTTAGACACACTGCGATATCATAGCGTTCGTCAGAGGCTATAATTTATACAAGTGGAGCAATGGGGTTGTTATATGTGGAAACCATTGTTACAGATTGGATTTGTCAAACTTTTCTCCTTAGTTGTCAAAGGGTATTCACTGTCATTTCAAAGTTTCCTATATTTTTTATTCTTGTGCCTAATTTGGAATTACTGAGTGTGTCTATAAATTCTGAGCTACTAGAGTAGAGTACCGGGTTGTATATATGGAGCACCTCTCACAGTTTGTTTACTCCGCCCTCTTCGTAAACACGTCTGAAGAGCATCGCCTATGTTCGCTGTGTCTACTATATGTCAAGTAGAGAACAGCCAAACCTTCATCCAAAAAAGTGTTGACGTTAAACTTAAGTCGCCTATATAATAACAGTTTTATGTATTTTTATTTATTAGAATGTGTGTTGGTGATTAAGATACAGTGTTTTGTAGACAAAATCGTATATACGGAAATCTTGGACTGACGAACACAAAAACTTTGGACTCCACCGCTTCAGGCCGCCCTCTTTATAGTACTAATGTCTCTGTACGGAGTGCAGTTTGGGAGAGAGGTAAATCCCCACATACCGAAAACTCACTGTGGCTGGTTGATGTTTGAACTTTTTAAAACCGGTGTTTATAAGTCGACGAATAAGAAGATATTACCTGAATTTATTTGTAAGACTTATCTCTTATGAATTCCTGAAGTAGGAGACTGAATGTTGGTGCAAATAAACAGTCAATTTATATTGAAAGAAACAACAATAGTACTAGAGAAACAGGATAGCTGACAAACGTTTCTCTGTTTTATGGCTTGATCGACCGTTTAGTCACACAGCAGAGACACCATCAATTACTGAGATGTTGTACCTTGGACGCACCTCTTTATCTTCTTAAAGTCTTTCCGACTTTGTCACGCATTCACTCCTCTAACGACCTCTACTCTATTTACCTGTCAAAAGACTTCTGTTTTTGTTTGCAACCAAAGTTTTAGCATTATAAAAAACGTAGGATTAAAGCAAGTAAACCGGTGCGATGCCCTGAATTCTACGGGAACAGTGTGTGGCAAATTGAAAGGTATTACGTGTACATTTGTTTTCAGAGCTTCAATATATGTCCATTTGACAGGTCAGCAAACATTAAATTCAAGGGCCTAAAGTTAATGGTTTATTTAAAAAAAAATCTTTTAAACGATGAAAACAGTTGAATTCGCTCTTGTTAGATGTAGGTTTGAGGAAGGTTTGAGACAAGTAACTCACACAAGTATTTTTTTTTCGTATAAAACATCAAGGAACCGTTTCTCAAAACCCAGCTGTAGCTGAAAACAATTAGATGTTTTACACTGGAATACTGCTTCATACTTTTGACGTTCATAAAGCCGTGCATCTTGATATTTTTTTATAGTAAAACCAACGAGATGCACCAATTTCTTAAATTTATTTTATTTTGAAGTAGTGTTCTACATGTTTCGGACGGTCTTTCCGTCCATCATCAGGAGTCTTAGAATGTACATACAGCATCAGGAATATGTCAAACAGGTTCAGCGACTGCTCTAGCTTGCTAACAAGCAGTAACTGAACCTGTTTGACATATTCCTGATGTTGTATGTACATTTTAAGACTCCTGATGATGGACGGAAAGACCGTCCGAAACATGTAGAATACTACTTCAAAATAAAATAAATTTAAGAAATTGGTGCATCTCGTTGGTTTTACTATAGAAACTACTTCATACTCTTTGAGTTTCAATTCACTATATCTCTGACACACAGATTCCCAAGAAACAAACAGAAGAACGACACTCCAAAACAACTCCAGACCCCACATTTTTAAAGTAGTAATACTAAACATAAAAACCACATTCGATAATTTTCCATGAGATAAATCAATTACAATGGACCATGTGTAATCCGTTAAAGTTAAATCGTCTGACCTGATTATGTTTTTTTATTATTGAAAAATATTTTTTCTTGACGTTAAGGTGGTAAATGATATTAGAATTCCAAAACGTATCCTTTGTTACATAAGATTTTTAAAATTGCATATGACGAGATTTCTGGTGTAATGTATGTAGATTATGTAATCTATGTTGATAAATTTACACCTTCAGAAAGTAAACTCAGACAGGATGCACAGAGAAGACATTCTGAAAAGCTGTAACGACAGCAGCAGAAACGTGCAATGGAGAAAGGAGAAGGAAAGTTGAAGAAAAAAGATGAGTAGAAGGAGAAGTGAATGTTTAAAGTACGCGGCAGACGCAGGAATTGCGATATTATTTTGACACTCATCAGATTTTATGAATCCATACTATATAAATGTTAGTGTAAATTAACGTAATCCTCCACTTTAAGTATTGATTAACTGTTAAGTTATACTAATTTTCTAAATTCACTAAAATGCGTATCTGACCGTCTTTTCGGAATTTCTGTAAATTTTTTGTCGGTGTAAAATTGTACTTGACTTCTTCGAAATTTGTGTCCGGCAACAGTTCCAAACATTTGTTAAGTCTCTGTCTGCTTTTGTATACTCAGTGTTCAGGTGTTATGTAATATATTAGTCCATAATTATTTAGAATTGGCATTTGTGTTTGTGATATTTTGCAGTTCTAGTGAGACAGACAATGTAGAAGAAATTGCAATAAATTCCAGCTTCTGAGAAATCCCACATCAGGCATTTCGATAGCGAAGGTTGTCTAGCGCCCGTCCGCATTAAATAAACAAGTAAACCGAAGTTCCAAATACTCCGCATCGTCAATCAATTATATCTTCAGAATAATCTCTCAAAAGATTCTGCAGGTGTTAATTTTTATACCAAGAAAATCAGTTCGTCTCGACCGTAAATTTGATGCTGCTATCAGAGTTAAAATATTTGGAGTTGTCTTCACTGGGGTCAACAATGAGCCACCTACTTTCCAAAATAACTTACAGTAATTTAGATCAGTGTTTCTCAACCGCCGGGCCGCGGCCCGGTACCGGGCCCTGGCTTCAATTATACCGGGCCGCGAGAGGTTTTCCTGGAATTTGTCATTTTAGTTTTCTAAGCAATTTTCATGAATAAATATTTTATAGTGGAAATATTCTGAGGAGAAAAATGTTCGTGAATGTGTCGAAAAACTCAGACCCAGATGTTGGCCTGAGGAAACTACAATATGCTACAAGATTTCATTAGTACAGTGATTCATAACTAATTTAAATGTAATTTTATATTTGTCAACATGCCACACCTTGTACATAGGTGTACTAATACTCTTTATGATTATTTCGTAATTAATTATTAATACTTATGTTTTTTAATGTATGCACTTAAAAAACGGGAAAGTATTTACGAGTAAATTTGTTGGGCCCGGGCCCTCGTCTTATGAAAAAGGAATTTACCGGGCCGCGGTCTCACAAAGGTTGAGAAACACTGATTTAGATCATTGAGAGTATATATATATATATATATATATGTAACAATTCTTCGATGCACGAGGTCTGACTCTTGTCTCTGACACATCTGGTCCTCATGTATAACATAAATAAAAACCCTTGACTTCAGTCGGTCTCTATGATATACGTAATTGAGTAGAAGCTTTTAATTAAACATATTATTCTCATGATCTTCCATAATGATGGATAGTTATTCTTATTATCTGAAAGGATAATGTTCTTTGATATTTCATTCACCATACCAGAAAATGTATTTTGCTTACATCAACCATCTTTAGATAGCAAATGTTCATCAATATCAGCGACCTAGAATGAGTCTCTCTTAAGCATCCACACGACATCAATCACTCCATAGTATAATATGGAATATTAATTGGACTACAGTCCTATTTTCAACGGGGATCTGGAAGGGACCATCAATTCTTCTCAAGGTTCATTTTTCATAGAGTATCTCCATCACAAGCCTTCACTGCTGTTCCTCCTAGAGCAATGTCTCTAGTCTGAAGGCAGACTTCAGTCTGTTTTTACTCGTCTGGGTTTCAAGCAGGAGACAACTTGTGCTTCCATTAAGTATAGTAGTAGAATATTCAGATAAAGATCTTGTTGTTTTAGAGAAATATAGCTCCAATAATAGCAGTAACATTAAGTTGGGATAAGCGGGGTGAAATTTTACTCGGTCAACCTCACTTACGTATTTTCAAATCCTGCCAACCCATGGACATTGATCTGCATCTTTTACGATGGTTATGCATAAAAGCATAGTTATATATGTTTGCTCAAATCTCTTTGTAATTTTTCAAATCTTATCTTTTCTCATTTGCATCGGGAAAGTGTCCGGTTTAAATATTCACACGTAAACTCACCGTCTTTATTAATATTGTCACGTTCTTTCATCCCTGCAAGCAGTTTAAGTAATGTTGCCTCTAATTCTGCTACGGAACCTTCTATTAATCTCATTTTATTTTATTTACTCCCGTGCAATATGCCGGTCGACTACATTCTCTGGGAAGTTGAAAGCGACCTCACATGAAAGATAAATGCAAATCCCGGCTTATTACTCTTATAATAAAACCAACTAGATGCACTAATTTCTCAGCTTTATTTTTGGAATAAAAAGTTACATGTTTCGGACAGTTTCTCTGTCCATCATCAGGAGTTTTTCACTGTACACACAGCAATAGTATGTGTCATAAAGTTTTGCTGACAGTTTGCGAGTTCCGTCCTGATCCTGTTTGCAAGCTGTCAGCAAACCTGTATGACATAAACCATTGTTGTGTGTACAGTGAAAAACTCCTGTTGATGGACAGAAGAACTGTCCGAAATATGTAGAGTTTTAGTCGAAAAATAATTTTGAGAAATTAGTGCATTCAGTTTATTTTATTTTAAGAATTTATCACGATGCACGGTCACGTGAACGTCAAACACCGGCTTATTGGTAATTTTACGCGTTATGTTAGCACATCAAATAAAACTTAGATTATTTTATTTTGCCTGCAAAAATATTTAGTCGCCCTTTTCGCTGTGGACTATAAGGTGTTTAATAGACCTACTGCGATAACTGTTTATTCCTATGAGAAAGGCAGATTAGTCGTACAGCTTAGAGATTTTTGTCTTCTTCGTGGTCCTTTATGCGGTTATTGTTACCAGATCTACATTCCGCTGCTGCCTTAATATGCGTTAAAGCTGCTGTGCTTAAAGACAAGATAAAAGAGACAGTAAAAAAACCTTTTCCTTTCCACTAGTAACATATATTCTGTTTTGGATTGTGTGGAATTTTTTTTATAAAATCTGTTTCTTTTTCCTGAGACCGAAAATCTAGGATACTTCAGACAGGGGTTTGTCTTGAAGTGCAGATGGCACTGCGGTCCCATTCTATGCAGTGAACTGCGAGATATATTTTGCATATCTTAATTTTAATATCTGTTATATTATGTTTCGTTGGAATGTAAACTTTTATTAACGGCGGTAGAACCGAAATCGTACATTGTAAAATTTTTTATCCGAGAATGTATTTTAATTTTACCACAGATTAAAGCGTGATTGATAGCACTATTGTGCATATATTTTGTGTTTACAAATTATTATTCCACACCACATCCATACATGTACCATAACACTGGATGGTTATTTTGCATATGACACTTGAATTTATCATGGTAGTGGAGCTTACTTCTCTTGTCTTCAGAAATGTACCGATTTTCCCTTACGTTTGTAACCGTGTACGAGTCTGAGTTACATTGCATCGAAGAAGATCACATTTCCAAATAAGGTGTATATGCTTTCAATTCGTAAAGTAGCAGGTTTAAAAATTGCTTAGGCACTGGAAAATATTTATTAATTTAAAGACATTGTAGTGATGTCGCCCACATTGCAAGTCATTTGTAAATGTAGTTAGCTTTTGTGACAGCAGGGTTGACTCACCTATTATGTACTATCGATGAGTTTCATGTTTTTAATGAGACCTTGCACAGAAGGGTGAAGCAATTGGTCAGGGAAATGGAGTTACGTTGATAGGCCATCTACACCACACGAATATAAATATGGCTATAATATCTTGGGACTCATTTTGTCGGGTTAAATTTTAAATTGTTTTTTATTATAAGCATTTCATAAGCTAGCAATTTACAATACAATTAAACGAAAGCATAAGAATTCTTTTGTTTCTAAGAAAGATGAAAGTAACAAATTAGACTGTCTCCCAGTCCCGTATTAAAGAGAAGAAAATGTAATAAATATGCTATCACAGTGCTCTGAATCACTCAGGTACAAGGGCCTCTTTGTCAGGGTTTTGAAGGTTAATTGGTGACACTTTCGTTTAAATGGGAGTGAGTTCCTTATGCCATACAAAGAATAAGTTAAGAAAAAAAAATTTCCAGCAAGAATGGTTCAAATTAATGACACGTTTATGTTGAAATTCCCTGTAATTTTTTTCCCTCTGCATGATTTTCTTGGGCTAGGCATTCTTCCTTCTTAATAGCACTGACGTGGAATATTAATTAAACGTGGCCAATTGGAAAAGTTCGAAAAGAATTTGTGAGATGAGATTTAGTTAACTTTAGTTTCAGGAAGGAAAAAATATCAAGTCTCAGATAGTGCTGTAGAAAGCTGGTGGATAGAAGCGGAGGCTGGGTGGTTCGAGTCAATAAAGATGATTAGGATGGAATTTTAATTTGGGCATTCCATATCAATGTCTGCAGCAATAGCTGTCCACATCCTGTTATATCGGGGCATTTCTTTCAAGTTTACACAAGTGTACACTCATTTCATTATTTAGTAACTACAGAAACGCAAAGAAAAAAATACTTCAATTAACTTCCGAGAAGTTATATTATTTTTATGCAGGTGCATATTCTGTTGACCTGAAGAGGATACCAAAACTTGATGCATATAAATGCAGTGGCTCTTTATATAATTATGGGTGTTTGAACGTTGTTGAATGGGACTGTGCTGCCGTACGTTTGGAGAAAATTTCAGACTCCGTCTTCACGATCTGAGTGTGTATGGTACAGAAATACAAGAGGTGTGTTAGCAGGGTTGTCCTCACCTTGTTGTACAGAATCTCGTGATATCAAACCGGATTAAATAATCCGAGTGCATAAACTATCTGCACATATTAACCCTGATAATGGAAGCTTGTGCATTCTTAAAATCGATGGGCGTTCAGCGTACTTGCACGCTCTGTCTACACACCCATTAATGCTACCTATTACGTAATTAATTAATTAATTAATTAACGTGAAGTTATGAAGTGGTTAAATACAGCTGGCGTTTGAAAGGATTAAGCAGGCTTTAAAATTATAAATTGTGTATAGTCTTGTAGAATCTTTTAATTTCAGGATATTTAAGAAATTGAGGAAAGGTTTAGTATAATACTACACGCAAATAAAACGTTTTCCAGTAAGGTGCAATATACGTGTAAAATATCATAATTATGTAACTCAAGAAATACGAGTACAACTCGTCAAACAAAGTTTTGTAGCGTTGACGGGTTGTATTTCATTAAGTAGTCTTCAAGCACAACAAGGACGCCTCACGTTAAATTAAAAAATCTCCTCAATAACTTAGCCGAAAATCTAATGTTTATTGGACCGTGCATCATCTTGATAGTTGAATAAAGAGAGACCAACTTGATGTCACTTGCTTTTTATTTCATTATTTGCTGCCCAACATATTTCGGATGTTAATACATCCATCCTCGGGAGCTTGCGACTTATTTGTTGAGTTATTTCATGGGTTGTATTGCTCTGGTTCGATGCCAAACCACAACGTAGCACCAACACACATTGAACCAGAACAATACAACCCATGAAATAACTCAACAAATAAGTCGCAAGCTCCTGAGGATGGATGTATTAACATCCGAAACATGTTGAGCATCAAATAATGTAATCAAAAAGCAAGTGACATCAAGTTGGTCTCTCTTTATTCAACTTAGCTGGCATCCTGTATGGTGACTCTAACGTTCACTCCTATGACCAATATTTCCGTTTCGCTTCTAGGACCACCTCTGTTCCTTTCGAACACGAATGTCTATTATATGCTATAGGGAGGAAAGTGAACTTTGTGAAGTGCATATTTGGATAAAAGTGCAGATTGTGAAAGCCCTCTGCATGAAGTTTCGTCATCCTCTTATTAACTTCTTCCCTTCTTGTCTAAACATTTACCTCTGCAATAGCCTTTTCCCATGCCATTATACAGAATGATAATTTTCTCTTTTGTAAGGGTATAAGAAAAGGTAAATTTTCCTCTACCCACCTCTTCAAGGCATATGCCGAGAGCAAAATTATGAATCCACTCTTTCTTAACCTCCTTGCTCATGGAGGTAAATGTTCACCATCACACCCTGGCTGCTTTACCTAGAAAAATAATTCCAGTACCCAATTAATAGGAGTTTTGGTGTGTCCCAGAACCTATCTGGAATTTTCAGAGGAGCAAACACTTTCTTGCTGCTGCCGGAATTGAAACCACAGACCGTGAAACGAGTAGTGTAGTAGCTGTTCTGGCTAAATTCTTTTAAGTTTATTCATGCAATGTTCACACACACAAACACACCATAGATGGAATTCGATTTTTTTAATCTTAAAGGAACACAATTCCCATAGTGTTAATACATCACACATTCTTATAATAAAAACCAACGGGGTGCACTATTTCTCAAATTTATTTTAGAATAGAACTCTGCATTTTATTAAAATATAACCAACTAATTACACCAATATGTGACACTAAAATCTTATTTATACATTAAAACACGTCACTTGGTTAAAATAATTCCTACAACTCCTACATGTTTCAGTCTGTCAAGACCATCTTCAGGGAGTTTTGTTTTGCCGTAAGAAAGATCACGAATATATTTAAGAGATCGAATATAGGAATAGCATTCAGAACCACAAACACAATTTTTAAACAACTGTCCTTGGAAGGATGCACTAACCAAGACCCCAGCGGCATT
>Ga0131853_10027975_pt1 | contig 10105 bp, 4 predicted proteins | sample TergutLab28metaG_FD_92764 | JGI IMG/M metagenome (GOLD analysis project Ga0131853, IMG submission 92764) | Labiotermes labralis P1 segment gut microbial communities from Petit-Saut dam, French Guiana - Lab288 P1 (version 2) (version 2) | ecosystem: Host-associated > Arthropoda: Insects >... | reverse complement strand
GGCTGAGTGGACTCCGTTCCAGACCCACTACTACTCAGAAAATCTGGTAGCGCCGGGGATCGAACCCGGGACCTCTGTATCTGTAGCCAGAAACTCTGACCACTAGACCACAGAGGCGGTCGGGATTTTGTATATACTGTCTGGAAATAGTGTTTTTAGAACCTGAGGTAATAATTCTATAAGGATATAGCAGTCGTACCACAACTATATTATCAGGTGTATATAACTTATCAACATCAACTACATGTTTCGGCCAGTGCTGCTGTGGCCATCTTCAAGTTGGATACAATTTTTATCAGAGAAGCTATATAGATATGATATAACATGGAAACAAATTATTAGTGTAATTAAGAGGGGGAACGAGATCTAGTTTTGCACAAAGTCGGTGGGCGTGTGTGTAGATGGTAAAGAACTATGCACATAACATGTGTTATCTTGTTTGTCTATGACAATGTAATGTGCGTGACGAGTCGGTTCTTGCCACGTGGGGTGCGGTAGGCCTGGGCTGCTATTTGGTCCGGTGGTGCCGCGTATCCTTATAGAACTATTACCTCAGGTTCTAACAAACACAACGGGCATGACGCACCTTGAAATAGATTTTTTTATGTCGTATAATAGTCCTTCATGCCACACTTCATCGAAAGTTTGACTGCTGTCTCGTAATGCTGCTGTACAATATTCGTTACTCTCCAATGCTTTGTTTATTACGTTAGTTATACGGTGGAATTGCTCAATTTTTTTTTCCTATGGCGCTGCGGCCCAACGCGGGCCAGGGCCCCCCCCCTCATTCACGAGGATTCAACATCACACACAACGACGCACCACATTCGGTAGGACTCCTCTAGGCGAGTGATCAGCTCGTCGCAGAGACCTCTACCTGACAACACACAACAATCACAACAGACAAACATCCATGCCCTCGGTTGGATTCGAACCCACAGTCTCAGCAGGCGAGCGGCTGCAGACCTACGCCTTAGACCGCGCGGCCACTGGGACCGCCTGGACTTGCTCAGTAGTAGAGTGGTTCTGCCTGAAGCCGATGTGGTTGGGCCGGTATAATCCATGTTTCTTGTGGTATTGGTTTAAGTCTCGTTAGGAAAGGTTTCACATATAATTTCGAGAGAACAGGGAGCAAGCTAATGTGTCTGTGAGATGTCACTTCTTCAGCTGGTTTCCCAGAATTCATAATTGTGATAATTTGGGAGACCTTCCATCGGCTCGGGACGTACCCGATTCTAAAAACTTTGTTAAATGTTTGGGTGACAGCTCTTATTCCGATATCTGGTAGCTCCTTTAAGATTCTTTCTGTGATAAGGTCATGTCCCGGGGCTTTTTTTTTGAACTTAATTGTTTTATTGCAATTCGTACTTCAGGGAGTTTAAATTTCTTGACCGGGGTTACCAGCCGGCCAGGAGTTCCATGGGCATGTGGGATCTCCTGTTCGTCTTCTTCTGGCATCTCAGAATTGTACGGCTTAAAGACATTTGCAAAGTGCTCTGCCAACACAATTGCCTTTTTGCCCATCGCTTTTTGCCCATTCTCCCTCTTTAGTTCTCAGTGGGGGGGGGGGGAGGGGGGTTCGTGGCCGCTTTAAATTTTGGTGGCTTTCCGTAGCGATTATTGCGTGGCTTCCGTGGCTGAACAACTTTCCAAATAAGTTTGATTGGCCATTTGTTTTTGGTCCTTTAGGAGTTGTTTCAGCTCGTTCACTGCCTTGTTTAGTTTTGCTTTATGTTGCGGTGACCTGGTGTTTTGCCACCCTTTTCTTAATTCTCTCTTTTCTAAGATTTTCTGTTTAATTATCGGTGCGCATCGGAAACTTTCTGGTATTCAATTCAGAGACGCTCATATTTCTTCCTTACTATAAATTATTGAAGATACAAGTATAATATAGTAATTATAGTACACAATTTGGTTGCTTTTTTCAGAGTGACGATCCACATTTGACAACAGAAAGGACGGGTCACGTGACTCTGGTCCAACCTATACATGAAGGTGGGTCCTTCACATAAGCCAGTGCCAAACGTTACCTGGTGTTTGTAAACTAAGTTCTATGAACGGTATTTTTATGTAACCGAAACACGATGAAGAAGTTGGGAAAATTACGTCATGAAGAACTTTAATTTTTTTCCCCCATGTACTAAATATAGGGCAATATTTTTACCTGAGACAATCACTTCCTGTCGTCTCGTTAACGTACATAACTTCGAAGAGTAATAGAAAAGTTCTTGTTGGGTGTGATGCACATCTGAGTCCCGAAAGGAAATATTCTCAGCTTCCTCTGCTTCAAATATGGCGAGAGAGCCTTAGTATTAACTGCGGTACATTGCACTAAGAGGCTTGGATCCCGACTCACGGCAATCTAGAAGTGCTACATCGAGCGATGCTCAGACTGCCGCCTCGAAAAAAAAAATCTTTCTGAGTGAAATATTTCTGCAAGTTGCCAGGTAAAGTGTTATTAGAGTAATCAAATGCGGGAGTAATGATGTGCAGGGAACTTAGCACGCATAAGAAGTGAAACTTATTGCGAGGCAATGGGCAGAAATATTGGGTTTTTTTTTGTTAGCTGAAGACAAACTTCCGGTATTCTTCAGCAGATGTACAATGTGAAGTGTAATATTCTTACAGTAATTAGGTTTAGTGTAGAACCTTTCAGAGAATCGTGCATAGGGGAGTTTGTAGATATATGAAAACGTAGTAAAACTACTGGCGAGAGAACCCAGGAGGTACAATTACAAAATAACAATTTGAGGGACAGTATATCACCAAGACATCAGGGTGTGGACTGGATTAATTTTGCTCATTATAGGGATTAGGCGAGGGCTTTGTGCCCGCTAATGTAATGGAACTTGGGGGTCTGTACAATGCTGGGATAATATATTGACCGTATGCACGACGGGCTGCAGCACTTACAGGAGATTATTAGAGCTTGGTTATCTTCAAGAGATAGAGAGAGGGAGAGAGATTTTTGAAGTAACCTAACCTAACCTAACCTAACCTAACAACTTAAAACAACCTTTAATCCTGAATAGTGCCCGCCTTAGCTGCCCTAACATGAAGTAACAAGCATCATAATCACTTTATTTGGTATTATTATACCAGACAAAAGTGTAACGCGTAAAGCCACATAAGATTAAATATCGACTGAGGGATTAGAATCGATTTTGTCTCCAGCGAAGGGTAAGTCTTTATATTGGATAATACGTCACTATGCCGGTCCCAGTAGCCGCGCGGTCTAAGGCGTAGGTCTGCGGCCGCTACCCTGCTGAAATCATGGGTTCGAATCCCACCGGTGGTATGGATGTTTGGTCTGTTGTGAATGTTGTGTGTTGTCAGGTAGAGGTCTCTGCGACGAGCTGATCACTCGTCCAGAGGAGTCCTACCGACTGTGATGCGTCGTTGTGTGTGATCTAGAAACCTCGCGAATGAGATCCTGGCCCGCGTTGGACCGCAACGCCCTGGGGGGGGGGGTTACGTCACTATACTAAAGACTGAACTATAGTGGGACATACTCTTCTGCTTTCATCATAACTCTTCACTGTCACTGTGTCACAATGTCACTGCCAGTACTGCATTTGCACATACGATGATGCTCTGTGAATGATACCTATTTACGGTCACGTGTACATATATTTATGAAACACCCTACTGGTTTATACTTTACTACGTGAACGATACAAGTATATTGGTAGCACGTTGCAATTTTGCCAATCCCCGTGGTGCCGCTCTCTAAGGCGTTGGGCTGCGGCTGCTTGCTTCCTGGGAGATTGCGGGTTCGATTCCAGCCATGAGCACGGATGGCTGTCTGTTGGGAATGTTGCGTGTTATCATGCAGAGACCACTGCGTCAGGCCGATCCCTCTTCCAGAGGAGTCCTACCAAGTGTGGTGTGTGTGAGTGTGATCTTGAAGTCTCGATAATGGGAGGCCTTGGTCCACTAGGGGCTGTTGCTTCATGGGGAGAAACGGTAAATTATTAATGATAACGGTACACTGGAACGAAATTTGTTAAGTCCATAGAAAACGTGTCGGTATGTATGTTACAGTATTAACAAATAGCATATTGACATGTCCGTTGCAATTTTAGAGATAACAATATATTGACATACTCATTACAGCTGTCAAAATAATAATTTTTTTAAATCATGATTTTGGCGTATGTGTGTACGTTACTGTATTATGAATACGTGTGTTAGTGTACAAGCACTACATTAGTGATAACTATATATTGACAGTAATGTCTCAAGGTTTTCAGTAACTTTATGTTGGCAGCTAAAATGTCATCTGGATATTGGAAAACAAAAGTACAATATATTTCTATGTAAAGATAAAAGAAGCCACAGACGATATTTCATTTTATTCTGCATGCTGACGTAAAGATGTTGCTCTATTCAGGATTGAGGATTGGGATTTCAGCTACATTCAATCTGCCATTTCTTTCCTTGCCATCCACGTTCTCTGCCCTTTAGCATTCTCTCTCTGTTCGCGACTCCCGTGCAACACCCTGCTTGTCATCTCTTTCATTTCGCATCTCATATGGAAGATCTAACAAAACCTCTCTGGAACTACACGTACAAGTTAACCTTATAACCATACCGGTAACTTTACTTACCACAAAGTTTAACAATAAAAAATTCCATATTGTGTTCAAATGGAATTTGCTTGTTTTTTTTGTATGGATCTCGGAACAAACAGCAAATTTTGCCTTACACTTTATTAAAAGAGTGTTTACTGCGCGGTACGGGCTGGGCCCTTATATAACACAGATACGTTTCGTCTTTAAAAGGTTTAAATTTCGTCCAGTAAAATGATTTCATAGTGATTGACAGACCACAACATTTTTTTTTGTCTACTATAGCTGGAATTTTCCCTTCCCATCTGCATCAAAACTTCGCACGTTCTCACACCCAATATAGCTGCTGGAGAATTTTTTCCAGGTTACGTAGAATGAACTAGAGATTTAAGCTGGCGATTTGACATCATCTGGTGACGAGATCGAGCAATTTACGTTCAGGTGACCTTGCTTCGTTATAAATTCTTGTAATAAAACCAACTATATGCACCAATTTCTGAAATTTATTTTTGGAATAAAACTGTACATGTTTCGGACAGTTCCTCTGTCCAACATCAGGAGTTTTTCACTGTACACACAGCAATGGTATATGTCATACAGGTTTGCTGACAGCTTGCGAACAGGATCAGAGCGGAACTGAGTTCCATCCTGATCCTGCGCAAGCTGTCAATAAACCTGTATGACATACACCATCGCTGTGTGTACAGTGAAAAACTCCAGATGATGGACAGAGGACCTGTCCAAAACATGTAGAGTTTTATTCCAAAAATAAATTTGAGAAATTGGTGCATCTAGTTGGTTTTATTATTTAAATTGGCAGAGGAATGATTTTGTATTTAACTTTACGAAATTTGGAATGACTGAGTGCATGAAGCAACGTGTTTCGTCTTAATCTTAGACCTCCTCAGTGAGTCAAGAAACTTCTCGCATTTTATGGAACCAGAATGTACGGAATTCACAAGCCACCTCATCTTAACCAAAGCCACACAAATCCATTTCCTTCTATCTACCTCTAGGTCTTCCAATTTTTCTCTTACCCTCATGCTGCCGCACCAAAACCGCAAATTAACGTCCCCTCTCCCCCATACGTGCTGCATGACTGTCTCTTCTCATTTTTCTTGATTTGATCACCCGAATAATATTTGGTGAGGAGTACAAATCATAAAATTCCTCGTATGTAGTCTTCTCTATTACCCTTTCACCTCGTCCCACTTAGGCCCAAATATCCTCCTCAGCCCCCCATTCTCGAACACCCTAAACCTATGATCTTCCTCCACTCTGAAAGGCCAAGTTGCACACCCACACAAAACAACAGACAAAATAATAATTCTGTATACCTTTATCTTTTTATCTTTGAATACCAAACTAGGAGACAAAGGATGCTACGCCGAATGATTGGAAGCATTTCTTAAAATACGAGGTATCTTGTGGCTGGAATAGGGTAATTTCTCGCCATATTTCAAAATTTATTCTTTTGGTACGGATGATGTAAGAAATATGAACACTCCTGTGGTTATTGTCTTTCGCGGGCTGTGATGTCAGCAGACTACATTTCATCTCAATGCAGGCCATAAAGACACAGAAGTAGGAGTAAAGTATAACTATATTCTCTCTTTAACTTCGGCTCCAGATGTTGATTGTGGTTAAGGCCACTTCTAAGCTGCTGTACCACCAGAAGGGGAGGCGGTACACATTTTACGTAATGTTAGGTGGGTATCGAGTTAGATACCGTGTACCGAGTACCTGACAACCTCCTTCACATACACTTTCCGCGTTCTGTGCACTGTGTGATAGTCTTCCATTCTGTCTAGCCTTTGACGCCGGAATTAAATCTTTGAACCCGGAATTAAATCCCCCCCCCCCCTCCGGCCACTTTATTTGCCGTTCGGGTATTTAAAGGGCTCACTGCGTGACATATATATATATATATATATATATGTCGCTCGGCGGCTAAGGGCTAGTATACTTAACCATACAGCGCCGAATACTTTCAGTGTACTTCTATGTTTTCCTGCGCGGAACGCAAAGAAATCACGTCTTACACACCCAAAAAAATGTAGATGTATTTTTTTACAAATCTATTTTATTTACGAAACTATATTTATGAAATTATAAGCTTCGAAACGTATAGAAATTTCATTGTGTTAGCAAAATTATGAATCAAAGTCTTATTTATTCACCAACTGACGCAATAGTGAGTTGTCTTAAAAAAACAATATTAAAATTTACATTAAAATTCCACTAAAAGAGCTACGACATGTAACTTTAGTAAGCACAAATCAATGCTCTCCCTAATGATGGTGTAACTGTAACACCGAAACATGTCGGAGCTGTTTTAATGTAATTTTTTATATATTTTTTTTAAAAGACAACTCACTGGTGCATCAGTTGGTGAATAAATAAAACTTTGATAATATCAAGATGCACGGTACAAATGTGAAAATTATGAATGTGAAAATGAAAAACCGTGTGAAATTTGTTGGTAGATCATAAGAGACTAATGCTTGTGGCGCATATTATGAACAACAAAAAGTCAGAGACCAAGTTTCATGATGATTATAAGCAACAGGAGATATTGCTGGTTTGTCTTTTAATTCTTACATCTTTGCGCAACAGGTGGAATTCGTGTAAGCACTTCCTGAATTTAATCTGCTACTGTTAATTATATCATTTTAATTAATGGATACCGTTAACCTTTAGACTCCTAACGTCAACTATAGTGGTCGTACCGCGGCGCTAACCTCTAAATTTGCATTTTATATATTAATTCAACAAATATAGATACTGAATATTTTAAACATGGTATATACTCTCCGTTTTTTTCTCTTCAAAATGCAGTTTGTTTCATAATTCTAACAAATTTGGTTCCTGTATTATTCACATTTTATATACAGGGTGTGCTAAAATTAAAAAAATAATTTCGGCGCCAAAAGGTTAATTGCTATACCCTTATGGATGTGGTTACAGAAGAATGAATATGGATAAAACATTGACTGAATGATCCTTACTAAGGAAAACAGAAAAAAAGGAGAATAACCTTCCAAATTCGCAAAGTACAACCAACAAGATGCAACGTTTCACAATTTATTTATTTCTGTAAGACGCTGTACATGTTTCAGACGGGTTTTCCGTCCATCATCAGGAGCTCAAAACTGCATATACAGTGTCTGGTATTTGTCAGACCGTTACAGCTACCTGCTGCTAGCCGGCCGGCTAGCAGCAAGTAGCAGTAACGGTCTGTCTCAAATACCTAACGCCGTATGTGCAGTTTTGAGTTCCTGATGATGGACGGAAAACCCGTCTGAAACATGTACAGCGTCTTACAGAAATAAATAAATTGTGAAACGTTGCATCTTTTTGGTTGTACTCTGCGAATATATTAGCGATGCACGGACCTACGAATGTTAAACTTTCCCAACGTCACCTGTTGCACAAAAATCTCACCTAAACTGTCCTGGGTTCGAAAATGTTTTCCCTTGTGTGAGACACAAGCGAAGAGCATCCTCTACCATACTGTAGCATTAAATAACAGGCAGAAGAGCTGAAGGTGCTCACGGTGACGACTGTGAAGATTACTGCATCTGGTATGAGACGCCGTGTAGTTTGGTAGATGAATAACGATCTTTCGGATTAAACCCTTCCCTGATAATTTAGAATCGCTATCTTAAATATGGAGTTATGAGGTTTCTCACAACGCCTGCAGGTCGTGGTATCTCTCAAGCTTTAAACTGGCACAGCTTGGAAGGAGACGGTTCTTTTAAATTCTTTGTTAAAGTCATCAAAGTAATTTTGAAATGTTACTGCCGTTTCATTTTCTCTTAAGCAGAATACAGGACAAAACTGAAACGTAAGGTAATTAATAGGTAATGGTAAGGTAAATCAGTTCCGTTACAGACCTGGAGTGGCCCAGAGGGTTCCAGGATTTTAAGGTTCACAGATTTCATGACAACGGCACAGGATGGTGGTAAGTTTGTCAGCCTTACGCACCGGCCGCCTTTACCCCAGGAAATGCTCCTGGTCCCATTTCTGTTAGAAGCTGAGTCGACCCCAGGGCCATAGTGGGATCGGAAAGATTTTATATCAATGAGAAATTCCAATGACACTATCTGGAATTGAACCAGCGACCTTCCGATTTGTAGCACAGCACCTTAACCACTGTGCTACCGCAAATATAATTAATAAACACTTCGAAAGTTTGGATCAACTTAAATATTTGCAAAAAAATAAACGCAAAACAAGTCAAAATTCCGGTCGTGAAGAAATTAAGAGTAGACTGAGGTCACGTAGTGCTTGCTATCATCCGGTGCAGAATCTTTTGTCTTCCAGTTTGCTATCCAAAAATTTAAAGATTAAGACATACAGAACTATAATTTTGCCTGTTGTTTTGTGTGAGTATATAACTCGGTCGCTCACCTGGAGGGAGGATCATGGGCTGAGGAAGATATTTGGGTTGAAAATGGCGAGGTAACAGGAGAACAGGAGAGTGTAGATGACTACATAAGGAGGAGCTTTATGGTCTATACTCCTTACAAATATTATTGGGTGATCAAATCAAGACGAAGGAGATGGGTAGAGTATGTAGCACAGATGAGGAGAGAAGAGATAAATACGGGATTTTGGTGGGGAGACCCGAGGTAAAGAGACAACTTGAAAGACCTTGGCGTAGATGGTAGGATAATATTAAAATGGATCTAAAAGAAGTGGAATGGTGGATCATAGACTGGATTGATCTGGCTCATGTAAGGACAGGAGACGGTTCTTTTTTTCAGTGCAGTAATGAACCTACGGGCTCCAAAAAATTTTGAGAATTTAACTAGTTAATTAACGTTACACAGTATACGTCAGCACAGTCTTTTTTATTCTTAAGCAAGGCTACATGTTTCGACTAAAAGTTAGTGAGGCCCTTACAAATGTTTCCGTTACCAGATGCTTTGCCCACTTGTGGGCAAAGCATCTGGTAACGGAAAATGTTGTAAGGGCCTGAAGAAGACTAACTTTTAGTCGAAACATGTAGCCTTGCTTAAGAATAAAAAAGACTGTGCTGATATATACTGTGTAACGTTAATTGAATTACAAGCACATCGTGATGCCTTCATTCAGAATATTAACTAGTTAAGGAATTTTTTTATTATTTTTATCGTTGCAACGTGCGTTCTGTAGTTTATTTAATTACACACGTCAGCACATGCATATATATATATATATGTATAATGTAAGTAGTCTAAAATATACATTTAAATTTACACACGTACATAAACTCTCGCGCTGCACAGCATATGACGCACAACCATAACCAGGCTCATTCTAAACAACGCACGACTCACACACAAACACACACGACATGCTGCCACAGCACCAAACTTAACATACCGAACTAGTTCACTAAATGCTTTAAATTATAACTTTAGCAAGGAACAATGTATGATTCCTAAGGATGATCGTGTGATCGAAACATGTAGGAGAGTTTTAAATGTTTTAATGTAAATTTTAGACTTCTTAAATAATATATATATTAATTAATTTAAATAATATAT
>Ga0131853_10027974_pt1 | contig 10105 bp, 8 predicted proteins | sample TergutLab28metaG_FD_92764 | JGI IMG/M metagenome (GOLD analysis project Ga0131853, IMG submission 92764) | Labiotermes labralis P1 segment gut microbial communities from Petit-Saut dam, French Guiana - Lab288 P1 (version 2) (version 2) | ecosystem: Host-associated > Arthropoda: Insects >... | reverse complement strand
CTCCATACTCACTAATATAAACCACCGGCCTTGCCGGGGGGGGGGTGGCATGGGGTAGCGAATGCCACCTCCCCCCCCAAGAGCATACCCCAACGGGGGGAAAAAGTCTACCCCCAGTATCTAAAGATGGGGGGGGGGGGGGTAACGAAATGTTACACACCACATTAACTGTCCACCACTCCATGCCCATGTCGCGCTGTTCCCGAATTTAAAGCGTTGGAAAAAATAAGCGAGCATAAGCGCGCGTTGAGTTCGCCCTTATTCTTGTGCTGTGCAATTAGCTATAACGAAAAAGAGCGGCATTTGCCGCTCTTTTTCGTTATAGCCGCGTTTCATCCAATCGCTTCAGCAATAATGCCAGTGGAATAATCAAACTCCCTGCCGCGAAATTTCCGATGGCGTGAATGATATCTGATGGAAACCCGAATACAATCCAGGCAATCATGCCGTTCCAACTCAGTCCGGCCCATAACGCGTGAAATGGCGCATATAAAACGCCGAACGCAAGGCCGTGCAGGCCACATAATATCATGTAGACAGGTGCTTTTGCGTAATCCGGTAGCTTGACTTTTCCTGCTAGCATAAACATGCCCCACAACGGCAGCCAGATATACAAGTAAGGCATAATCCAAAACGCAAAGCCTGAAAAGAGCATATCCAGCAATACGTAGACGTAGAGTGGTACGAGTGCGCGCCAACGATACGTCAGCGTCATAGCGGCAATCATCATGCCGAGTGGATGGATATTTTTAATGCCCTGCAAGCCTATACGCGATATGAGCATCATCGCTGCAAGAACGGCAAAAATGGCCAATTCTTGTGTTGAAAACTTAGAGCGATTCGTAGACGAAGGCATAGGTTACACCGGCTTCAATGTAAGTAGAATCTACACCCATTGGTGCCATTTCGCCGTTAATCCAGAACGCCCACCAGTAGCCGTCAGTGGCAGAATTTCCGTTGACAGAAGTGACAAACAGCCCCCACTCAGACTCATCGCCGTCAATTAAACCGACTTCCAGAAGAGCCGCACCGACGGTTTCAGCATCAGTGCTGACATCCCAAGCTGACACTTCGCCGCTTGGGTCTGTGACCTCTAATCGGAATGTCGTGCTGCCTTGTCCAACTTGTTGGACATTATCACCCTCATACGCTTCGGGTGGTGTTGCGCCATTGCAACCGGTGAGTGCTGCTACCGCAAACAGCACAACCAGAATCAATGACAAAATAGATGTTTTTTTCTTCATTTTGCATTTCTCCTCTTGTTTTTTTGTATAGCAACAAAACACTGTTATGCCTCACAAGGCTATTTGGTAGTTGTATGAGTGATAAGCAATTTGTCGTACAAACGCCGGTTTCGCGGCTGTTGCTCATCAAAGGTAAGTCTTCCGGCTTACTGCGTTACATTCTTTCGCCTTCTCAGTAGTAACACCAATGGCGTTCAAGGCAATGCGGTTTGCCTTGCTGAAAGAACGAACTTGTTATGTTGAAAATAAGATTTCAACATAACAACACAGTTACGGCGGCGAACCCGCACAGGATTTTCACCTGTTTCCTTTTCCCGTTCTCAATAATTTGTTGCTATGTCGAGGTATTGTACCATAAGGGTGGTTGAAATGCAAGACACTTTTAAGATTGAATCCAAGATACCGTTCGATATCACCGCAATCTCCTATGTAATTTAATCAGTATAGCATAATTTCTGTGTTTTGCATAATACTAGGCAGATATGAAAGAGAGGGGAGTACTGCATGAAAAGACGTGAAACATTAATCGCGCAAGTGAAAGAAGAATACGGAAATATTGCTGAGCACGAGAGTCAGCAGCATTTTCATCAGACGACAACGGGAATAACCGCGCAGGCATATTATGGAAAATTGCTCAATGCCGTGATTGGTGAGATTGAACGAGGCACATTTGACCAGTGCCGCTCAGGCAAAGAAATTATCAACAAAGTAGCAGTAGATAAGACAATTGTGTCATTGTGATGTATTGAACAAATCGGCTCTGTTTGCAGATGCGCAGAGTCGATTTTTATTTTTTGCGAAAATTCTAAAAAAGTCTTGCTCATGACGTTACGTAATGTGCTATACTATGTTTTGTTATAGGAAACAGGGGGTATGAAAGTGGAAAAATACAGAGCAATACCAAAGGGCTATATGACGGTTGGGGAGATTGCTAAAAAAGCGGGTGTGACTGTCCGTACATTGCAATATTATGATAAAGAGGGTATTCTCTCGCCATCGTCAGAAAGCGAAGGCGGGCGCAGGCTTTACACAGACAAAGATATTGTCAAGTTGCATCAAATTCAGTCTATAAAACATCTGGGGTTTTCACTTGAAGACATCAAGACACGGCTGCCCTCGATTAACACGCCGGCAGAAGTGTCGAGTGTGCTCATCGAGCAGGCAGCCAGTATGCGAGAAAAGATTAAATTGCTGAAAGAAGTGTTGCAATCTCTCGAAAAGTTGAACGCTGAAGTTGCAAAAATGGAAGTCGTTGACTGGGCAAAATATGCTGATATTATCGCAATGTTGCAAGTCAAAAACGATTCATATTGGATATTAAAATATCTTGATGATACGGTAGCAGGGCATCTTCATGACCGATATAAACATAAGGGCAAGGGTGAGGCAAACAAAGCACAAACAGTCCTAAACCGTCTGATGCAGCGGGCTGCGGCACTGCAAAAAGCCGGATATCGTCCCGAGAGTGAAAAATGTCAAGCACTTGCTGAGGATTGGTGGGATTTTATAAAGAGTTCTACTGATGGTGATATGAACATGATGTCTAAGCTTATGAAAGCTGGTCTGTCTATCGACGATAGCGAGTGGCGTGAAAAGAATGCCTTTGATAAGGAGTTTATCGGGAACGCATTGGGAATCTACTTAGAAAAAACAGGATACAGTCAATTCGAAGAGGTGCAATATGATTAGTGTAAGTATGAAAAATGTTGGTAAATCGTTCGGTGAAAATACCGTGCTGAAAGGTGTCACCTTTGAGACCAGAGAAAGTGAGATTTTTGGTTTGCTCGGACCTTCCGGCGCGGGCAAGACGACAATTATCAATATTCTAACAAGACAACTGATTGCTGACAGCGGAGAATGCCATGTCAATGCAACAAGCAATGAAATTGGGCTAATGTTGGCGCAAGATGGGCTATTCCCTCGTCTTTCATGCCTTGACAATCTCATTGTTTTTGAAGATATTTACGGCATACCGCGGTCACGAACAGTCGAGGCGTTGGAGCGCGTTGGGTTGGATAAAGCACACAAAACCATCGCTACGCAATTGTCCAGCGGAATGCGGCAACGCTTGGCGTTGGCGCGGGCGGTGCTACATAAGCCAAAAATACTCTTCCTCGACGAACCGACAAGCGCACTCGACCCCATGACAGCGCGGAGCATTCATAAGCTAATTAAAGACTTGCGTGACCAAGGCTCAACGATATTCTTAACAACTCATAATATGGAAGAAGCCACTAGCCTTTGTGACCGCGTTGTGCTATTGCACAAAGGTGCAATCGTAGAACACGGTGCGCCGCAAGACATTTGTCAACGCCATAATGCTATCAAGACTGTGATGGACTTAGAGTCGGTGTTTGTAACATTAACCGGGGAGGGATTAGAATGAACAGTGTGAAATCAATTTTTAAGAAACAAATCAAAGACATTTACAGCAATCAAGCTACTTTGATGCAATTTATTGTTTTTCCTGCGGTGGCGTTTGCCATGACGCACTTCGTTGCGAGAAGCTACGGCTTTGACGGGCCGGAAACGATGTTTATTACGATGATGTCGGCGGCGTTTGTCGGCATGGCGTTGGTGCCCTTTGTTGCCGGCATTATCGCTGAGGACAGAGAGACTAAAAGCTTGCGTTTTCTCGTTATGGCGGGTGTGAAGCCGCTGAGCTACTTACTAGGTATTGGAGGTGTGGTTTTTTTTGTTAGCTTATTTCCGGCAGTCGCGTTTGCTCTGATGGGGCGGCTGAGCGGACAACAGGTTGGGCTTTTTATGGCCATTTTTATGTCGGGCGTTATAGCATCGATTTTGCTGGGATTAACAATCGGCATTTTTGCCAAGAACCAACAGGCGGCAACAGGACTGGCGATGCCGATTGCCATGCTGCTCGGCACAGGCCCGATGGTTGCGCCGTTTAACGAAACAATAGGGCGCGTATTCAATATTTTCTATACGCAACAATTGAACGTGGTGATGAACAGCTTTCATGTTGTAGATGGTTATCAACCTGATGTAAACTTAGTGGAATCATTTACCATTATTGGGGCTAATATTGCCGTATTGGTTGTACTGTTTGTTGTGGCTTTTGTCAAGAAGGGATTAAAGGGCTAGTTGTTATATAAAAATAGCAGGCACAGTTTTTGTGTAATGAAAAAGATTTTTATTTGTTGCAATTATAAATGCGCTGTGATAGAATGATAGCAATAATGTTGTTTTTTCAATTTCCGTAATCATTTTATGAGAGGGTGATATATGTGAATAAAAAGAAAATAGGCATAGTTGCTATATTATTGGCAATGACTCTTCTGCCCTTTGGTCATTTTATCGGTGTGGAAGGCCCACTTCCGACATCAGAGTTGCCTGCTGTAAGTGATGAAGCGTTTACAATCGCGCCGACAGCCTTAGGCGACATCGACATTACTGCTATAGACAGTACTAAGGCAGGCGTTGCGATTTACTCCGGCTTTTTGATTACATCGGAAGTGCAAACACTGACAGAAGAGCATTTGTACGCCTACCTTTCCGTACGAAGCGGTGAGGACTTTACCTTGGAAGCACAGCCTGACAACGCTTTCTTGTTGCGCTTTGATGAGAATCTTGCCAATAACCAAGTCTTCAATTTTGTGTACAGCCCGCCGGGGCGGCAAGTGGCATCTCATGCATTTCAAACTAAAGATATTTTCCGTATAACAGCAACTACGCCGGCAAATAATACCCACGAAGTCCCCGTCAACACTGGCATTGAAATCACATTTAGTCAAGAGTTAATCGGCAATTTTGAAGAGGCTTTTGTTATTGTGCCGATGACAGAGGGACGGTTCTTCCGAAGGGGCAATACATATATCTTTACCCCGGCTTCATTGGATTCCGATACAACATATACAATTACGATTCAGTGCGGACTGGAAAGTGTTACGGGCGAGGTGTTGGCGGAGAAATATACTTTTTCTTTTACGACTCAATGGGGAGAAATGGCACAATCGCCATTTTCTATATCCGGTGATGTTTATGAAACATTTCTGCCGTGGAACGAGGTGTTCATTGCCTTGGATATATTCAGCGGCTTTAGCGGCCGCGATTTCTATGTCAGCCTCTACACTTTGCAAGCGGCGGAGCATTTTATCCACTTCGATGCCGATACACCGAAAACACTTGTCGATACATTTGAAGTCGAAGCGCGTGAATTTGCCAATCAGCACGATAGTTTCTTCTACCTCTTTTTAGAGCGCACCTTGCCGGAAGGCTACTATGTCGCTGAAATTCGATCGATACAGGATAATGTCAACGCTGTGCTGCATAAATTCATCCAAGTATCTGCCCTGTCGGTTTACTCGGTGTCCATCAATGGAGAGGCTGTCTTTTGGGTACATGATGCGGCAACGGGACAACCTGCTAATGGTGCGCAGGTCAACATAGACGGCATAACGACAACTACCGACAATGACGGCATCGCCATTGTCGACGTGGCGCAAAACCACCGCGCCGCGATTACCGTCGAATACGGCAACTATTTGGCGTTTGCCTACACCATGCCAATGTTTGGACAACGGGAGCTGCTGCCTAGCGACAGGTTTCTCTCCTATATGTACACTGATCGTCCGCGCTATCGCCCCAATGACACCGTCGATGTTTTCGGCGTGATTAAGCCGCGTCATGGGCACACACATTCTCCCGATGATGTATTCACCTTGCATATTGGCAATATAGTGGAATTGCCAATTGAATTGGATGCCTTCAACAGTTTTGCTGTGCGCGTGCCGGTCACCAACATGCGCGGTTATATGGACGTCGAAGTAGCCGCTAACGGAGAGCGATTTATGTCGGCTTGGGTGCGTTTTTACAATTACACCAACCTTGATCACGTGTTGGAGGGATCGTTGGATAGAATTGCCTATGCATTGGGCGAATACGCCGAAGGCGAAATATTTGTGACCACTTTTGCGGATCTTCCTGTGGAAGGGTTGAGGTTACGTCACGGCAATCCCGAAGAAACATTTTGGACAACAGACAGCGACGGACGAGCTGCGGGACGCTTGCCCATTACGGAGGACGATAACTGGTCATCGTGGCAACCGCGATGGGCCGAATTTTGGTTCACAACCGTCGGTGACACCGATGTATCGCAAAATATCAGCTTGCCTTATATTGTTGTGCCGCGTGACATTATGATGGAGCATGAATATGCAGGCGGCAGCACAGCAACGATTACGACAAGCCAAATCCTCATCGACAGAATCAACGGGTACTACGCTAACATATCAGGTGGTTCAACCCTTGATCCCGACATTTTTCGCGGTGCGCCAGTCGATGTCGACTTTACCGTTTTGATTACGCGGCACGTCACTACCCGCCGGGTTTTACATCAAAATTATGACTATATCAATCGGCGCACCATCAATGTCTATGAATTTAACACCACTGAATCACTCTATCGCACAGTACCTGGGCGTACGACAAACGGCCGTGCCAAAATCACCGATTTACCTGTATCAAATGATCCGCTTATCAACTACGCCATGGAAATTAGGTACAACGATTCAAGCGGCCGCGAAACGGTTGTAGGATTATGGCATAGATGGCACTTTTATCGTCAAGAGTCGGCGATACGGCACTTTGGCCTCGCTTTGGAAGACGATACTTTAGGTATCGGCGAAACGACACAAATATCACTAATGGAGGGGTCAAGGCCGTGGTGGCCGTGGCAGTCTGCTGAAATCACAAATGACGGATTTTCACCTATCACCAGCGGGCAATTGCTTACCATCGTCGCAAGGGACAATGTGCTGTCAACGGCGGTCAGCAACCCGCAAAATGCATCTGTTATGTTTACGGAGGAAATGATAAGCAGCGTTGCCATCTTCGGTGCGTATTTCGACGGGCAATATATTTTTCCAGTGGAGACACCCGCTACGGTAACATTTGACCATACCCAGCGCGAGTTGGATATTAGGCTGGATTTTGATCAAGTGCGTTACAAGCCGGGGGATGAAGTGACGGCAAACATTCAAACATCAATGCCCAACGCGCAGGTGCTGATTAGCGTTGTTGATGAAACAAGTCTGCCCGACCACTACCATGAAGCCAATTTTTTATCCAGGCTGTATCAAAGTGCGCGGATAAGTCCATGGGCAATGGAGTTCTATATGTTTGCTTCGCACCGGCAGCATGAGTTTGGGACAACGTCGGGAGATGGTGGATATGGCGGCAATGGCGGTGGCAGTGAAGACGGAACATTCCGCGAGAATTTTGTTGACAACCCGATATTTGAGGTTGTACAAACCGACAGCAGCGGCAACGGCAGCTTAACATTCATCCTACCTGACCAAGTCACCTCATGGCGGGTGACAGCCATCGGATTGACCCAAGATGGCTATGCGGGTGATGTCAGAGAGAATATTACTTCGCACTTAGATTTTTATATTGATGCTGTAATAACATCCGAGTTTATCGCCGGTGACGACATTGTTGCGCTGGTCAGGATGTTCGGCTCAGAATTGGCTGAGATTGATGTCACGTACAGTGTGCTGCAAGACGGTGAAACGATTCACACAGGCAAGCAAACATCGCGGCGGCGCGCCATAGTAAACGTTGGTAAACTGGATGCGGGTGCCTATGTTATCCAAATAACGGCGACGTTCGGCGATGAGCGTGACGCGATTGAGTTGCCCTTTACCGTTGCAGAAACCGGGCTGATTTTACCGCTTCGTGCAACAAGGCGGCTTGATGACGACTCAGGCGCGATTGATTCTGGTGCATTTAGTATGCGTCCTCTGCCCGTGCGCGTTACGCTGACTAACGCCAATATTGGTCCGATTGTTAATATTCTTAACAACATTCGTACCGTCAATTCCTACCGAACGGATTATATAGCGGCCAACGCGTATATCGATTATTTTTTTGGCAGCGAGCCAGATTTCGACGCTTTGCGAGCGCATGTTCAGGCACATTCAGGTGGCATTCCGCAGTTGATTTACGAAGATGCCGACTTCTACTATACGGCACGGTTTGCTGCTATCTTCCCTAATGTTATCAACGCCCGTCGCCTTAGCGAATATATTCAAGTGCAATTGGCTGAGGCGCACAGCGTGTCTCCCACCATGCGGGCAGCTGCATTGCTGGCATTGGCAGGTGTTGGTGAGCCTGTTTTATTTGTTATACAAGATGAAGTTGGCAACTTAGAAACAGATGATGATATGACAAGGCTATACCTGGCGGCAGCGCTGATTGCCCTCGGTGATGACAGTGGGGCACTGGTTTTGATGGATGGCTTTGTCGCACCGCAAAACTTGTCCGGCGTTGACAACGAAACAGTTAATACATTGCTGCTGTTTATCAACACCACTCTAGATCCGCAAGCCGCTTGGGCGCATGTCAATCGTGGCTATGATAATCTATACGTCAGCGATGTCGCTGAACGCGTCAACTTCGTCAGAACAATTTACCTTTTGGGAGAAACGGTATCAGAAGTGCAATATGAATTGAACAACATTACACATACGGTTCGGTTGGAAAACTTCAATCACAAAACTCTGCACTTGACCCAAGCGCAATTTGCTGCATTGAACTTAACTCCTGTCAGCGGCGCGACAGACTTTCATATCGAATTCTACGGCTCAGGTGCAGAAAACTGGAGTGCCGGCGGCAACCGCATCAACATACAGCGGAGCATGGTACGCGACGGCGATTTATTTAGGATTGATTTTTATGTGGAACTGCCGCCTGATACCGTGGGCTTTTTCACCATATACGACCGCCTGCCTAGCAATATGCGCTTTGTGTCGCAGGAGCAAACACGCCGTGGGAACAACTTTTGGGTCAACCACATTGAACAGCAGTTAGTGGAAATCAGTTTCTGGCAGGGTGAGGGGAGATCATTGCATCGAACGATAAACTATTATGCTATGGAGTTATTCGAAGCCAACATGGTATTGGATACAACTTTGATTAGCAACGGGTGTACAGAGAACCATTTGTGGGGCACAACAGAATAGGGTGCCCCGGACTTGAAATTTGGACTTCATCGTGGTATGATGATCGCGAAAACTGTCAAAAAGGTGGGCATTGCAATGATTAAACTGGGCAACGACTGGGATGAGTTTTTGGCGATTGAGATGGCCAAGCCGTATTACTTAGAACTACGAGAATTTCTCAAACATGAATACAGTACGCGGGTCATTTATCCCGATATGTATGATTTGTTTAACGCGTTGCGGTATACGTCGCTATTCGATGCGAAAGTGGTCATTTTGGGGCAGGATCCTTACATCAATCCCGGGGAGGCACATGGGCTGTCGTTTTCAGTAAAGCCACCGTCACGGACGCCGCCGTCGCTGCAAAATATTTTCAAGGAAATTGCCGACGACGTCGGGTGTTATGTGCCAAATAATGGACATCTTGTCAAGTGGAGCAAACAAGGCGTTATGTTGCTGAACGCGGTTTTAAGTGTGCGGGAAAAACAGAGTAAATCCCATGCTGGAAAGGGCTGGGAACAGTTCACGACAGCAGTAATTGAGCAGTTGAATCAAAAGGAGTCACCGATTGTCTTTTTGCTTTGGGGTAATGATGCGAAAAGTAAAGCTGGTCTGATTACCAATTCGAAGCACTTGGTTTTACAGGCAACGCATCCCAGCCCACTGGCAGGAGGGCGCTTCTTTGGTTGCAAGCATTTTTCGCAGGCAAATGCTTTTCTAGCACAGCATGGTTTAGAGCCAATCGATTGGCAGATAGAAAACATATGAGCCGCATTTCTCCTGAATTCTATGCGCAGGACGTTCTTGTCGTCGCGCCGTTGTTATTGGGGAAGTTACTTTGTCGTCGATTGGATGATGGCTCAATATTACGCCGACGCATTACTGAAACTGAGGCTT
>Ga0131853_10027973_pt1 | contig 10105 bp, 8 predicted proteins | sample TergutLab28metaG_FD_92764 | JGI IMG/M metagenome (GOLD analysis project Ga0131853, IMG submission 92764) | Labiotermes labralis P1 segment gut microbial communities from Petit-Saut dam, French Guiana - Lab288 P1 (version 2) (version 2) | ecosystem: Host-associated > Arthropoda: Insects >... | reverse complement strand
CAGGAATTACAACAACCTGCAAACCAATAATGTGATAACACGCGAAGCGTCTCTTTTATCGTTGTACTGAACACTACAGCTTCCACGGGGTGTCGAGTCGGATGCAGACCCTTCTTGTGACGAAGTTGCCGTGATCGGGAATGTCGTTAGTGGAACATCCTCTACTACTATGTAATGTTAACCAACAAAATGCACTTCGTAATTTAATGTTTTAATTCAATTCTTCTTGTCTTCTAAATGTTTCGAGCATCTTACGTTCATCATCAGGAAGACTATACTGTACATGCAGCCTTATATGCTACATTTTTCATGCATTTATGCAAGAAGTCGTAGCGTTTTATCCAACCTGTTAAGACTGCTTGCATAAATGCATGAAAAACATAGCCTATAAGGCTGAATGTACAATATAGTCTTCCTGATGATAAACATAAGATGTTCGAAACATTTATAAGAAAAGAAGAATTAAATTAAAACATTAATTAAAAAAGCGCGTTTTGTTTGTTAACATTACATAATTGTATCACAATGCACTATTACAAAAAACATCAAATCCTGTATCTAATTCACAAAGACAGGGGTAGTTATTTTATAGTTTACATACATTAACGTAGGGGGTAAATTAACCTTTTGGCGACGGAATTATTTTTTTTAATTTTTAGCACATTCTGTATATAAAATGTGAATATTACAGGAACCAAATACGTTAGAATTATGAAACAAACTGCATTTTGAAGATAAAAAAAAACGGAGAGTATACACCATGTGTAAAATATTCAGTACCTATATTTGTTGAATAAATATATAAAATGCAACTTTAGAGGTTAGCGGTGCGGTACGACCACTATAGTTGGCATTAGGCGTCAAAAGGTTAACTAAAGCTGTGAACGTCTAGGGGTGTTTTCAAGGCATCAGAAATGAATATTTTACAAAGATAAGCTTCGAGTCACGCGGAGGAACAGTTTTGTGGTTTCTTTTAAGGCATTATTTCAGAATTTGTCAGAAGACAATGAAGAATAGGACGAAGGGTGAAATTGGGATCCTTATAAGGAACTATTGACGCAAAGGATTTAAATCGGCTTACAAGGAAACTTGTTACCACAAAAGGACGCTGACGAATAAGTACACTGTTTGTTTTATTGTGTTGATTTAATCACTAAAGCCATTTGAAAATATTAGTGGTCAACATCATTGGATTCTTATATTCTTAGTTTCACTCTTAATGTAATTTTTCCTGATTAGTACCTAATATTTGCCGGTCCCAGTGGCCGCGCGGTCTAAGGCGTACGTCTACGGCCGCTCGCCTGCTGAGATTGTGGGTTCGAATCCCACAGGGTGCATGGATGTTTGTCTGTTGTGAGTGTTGTTGTTGTTGTCAGGTAGAAGACTCTGCGACGAGCTGATCACTCGTCCAGAGGGGTCCTACCGACTGTGGTGCGTCGTTGTGTGTGATCTAGAAACCTCGTGAATGAGGAGGCCCTGGCCCACTGGGGGCTGTCGCGCCAAAAATTCTAATATTTACTGATTCAGGAGACATCTGATTGACTATCGAATACTTAACGACAGCACAGATAATCATCCAGTAACACAAAATGATTTACTAATGACGGAAAGAATACCAACAATGCAAAAGACTTACTGATTTATGAAAATTAAACTGTCATTTTGTGCTGCCGAATTAATTAATTAATTTACGTTGAAATGAATAATAAAAGTGCCCTTATGCTGTGCACATCACTCGCTATCCAAAGAGTTCGCTGGTGTCAAAGCAAACACGATACTGCGAGAAGTTCTACTTAAACACGACTGGCGCGACTGATCCAGTTTCTTATGCAAAAGTGCGGCATGCGTTTCAGATTCTCTTTGAAGCATAAAAAGAGTAGCTGCGGTCGCGATCAGATCGTTTGGTTCACGTAGCATGTCTCCCTGTAGACTTGAACTTCCAACTTTCCTCAGCAACTTCAAGTCAGAAATAATATATTTTCGATTATTTTCATTTAATAAAGAGATGTGCCCACTAATAAAAAGCGCATTTGCATTTTCTGCCGATCCCAGTGGTCGCGCGGTATAACGCTTGAGTTTGCGGGCGATCACTTGCTAGGACTGAGGATTCGAATCCCGCCGGTAGAATGGACGTATATTTCTGGTGAGTGTTGTGTGTTGTCAGGTACAGATATCTGCGACAGGCTGATCACTCATCCAGGGACTCTTACCGAGTTTGGTGTATCGAATGAGTGTGATCACGAAGCCCAGTAAGGGGAGATCATTACCCGGAAAGAGGACGAAGAACAACAAAAGAAATTTGCACTTTCTACGTCTAATATCAACTGAATTAATTTTTGTTATATTCAGTTGATGGCATTATTTTCTGAAACATTCTCCGAGGAAAGAGCTGACAGTTTATATTACTGTCATCTGATCGTCAGTCGCTACAAACACATTCAGACGTTTCAAGAGAATACTGTTCGATAGTATCGAATCAAGGGAATACTGTTCGATAGTATCGAATCAAGGGAATACTGTTCGATAGTATCGAAAGTTTTATTCCACACAATGTTCCGAAAAAATTCCGGATCCTGAATACTAAAGCAGGGAGGTGAAACGGCTGAAGGTGAATGTTATAAGTGCATATAGCAGGAGAAAATTAGGCGAACATTTTCAAGAGAGTCTGAAACGACTATGCAGGCAGTTGTTGGCAGCCAAAAACACACACAGGAGACGTATTTACGGTCAATATTACAGAACGAATGTACATGCTAGACATAGTCCTACAGCGTGCGAAACGAAGTAAAGGAAATAGGGAATATATTCTTGCAATTAAAGACTGTAATGGCGGACCTATTACCTACTCCACAGATAAGACCGACTCCCTTAATTCCTATTATGTTTCTGTATTCGGCTGTGAGCGAAACACCCCGCAAATAAAACAAACTCACTCGGGTAAACCCTGCACCACTAATATTAAAATGATTAGGAAGCGAAGCAGAGATAGAGAGAAACAAATTAGTGGGGCCGAAGGGCGTTCCTGGCGAAATTCTAACACTGGACAAGGAAGCCATGATTCCGTAATTAGCGCTGTTGCTGGATATAATAATTAACAATTCCACTATTCCAAGTGTCTGAAATAGAGCGTCAAAGGTTCCTATTTACCAGGGAGGACAACGATCGGCATTCACAAACAACAGACCAGTCATCTTAAACTCAATGGTCTGCAGGCTAACGGACCGCGTCATAGCAGGAAACCTGAGTCAAGTCTGGGATACGAACAAATCGTTAGACGAAGGCCAACATGGATTTAGACCCGGATCCTCGTGCAAAAGCCAAATAGTTACATTTTGTCAGGACATAGTTGATTCCCTGGAGGAGAGAGCTAGGATAGACGCGATAATAATTGATGTTGCAAAAGCTTTCGATTTAGTTCCGTATGATTGGTGGCTTATGAAATTTGCGGCCTTGGGAGTGGAATCGGCTGTAGACCTACGGGTAACGGAATTCCAGTAAGGTCGTTCACAGAGCGTTAGAGTAAGAGGGCAATTATCCCAGAAGTCAGAGTAAAGTCAGAGGTGACGCAAGGGAGCCTATTGGGCTCACTTCTGTTCCTCGGGTACGTAGATGACATTTGGAGAAACTTGGAGAAAATTATTAAATTTTTCGCACACGACTGTACATTATATAGGAAAATCGCAAATTATTGTGACATAGACAAGTTGCAGATAGATCTGGACAGACGGGGGGATGGGCGGTAGAGAATGCGATGAAAATAAATCCAGATAAGGTTAAAGCTATAAGTTTCACATGGGCTTGGTTGAAGGATCCCCTAAATTATTTTGTGGAGAAACAAAGAATTCGGGAAGCGAGCAGCTGCAAATATTTAGGGAAAATGTTACGCAGTTTTTGAAGCTGGGTTTATCAAGTTAATTACACAGCACAAAAAGCCTGGGAGGCACTTAATTTCATAATGTGTGTTCTTAAAAAGGGAAACATTAACAAGAAAAGTTTTGCCTACATGTCATTAGGGCTTTCGATTCTTGAATATGGGGCTTCGTGTTGGGACACGTGCAGTGAAGGTGAGATAACCGCGTTAGACGTGCGTAGAAGAAAGTGGCTAAATTTGCAAATCATATGAAAGATTCGGTCTGGGAAATCTTGGCGCAGCTTAGGAAGATAGCTCGCATTTGCATCATGTCCAAAGCATACACCGGAGAACGTGCATGGAATTCGACAGGGGACAAGTTAAAAGGACCATTCTACCTGAACAGGGATGATCACGATCGTAAAGTTAATGCCAGGAAACAAAGAATACTCGTTTGTAAATAGGACAGTCACACTGACGAATCAAGTGTCTGTAGAGGCACAAGCGACTTTCCCTTGTAATTTACATATTGTTACAAAGATGGTTTAGGAAAGTAATCATAAGTGAAGAGAAGTAAAGGGCTTTTGAAGGGTGATGACGAAACGTAAAAGAAGAGCGTTTCTGTTCAAAATCTCAAAACATTACTCTTTATGAATGTTATTTAACAACGATATTAATTAATATGATTGTAAAGCGTCAGCGAGCAAAGTTGCGAGTCTGATTTTTTAAAGACAAAAAGCGTTTGTATGGAATAGAAGTTAATAAGTCAGTATAAGACACACCACAAAGAAGAATGTGAGCCAGTTACGGTGGCCGTGAGTTGTAAGGCGTGGGTCTAGGGCCGCTCCTTTGCTGGGATTGCGGGTTCGAATACCCCCGGAAGAAAGAACATCGGTCTCTTGTTTGTGTTGTTTGTCTGAGTCTCTTCAACATGCTGAACGTCACCAAAAGGAATTCTACCGAGTGTGTGTGTGTGTGTGTGTGTGTGTCTGTCTGTCATTGTGTGTGATCAGGCCTAAGAATAACCCTCTACACCTACAACGAACAGGTCAGACTAAGAAAGAAAAAATAATATGCCACCGCGGTAACACAGTGGTTAAGGAGCTGTGCTACAAATCGTAAGGTCGCTGGTTCGATTCCAGATGGTGTCATTGAAATTTTCCATTGTCATAATCCTTCCGGCCTCGCTGTGGTTCTGGGGTCAACTCGGCCTCTAACAGAAATGAGTACCAGGAACATTTCCTGGGGTAAAGGCGGTCGGTGCGTAGGGCTGAAAACCTTACCATCATCCTGTTCCGTTTTCATGTAATCTGGGAACGTTAACTTCCTGGAACACTCTGGGCAACTCCAGGCCTGTAACGGGACTGCTTTACCTTTACTTTGTTGTTATATACCCAACGGGATGCCTCAACTTAAGATTACGTCGTCAGTAAGATAATGGAAACTCCCCAAGGCTCTTGTGCGGCAAACGTAGAAGCCAGAAACTTACGTAAACAAAGGCAATGTAGGTATAATGTAACAGTGGAGCGGGTTGGCGTAATTTTTTTAATTCTTCGCCTATTCTAACGCCCTGATAGCATTTCACTCCAAGAGATCTGATATATGTCGAATTTATGTCGCCGGCAACATTAGTACAAACTAGGGTCTTGATGCAAAGTGCCTGGTGTTTTGGTTCAATTATCTTCAAAATTTGGATTTCCTGGAAAATTTCAATGAAATTGGACTATTCGAAGTCTCATAAACATCCTTCCATTCGGCGAGTTTAGTATGCGGACAGATGCGCACAGTTGGACTCACTGATGGGCATGACAAAGCCAATAGCCGCTGGTAGCCATTACACGCGGAGGCTCCTGAGGAGAACAGTGTAAATCGACTTTTTGTATTTTGTTGACCGTGCATCCTAATGTAATGATAGATTCTTTAACAACTTGATGAACATATTCTTTATTTTAATACATTTATTACATTCCTCTACATGTTTCGAGCACTATTGTGCTCATCTTCAGGAGAACAACTGTATTTGTACAGCATCTGGTATCGTCACTGTCTTAAGTGACTGTTCAGTACACAGGTCATGAGAGTCCTCTCGTAACCTCTGTACTGAACAGTCACCTAAGGAGAGCGACGATACCAGATGCTGTACAAATGCAATTGTCCTCCTGAAGATGAGCATAATAGTGCTCGAAACATGTAGAGGAATGTAATAAATGTATTAAAATGAAGAATTTGTGCATTAAGTTGGTAAAAAAGATTATCAGTGTAAATCAGTAATGTTATTCCGGATCAAGCATTACATAATCGTGAGTTTTCTATTGTTCATCCCGATACTGACTCTTAGCATGAAATTTTCAATATTACAACGAAATTATCCGGTTACCCTGCCACGAGTTGTTCAAAGAATTTTACGATTTGATAAGGGAAAGTAAAATATTATTGGAAATGGAAAACACAATAAGTGTTTCACATAAAATATGTAAAGGCAATGGTATCTGTCATTTCAGTTGACAGGGCAAGGCGTCTGAGTGAGATTAAGTGTAATTACAAGGAAGAGAGAGTGTAATTAACATCGATCTCAGGTAATATGAAGGCTTTGCAGGCAAAACTTCCGTTCTGAGAAACACAGATAAACAGACAGGATTCAGTACGTCTATTAATGTGCAAACAATTAGTTTGTGTGAGTCAAATAAATGGTTCAATTGTTATTCAGAAAATGGCGAATTGCTAAGAACCGAGTTTCAAAATCGATTTCAAGGCGTTAAGATTTACAAAACGAAAATCTTAATGGTTGCATGCACCACACATTTTTGAGGTTGATAAGATGGATGAATATGTACAAGTATAACGGATAGAATTAACTTTGTGTCTTTGTTCGAAATTTTGAACTTACCTGCGCTGCGGGCCAGAGATTATAGCTACATAACAGCAAATTGTGCGGCATTCTTTAGCAGATATTCGTGTGAAAATATCACCTATAAAATGAAAATGTTCAAAGAAATTAAGATAAACAATTACAGTGTTTTCATCGGTAATAATAGAGACATAAACGCAAGATTTTAAACCATAGATTAGTAAGATAAACGCAAGTAAAAATGTCAACTTTCCTGAAAATTTTCTAAAGACAGCTGAGGTAGAACAGTACACATTTGGTCGAACTAAGATAGATATTTTTAGATTATATTTAAATGTAACAATACGTTTAGTTAATTAACGTATGCTTCAGTGGTATTAGGCCAATAAATTTGCATTCTTAAAATTTTCCTACCTAATCTCATAACTTTAAAATTAATGCAGAAATAATTTTGACTTGCCTCACTTTAAAAATTCGTAACAGTGGGATGTCTGTCAAATTAAAATCAGTCTGAATGTTATCCTTTCGTATTAAAACTCGACTTGAAGATGATTAATATTGTTCTTTATATTGTCACAAATGTTTACATTATTCATGCATTCCAGATGAATTGTAAGACATGAATAAACAGCTATATAGTAAATATTACAAATAATATGTAACATGACTCGACTTATCAAAAAGTATCAATCATTTCTTAAGAAACGGAAGGATTGTTTTGTCATCAGTGAATTAAAAATTTCTCATTTAACGAATAAAATAACAATTTTTTCAGAAATTTGGAAATAAAAAATTCCATACACATCGGTAAGATATTTATCGATGTCTTTGTTAATTTCGATCCAGTATAACTGATCGAAATTAACATCCATTTCCCATGTGCTTCTTATTATTCAAAAACCTTTCAACGCCTTTTATAACTATGCAGAGTTTGAAGCCCAGTCGTAAATAATACAATTATTTATATATTATTTATTTAACCAAGAAAATATTTAAAAAAGGACAAAAAATATGGGGGAATTTCAAGCTCGAGAATTTGCTTAATACTGTCATTCAGTTTGAACCCGAAAAAAAGTTTATTCTTATGAAAGATCCGAAGGAAGTCCTGCAACTGCTAATGGCAATCATACAAACTTCTGTTCGCCATTAATCCTTTCTTTGTACCGTCAAAATAAACTCAAAGGCAATATTACAAGAGACATCAATAAACCATATCACATACGCACGGTTCTGAAGGTATTCCACAAAGGGAATTTGTTATGGAAAGAGGCAAAAGCCATGTGGAGAGTTCTTCTTGACATACTGGCAAACTGTCAGATTTACAAGGTATTTCAAAACTGTATAACACGATTATCAAGACGATGCCACCAACACTTCTCCGAGACATTGGACAATAATCAGCCCTCTAAAAGCCTCATCTCGCTTCTATTAGGTGTATTTCAATGCCCTCCCATTTATGACTTCCCTTTTCAGCGGTTTCTTACCTTCAAATTTCTCGACTAAACTTTAGTACACATTCCATTAACTAAATCTTAGTACAGTTAAGTATTGCTTACGTTCGAGTGTGTGACGATGAAGGTTCTGACGGCAGTGAATACGAAAACAACATCGTATGAGATGTAACACTAGGCAGCATCGCAGTCGGTACACTTGTCGTGGGAACCTGCACTGCGCATGTTGCAGAATATGGAGGCAACAAGTTCCTCGGGAACTTAAGTAAATTTTTACCAGACCACAAGCATCACATTCCAGGAGACAAGATTGTTTAGATATACGTAGTTTACATATTGACAAGAAGACCATAGGATCGCGGAATATTTATTAATATTGGTACACTATATCAGTCACACTGTGCTTTTGCGTTCAAAGCAACTGCCTTCCGCTTATATCTTTAGGATTTAACGTATCTGTACACCACAACACTACAAGGACCCCTTTGTAGCCCGCCGCGATTATGTGTCATAGTTACCGTCTAAGTGTTCCAGGAGTAGTTGTCATGATAAACACATTGATCTTGAAGTCCATTTCCCATCCACGGTGGCGCAGTTATTTGAGGCTCTGCGCTACAAACTGGAAGGTCGCGGATTCGATTCCCGATGGTATCATTCCTTCCGTCCGTACTATAGTCCTAGTGTCGACTCAGCCTCTCATAGAAATGACTATTAGGGATATTTTCTGAGGGGTAAAGGCGGCCGGTGTACAGGGCTGACAATCTTAATGTGCCGATTGTCTATAAATTCAGAAGCCTAAAAAACTTGGAGTTCTAAGGCCCTGTGCAGGCCTGTAGTGGGATAGCCAGCTTAGACCAAGCTTTTAAGATGAGAATACTGGCGTCTCTCTATCCCAAAAAGCAGGCTGAACGATCATAACTTGTTGGCTTCTGTGTCTGTTTATCCAACGTATTCGCACCTACCAGCCTTATACACAAGCTGTCTTCTCAATCCGCAATATACCATCAACCGTACCTTGGCGTCAAGAGACTCAGTTAATATAGTGATAATACGAACATGCAAAATGTGGTAGAGACATGTTACCACAGTCTACCTTCGGTATTGAGAGTTGGTACGTGTGACTGATACCTAATAAATGGTGAAAAACTTTACTACCACCATGAAGAAAAGTTTGGCGATGTTTCTGTACGTGCAAATTTTGCTACAGACTTTTGCTTTCTGTAGTCAAATTGCAAGAATTAAAAATGTCTGCATAACCTCATATCATTATACATGCCGAGTAAACCACGAAGAAATGGCATGAAATCAGAAGCATTAGCTATTAATTGACACTGACAATGTTAGTTTTTTGACAAAAATATAAGAAAACACTAAAAATGGAGTTCAGTATTGTATTCTATCAAAGGTGGCGTAGTGTAATATTCGGAAAAGACGATACCGAACCAAAACATCAGCCAAAGAAAATTAAGGGCCTTTTAAATATAGGTTTGTGGTTCTGTAGAATAAAAGGCTGAGGATAGTATTTGAAAGTAAGGCTAAAAGAAAGGCTGGGAATGGTACATAAACAGAATCTTCATACAACGCACTATTCACCAAGCAGTATGTTCTTGATAAACAAAAATTACATGGGAACAGAATGCAGGATTGGTGTGGAGGATGAGATATGAATAAGAGAATTAGAGTAGAAAAATTCGAAGAAAGTGTACGGCTATCGAAGAATCTGTGTGTACTGGAGCATAAGATCTAGCTTTACCATTAGATATAAAAGCTGAAATGCGTATAAAATTCATCTGCCCCAGGCTGGGAATGGTGCTGGGCTTTACGAAGACTGTAAAAACTTCTGAGCTTCACAAATGGGGTTGTGTGTTTTGATGTGTGTTGGGACGTGCGTCGTCTTGATAACTGAAGAATGAAACTGTTAAAAATGAAGGCACACTTTCTACCAATTATGATCAT
>Ga0131853_10027970_pt1 | contig 10105 bp, 12 predicted proteins | sample TergutLab28metaG_FD_92764 | JGI IMG/M metagenome (GOLD analysis project Ga0131853, IMG submission 92764) | Labiotermes labralis P1 segment gut microbial communities from Petit-Saut dam, French Guiana - Lab288 P1 (version 2) (version 2) | ecosystem: Host-associated > Arthropoda: Insects >... | reverse complement strand
CTTCTGGTTGAAGTAGCTGGTGAATACAATTTTTTTCATTCTTTTTCTTTTTTTCCTTCTTCTTTTTCTAGTTCTTCTTCTTCTTCTAGTTCTTCTTCTACTAGTTCTTCTTCTTCTTCTTCTTCTTCTTCTTCTTCTTCTTCTTCTAGTTCTAGTTCTTCTTCATCATCTTCTTCTTCTTCTTCCATGGCACTACACTCCAATATGGACCTTTGCCTTCTCCCAATCAGCTCTGTTTTTTGACCTCTCTTTCCAGTTTTTAATTTTGCATCTATTAATATCTGTTTGTACACAATCCCACCATCTGTTTTTTGGTCGTCCTCTTAGTCGACTTCCCTGAGGATTATTGTTGCTAAATACTAGACCCACTTTTCTTTTACTGTCCATTCTACTAATACGGCCAATCCAATTCAACCGACTTATTCTAACAAATAAAAGTATATCTAAATCTCCAAAAAGCTGCATTAATTCTTTGTTAGAGCGCTTTCTGCAATTTTCGTTTATTTTACTCCCCCCAGACATCCTTCTTAAGAATCTATTTTTTTAAAAAAAGGCCAGCCGTGTAGCAATATTTTTATTCAGTGACCAAGATTCCGCTCCTTGGTAAATATAATAACCATTGTGTTTTAAAGGTTTAAGTAGCCAGCACTCAGTCTGTTTTTAAGGGCGACACGTGGGAGGGATCACCTTTTTGGGGACAGTCTAGTAAAAACGTGCAGCTTTTGTCACGATGCTATTTTTTACGAGATGACGTAACATGATGACGGCTCAGTGATCATGTTCTGTGCCTTAAGGTTTGATGGCAATAAATTGGTGAACGTTTAGCCATGTGAAATCTGGTACAGAGGTAGTTTGTAGACTTGCCTAAGGGTGTTGTATGAAGTGCTGAATTGCCAAGTAGACAGAAACAAACACACTGCGACTACGCTTAAAATTTGAGGTTATGTAGGTCAAGTTTGGCGTTTATAGGATTTAGACTCGAGTACAGGAAGAAATTCTTCGAAATAAAAAAGTATAAACATCAGTAGATACCAATAGAGGTACAATATTAGAAATGTGCGCGAATTGAGGACAGTTTTATGAGATCTGCTAGGAAAACTGGGAGGTGCTGTAAAGTACAAGATATGGGAGCGGAAGTCAACGTGACGTCGTGCGGGAAAGAGTAGGAGTGGTGACGAGCCGGCTGGACGTGGGTAAATATTGACACATAATATTTCTAAATATGAAACAGTTATTAAGATCAGACATAATCTCTCGAAATACTACGAAAAGGTTATCAGTGGATAACGAACCTGAAGGAGTGGATTGTACACTTTAAGTACACTCTGAGTGTTACAAGGAACACAAATATTAACCTCTGCGAGTCAAGTGTGCCCTTATGTAATGCCCACGCTGTTGGAAGACTGGGTTTGTCTTGTGCGATGGACACGCAGCAGCTCTCCAACAGTTCAGTCAACAAATACATTGCGGGCTGTCACGACTTCAAATGTTTGAGGACCAGAATGTGTCTGTCTCTGTCAGGCGGTCTGCCCCTGCTGGCATTTCAGCACAGGATGCGGTGTGGCAAGACTGATGGTCACGTTCTCCATAAAAATGGCTGTTAAATTCTGCACCCATGTTGGGACAGCAATCAACCCACAAGAACTGAGTTCGATGTTCTTTCCAGGAGGTCGTTTAAGGCGTAGTTGTGACGTTTGACCTTTCGTATCAAGACTCCGAGGCCCGAAATTATCAAAGTAAAAATAACAAATTGGAGCCTGGATACCGTAGTCGGTATAGTGAAAAGGTTACGACCTGGGTGGTCAGGAACTCGTACCCCGGTAGGCGCAAAAACTTTTTATTTTCCCCAAAACGTCCAGACAATTACTGGGGTCCACCCTACCTTCAATGAGTACCGACGCTCTTTCCCTGGGGTAAAGTGGTCGGGGTGTGAAGTCGATCACTCGCTTTTTTTGTTTGGCGCGACAGCCCCCCCGTGGGCCAGGGCCTCCTCATTCACGAGATTTCTAAATCACACACAACGACGCATCACAGTCGGTAGGACTCCTCTGGACGAGGGATCAGCCCGTCGCAGAGACCTCTACCTGATAACACACAACACTCAAAACAGACATACATCCATGCCCCCGGTGGGATTCGAACCCGCAATCTTGGCAGGTGAGCGACCGCAGACTTACGCCTTAGACAGCGCGGCCACTGGGACCGGCCACACCCACCTTTAAATACTTAAAAATTTAATTCATACCTCGCAGTAAACACACTGCATCTTCATTACCCAAACCGATAGGCTGATGACGTCTAGGGATATGATCGCTGTATACTGTCCACACGCAATTTAAGAATCATCCGTAATACATAAATTCAATACCGCGTGTGAGCACAACGTAGAATTTCTGAATGTGACCGCAGGCGTTACGTAACAGTCAGATCGAGAGTGAATGGCTGAGGGAAAACCACAGATAGAGAATGATTCAGAAAATGGTGCTGAGTATGATGATTGGAATTACCCAGAAGGAGCGAAGTGACAAAATCATCCGAAAATTTTCATGACGAGGAACTTCATAATTTGTATGTACTCCTCAAGGGTTATTGTTACGCTGATGAAGACAAGGAAAGTTGGCGAGTGGGAATGTAGCATGCACGGGAAAGATGAGAATTGCATTTAGGATTTGGTTGGTAGACCTGAAAGAATGAGACCATTTGGACCACAGAGTGGTAGATGGGAAGGTGGTATCGTAATGTACTGTAATGACATAGGACGGAAATTTGTAAAGTGTATTTAGTTAGCTCAGAATGGGGAAGATGGAGGGACTGCTGGTTCCCTAAAACGGAAATAAGATACTTTCTTGGCTAGCTGAAACACTCGTGGCCTTTAAAGGATTTCTGCCCCCTGCAGTTAATTGGCTGTCTTTGTGTGTAGTTGAGACCTTTCGCCCATGATCATGAACTGAAAGTCATTTAGCACCACGTAATAGAGATAGATCAATCCCATAAGGGGCCTGGAGAGGCCTTGAGGTTTCCAGGAGGATAAGGCTCCCAGATTTCAAGACAGTCGGCACTTGAAGGTAGTAAGGTTGTCAGCCTTATGCACCGGCCGCCTTTACTTCGCTAAGAAATATTCCTGGTACTCATTTCTGTTAGAGGCTGAGTCAACCCCAGGCCCGTGGTGCGGCCGGAAGGATTATTCATTCATTTAGCAGTCTGTCTTACGACAGGTCCAAAGCCTCTTCCAAAGCGAGCTCTCCACATAGTGCGATCTAGAGCTTCCTCCTTCAAATGACAGTATCCTCTCCTTTCCTTAAGGTCATACATTAGCTTACTACGTCTTCTTCCTCGTCTTCCTGTCACTTCTACACCCCCTTATCTTTCCTTTAAGAACCTGTTGTAGAAGACAGTTTCTACGCAAAATTTGACCAATCCAGTTAGCCTTCCGTTTACTTATTTCATGTAGGATATTCCTCTGCTTCTTGACTCTAAGTAACACTTCTTCATTTCTCACATGATCGGTCCAACTTATCTTCTCCATCCTTCTCCAGCACCACATTTCAAAACTTTTCAGGTATTTCTGGTCTAGTGCCCGAAGCGTCCAAGTTTCAGCACCATATGAAGCTATGCTCCAAATGTAGCATTTCACTAGTTTCTTCTTCAATTTTAAATCCATTGTGCTAGTAAAGAGAGCCCTCTTCTTGTTGAATGCAGCTTTTGCCATGGCAATGGAAGGATTATGTCAAAGAAAAATTCCAATGAAAGCATCGGGAATCGAACCCGCGACCTTCCGGTTTGTAGCACAGTGCCTCCACCAACTGCTCCACCGCGTGCCCCAGTACTACTTAATGGGCGATGAAAATTTGAATAATACATAAATATTTCATTCTTACATCCAGGAAAACATGCCAGAAAATGACATGTTTTATCATTTTATTACCTGGTATCATTTTAAACGATGCAAGATTACAGGTTATCACGGCGATGACTCTTACGATCGCCGTCTTAATGAGCTGTGATGCACTGTAATTTTGTGCATACGTACCGACGTTTCGGAGAAAGACTTTCTCCAACTTTCGTGTCGAAGAATGATGATGAGAAAACAGAGGAAGTATATTCCTCAGAAAATCTGCAAATTTATACCACACTTTACATATCACGCCCCATATAACGCTGATTTTGAGTTTAAAGTAATGTATATTCTATGTTGGAGAAATTTCAAAGTCTGTAACGTTAATCTAACTGGTAAGTAAGATTACTCAGCAAAGAGATAATTAAATTTCGTTCCTGTTTGTTCTTTCCTTTTCTCTTTTTTACTTAATTCTCTTTTCCTTGTCTTCTCTTTATGTCTGTCTATTACCAGAACACATTACCCCTCCACTTTGTAACACTTCAGCTGGTAACAATGACTTCTGCAACATGACTTCCAGTGCCCCACTTGTGTCTGCAAATTTACCTGCATTCAAACCTCGCCCCATGGGGTTTGTACGGGTTGTGAAGTCCTGGCCGCTCAGCATGAGACCAGCCAAATAAAACAATTGCACAGACGTGACCGAGGAATGTAACTTCGATTGAAATACATTAACATCGCGCCCCCTCACCTTGCTGCAGCAGACAGACGGCTCAAATGATTTGCTGACGATGGGAGTGCATTGGCATTTGGACCACGGCCTCCAAATTGTTCAAGTTTTCTAGAGGCGGTTAACCTGAGGTGGTACTGACATGATGTACTGCGATGTTCCTCACAGGACGCCGAAGAGTGGAGGCTGTGGGAGTGGACAGCAGCAGGACAGTGAGCATGCATGTTAAGTCCTAGGCGTGAATCGGGAAGCTGGCGTCGGCGTAAGAATGAATGCCGACCCCAAGGTGGCAAGAAATTGTCCACTCCTTCCGTTAAATTGTCCGCTCCTTCCGTTAAATCGTCCGCTCCTTCCGTTAAATTGTCCGCTACTTCCATTAAATTGTCCACTACTTCCGTTAAGTTGTTCACTCCTTCCGTTAAATTGTCCACTGCTTCCGTTAAATTGTCCACTCCTTCCGTTAAATTGTCCACTCATTCCGTTAAATGGTCCACTACTTCCATTAAATTGCCCACTCCTTCCGTTAAGTTGTTCACTCCTTCCGTTAAATTGTCCGCTCGTTCCGTTAAATTGTCCACTCCTTCCGTTAAATGGTCCACTACTTCCATTAAATTGTCCACTCCTTCCGTTAAATTGTCTGCTCCTTCCGTTAAAATGTCAGCTTCTTCCGTTAAATTGCCCACTGCTTCCGTTAGATTGTCCTCAGCTGCAGTTAAATATTCCACTCCTTCCGTTAAATTGTCCTCTGCTGCCATTAAATTGTCCACTCCTTCCGTTAAATTGACAGCTTCTTCCGTTAAACTGTCGACTCCTTCCGTTAAATTGTGCACTCCTTCCGTTAAATTGTCCACTCCTTCCGTTAAATTGTCCATTCCTTCCGATAAATTGTCCACTCCTTCGTTAAATTGTCCGTTCCTTCCGTTAAATTGTCCGCTTCTTCCGTCAAATTGTCCACTCCTTCCGTTAAATTTTCCTCTGCATGAAAGAAATACCACAAAACTGCATGTACAATTCTCTTTGAGGATGAACACTTGGATGTACGAAACATGTCGAAGACACTATAATTAAATTAAAATTAATGAAAAAAGTTTGCATTTTGTTGGTTCTTATTACACAGATTTTTGTCACATTTATAAACACTAAGTTCTTATGGGCAGTAAATAAATTTCAGTTCCTGCTGTCCATGCTTATTTTGGGACGTCCTGATTTAAAAGAAAAGAAGGATCTGCACACGACGCTGTTGAGCATTTGTGAATTCTGTAAATATGTGAGCAGGGATGGCCATGCCATTCTTATGGGCAAAAATTAAATTACGTTAATTGATATCTTATGGCATTTCAAATTTTAAAGAAACGCTTCGGTAATATCGGTGCACTGCTGCATGGAGTGCACCAATTTCCGTCTTGTTATTTGCTCGGTTTAGTGAATATTACCCAGCATCTCTACGCTATGTGAGGGTTCCCTCTTTCGTAAAGATAAATACACACTGTTCCGTCGAACACGGCACTTTGTTATGTCTTTCAGCGCTACATGTTTGCATCGAAAATTGTCAACATCAGGGGTTGTACACAAAATTTAAAAAACCAAGGTAAAATGTTACCATATGGGTTGTCTGTCAAATGTTAAAACATAATAATTACAATAAAATTGTATCATTTTTGTTATAAATATTTTCATAAATATTTTATAATATTTGAGAGATCTTGCGGACAATTTAACGGCAGCAGAGGACAATTTAACGGAAGGAATGGGCAATGTAACAGAAGGAGCGGACAATTTAACTACATTGACATTAAGATTTTGTATAAAACGCCCGTTTATGATCGTGTTCGATCGAAACATGTAGCGTTGAAAGAAATGGTAAGGAATTGTGTTGGGCGGAACAGTGTGTATTTATGTGATTGACCGGACGAAACGGGGTGGTTACAACTACGTTGTTTTGCTTAAAGTTAAAACTAGGGGAACCGACCCTTCAACACCTGGCGTGCACAAGTTTTCCGGAAAAATCTACGAGGCATTTCAAAAGTCAAAACGCCAGTCTTTTGACATGAACCAAGTGCATACTGAGGACCCATAAACATTAGGCGCCGTCCTTCAAAATTTAGTCCCCCGGATGGTCTGGCACCATGGATTTGTGCAGCTGTTTTTAAAATTGCCGTTTACCTTGCTTGTCTCGTCTCTCACTGAAGTGAACTTGCCCCTTCTGGTTCATCCCCCCCGCCCGTGGTTCACTGATGGACCCATGCACTTCTTCCGACACTTTATCTTACCTTGAATTGCCAATTCTGCTTACTCCTCCGCCCTGATGACGGAGGCAACTTTTTTCTCCGATTCGTCGTTAAGTTTATACCAATTTACACGGCGTCACATTCTGTAAGACGGCAGTCGAGCCACAACTGTGAGGACGCCAGCTATCACTTTTTATCACTTTTCTTGCCTCCACCCAATCATCTTATACACACATACATACATACATACACACAGATATACATACATACATACTTATATACATACATACATAAACACATACATAGTACATACACATACATACATACATACACACACCCACACATTGATACATACATACATACATACACACATACATACATACGTACATACACATATACAAACATACATACATATATACATACATAGTACATACACATACATACATAAACACACATTGATACGTACATACATACATACATACATACACACACACACATACATATATACATACACACACACATACATATATACATACACACATACATACATACATACATACATACATACACACACACATACATACATACATACATACATAAATACATATGTACGTACATACACGCACACATATTTATTTTCTTACTTAACCCTTTACGATCCAGTGGTCGCTATACGTAACATCAGGTTTAAGAATAAAAAATTGTACGTTCTGCTCACACGTTGTATTTACGTCTCTTGTACGTAATTCAACAGAAACATATTTTACCACTTGCATTACTGACTGGTTTTTATAACCAGGTGGTTGGCCGCCGGTTCGATCTCATGTCAGTGCATGTGAGACCTGTAGTGGACAAAGTGGCAGTGAGACAGTTCTTTTCCCCGAGTACGTCGGATTTCCTCTGACAGTGTCATTTGACCAATCGTCACTAGGCTACTAATCTTTACAGACATGTTGCTGTTATCAGTAGAAGAAGCGGGCCAAGTCTGGGGACCTTGCAAACATAAATGCTGCCTCGGAAATGTGGGAACACTGGATATGAAAATACTTTCACTTTTTGTCGTCTCTGGAGGCTTAAAAACGATCGAATTATCGCTGGCTTATAAGAACAGACGCAGGACAGCACCACATGGCGCCCTCTGCCACGTTTTACATCATGCACTGCGTTTTTAACAATGTACCTTTCACTTCCACAGGGGGCGCAGCCGGAGTCTTGAAGTCTGCCGCACCTTCTAGACTTCTACGGTTTACCGTGTGACCACCTGCGATAAATGCAGCCGATACGACACACGAGGGGCCGGGAGCAATGAACCCGCAAGCCTCCAGTGGCAGCGTTACGCACTGCTGTGATTCATGAACATCCGTTACGACAAGGTCAGCTTTGTTATACACTGATGCTTAAAATTCTTGGGGCAGTGACGGTGAAAACTCATTTCCATGGGGACAAAGGGTCACCATTTTCTGGGGTATGACTTGTAACGTAGACCAGCTTTTTCGAAGAGCTTCCTGTTTCCATCTTCATTTTAAACCAAGAATGATACAAATACATGCGGCATGCCCTAGAACAGGGCTGGCCAAATGAGGACTGAATCAACTATAAGGACGTTATTTGCAAACAGTAAGTTAAGCTAAAATTATATTGAATGACAAGGCATTAGACCTTACTAAAAGTGTGCTGATAAGTGCTTAGCCCGACCGGGAAGGAAACAAGCTAATGTTTCTGTCAGAATGGCGTGAATTTCCTTCGGCGCTTTGCCTTGCAGGAAAGGAACTTGATGACAGATCGCGTCTCGATTTTGTCGGAATCGCGCGCATCTTTGACATGCTTCCGAGCTTCTTTCCTTCCTGGTCGGGCTAAGGACTTACCAGCACTCCGGTAATTTCGGTAAAACACAAAAAAAATTGATTGGTTTGCTGCGTAAAAGTTCAAAGTTCATCCTAAAACATGCCAGGAAGACCCATGGGTGGAGTAGAGGTGCTGCTGTACTCTTTTTTTAATTTCGGTGCTAGATGGAGGTGGGTAGTCGACGCCACGCCCCTTCCTCTTTACACCCAGGAATGACCCGGTACCCATTGTATAGGAGGCAAGGTGGGCCCCAGAGAATGTCTGGACAGGTGCAGAAATTCTCACCCTCCACCTGGATTTGATCCCCGGACCGTCCAGCCCATAGCGAGTCGCTATACCAACTGAGCTAACACAGCCCACTGGTTTGCTGCGTGCTGTCTTGCAAATGATGGGTTACAGTCTGTAAATATTTTCTGTGCCGTTAAATTGCCATATTAGATACTGGTGTACTGGGTTTGTTAAATCGTACTACTGAGACTCTTTAGGTAACGGATGGCCGCATGTTGGTCAGCCCTGCCCAAAGGACCAAACTGTTCAACAGCACGCTGTGATACCCTCCAATCTTGTTCATCTTTTAAATATAGTTCAACCCTTTAAAATGGAGTGGTTATTAGTGTACCGCCAACTGTAATGCAACAATTAGGCGCGTTCGCATAACCACTTTTGCTGAGGAAAAGCAATAAGTATTACATATTACGAGTGTGTATCTATACTTTTACCTTCGTTATTTACTTGCCCCAGTGGCACTACAGCCCCTAGGGAGCCAGGGCTTCCTCGTTACTGAGGCTTCACGATCACACTCACTAAGACTCGCACACACTCGGTAGGACTCCTCTGGGTGACTTATCAGGTAGACGCAGAGGTCGCTACCTGACAAAACACAACACACGCAAGAGACAAAAATCCATGCCCCGGCCGGATTCGAACACACAATCCCAGCAAGCGAACGGCAGTAGACGCACGCCTTAGACCGCTCGACCGCTGGGATCAACTTTGCCTTAATTATACGGCATGCAAATCGCATATTTGCTGCTCTGTGTCATTTTGTAATGTGACTTCTCTATTTGTACCATATTTTTCCACGTTATCTTAGAACGGTACCATTTCCAGTAAACAAAAAAAAAAGTACAATTTGTCTTCAACGAATTTAGCCAGATAATATCACAAACGCCCATATGTTTTCATGTAAAGTACCCGTTATTCTAATAGTGCGGTAAATATCAGTCATGAAACCACAACTATGGTAGTATGGATTTATGATGGTACTTAATAGCAAAAAATAACTACATGTTACGGCCAATAGCGGCCATATTCAGTTTATTACAATTTTGCTCAAAGAGTATCATATACAGGGTGTCCCAGGAGGAATGTGCAAGACTTCGGGAGGGTGTTCCTTATGTTAAAGTATACCGATATAACCCAAAACACCTATGTCCAAAGTTGAACGGTTACGGAGATAATGGCCAG
>Ga0131853_10027969_pt1 | contig 10105 bp, 2 predicted proteins | sample TergutLab28metaG_FD_92764 | JGI IMG/M metagenome (GOLD analysis project Ga0131853, IMG submission 92764) | Labiotermes labralis P1 segment gut microbial communities from Petit-Saut dam, French Guiana - Lab288 P1 (version 2) (version 2) | ecosystem: Host-associated > Arthropoda: Insects >... | reverse complement strand
AGTATATACCATGTTTAAAATATTCAGTACCTATATTTGTTGAATAAATATATAAAATGCAACTTTAGAGGTTAGCGGTGCGGTACGACCACTATAGTTGATATTAGGCGTCTAAAGGTTAATCATAATCTATTTTCTGCAGGAAATGGAAAAGCTATTGAACGCGAGACGAAACCCAATAAATATTATTTTTATGATATATTTTACAGCAATCAGCCTATATTTCACATCGTGATTTATGTCGTGTAGCTGTTCCACAAATATAATTGGGAGTTTGTGATCAGAATTCAAAAGCTTCTACATTGATTGGACTTGTTCAAGTGAAAAAGAAATGAACACAAATATCTAGTCGCCAAATTCTATGTCTAAGTAAGAATAAATTGCCTTTAAGCCTACAGAACGTACGATTCATAGGAGCGCTTTAATCATCTGAATTTCTTTTAAGAACAAAAAAGAAAAAGTTAAATAATTTTTCGAAGTTTTTGAGTGAAAAAAAAAGAATGCCTTGATGCGTAAAGGAACTATTCAGAAGAAAATGCTAAGAGAGGCGAATAGAGCCATTCGTTGGGAAAGGGGTTTGTACTGAGGAGAACCGGGCATCTCAGTTTTATCACCTCGAAGTTGAATTGCTTCTTATTTGGTTTAATATTCTTCTTGTTTAATTTAAGTTTCATCTCTTTGTTTTTCATTTATACTTAGAAGGTCGTTCCTTCGTATTTCTTAACGAAAGCTTGTCTACAGCCGTCGGAATGGAAAATGTTCCGTCTTTCTTATAAAGGGAAGAGTAAAGAGAGGCGCTCTCGGAGCACATTTTTTCAAAACAGTTCTATCGTACGACTCGAAACGTGTTAAAGTTTTACACACGTGGGCTTACTCCCCATTCAAAATCGAACGAGGTGGCAATTCACCTTTTGACGCCTAATGTCAACTATAGTGTTCGTACCGCACCGCTAACCTCTAAAGTTACATTTTATATATTTATTCAACAAATATAGGTACTGAATATTTTAAACATGGTGTACACTCTCCCTTTCTTTCTCTTCAAAATACAGTTTGTTTCATAATTCTAACGTATTTGATCCCTGTATTATTCACATTTTATATACAGGGTGTGCTAAAATTAAAAGAATAATTCCGGCGCCAAAAGGTTAAGTAATATTTAGGGAATATGTTTTCGTTTGGGTAATTCCCTGGCGTCTGAGTTCTAATAGCCGACGTTTCGGAACATTCTATCTGTTCCATCTTCATAGGCAGGTGGATGAACTACTTCATCCATCTGCCTAATGAAGTACTTCATCCACCTGCCTATGAAGATGGAACTGATAGAGGGTTCCGCAACGTCGGCTATTAGAACTCAGACGCCGGGGAATTCCCCCCAAAAAAACATATTACATATAGAACATGGCGGAAGCTTAAAATCAAGAAATATTTAGGGAGCCTGCATCAACAGAGTGATACGTGAGAAAGACCAACAAGTTGCAAACTTTCCTTAATAATTTTTTTTCACTTATCTTATCCTCGACATGTTTCGAACAAGTAGTTGTTCATCATCAGAAGGAGTTCTGTACAGCAGCTTGCAGTATTTCACCACGCGTCTTAAGAGAATTCTAGTCGCTGATACGATACGAATGATGTGTGAAATGAATTATTAAGAAAAGTGTGCATCTTGTTGGTCTTTCTCATGTATATGTATGACGATGCACGGTTCAGAGAATGTAAAGATCAACACATTGATTGTTAAATAATGATAGACCAACTTGATGTCACTTGCTTTATTATATCATTATTTAATGCTCAACATGTTTCGGATGTTAATACATCCATCCTCAGGAACTTGCGACTTATTTGTTGAGTTATTTCATGGGTTGTATTGCTCTGGTACGGTGTGTGTTGGTGTATGCAGGCTTCAGCCTGCATCCGGATACCACACCACCCCAGCCGAACCACACCGTAACACCAACACACATCGAACCAGAGCAATACAACCCATGAAATAACTCAACAAATAAGTCGCAAGCTCCTAAGGATGGATGTACTAACATCCGAAACATGTTGAGCAGTAAATAATGAAATAATAAAGCAAGTGACATCAAGTTGGTCTCTTTTTATTCAACTATCAAGATGATGCATGGTCCAAAAAACATGAGATCAACAAATGAATTTAATTCAAAAAAATTAGTAGATATATCTACAAATCTTTTAAATAATGCTTTGCTATTGCATGCATCTTAAAGTCACATAAACTCATTTCTAGTATTACTTTCGTATAATCTATCTACTTCATGTTTATAATAGTGGTGTAATTTATTTTTACGTATAGATTCTGCTTATGAAAACAACAAAGGTTCGAATCTCTGGGATTCGCAACTGTTGTGACATTTGTAACTGTTGTGATATTTGTAACTGTTGTGATATTTGTAACTGTTGTGATATTCGCAACTGTTGTGATATTCGCAACTGTTGTGATATTCGCAACTGTTGTGATGTTTGTAACTGTTGTGATATTTGTAACTGTTGTGATATTTGTAACTGTTGTGATATTCGCAACTGTTGTGATATTTGTAACTGTTGTGATATTTGTAACTGTTGTGATATTTGTAACTGTTGTGATATTTGTATGTGTTGTTATATTTGTGACTGTTTTGATATTCGCAACTGTTGTGATATTTGTAACTGTTGTGATATTTGTAACTGTTGTGAAATTTGTAACTGTTGTGATATTTGTAACTGTTGTGATATTTGTAACTGTTGTGATATTTGTAACTGTTGTGATATTCGCAGCTGTTGTGATATTTGTAACAGTTGTGATGTTTGTAACTGTTGTGATATTCGCAGCTGTTGTAATATTTGTAACTGTTGTAATATTTGTAACTGTAGTGATATTCGCAGCTGTTGTGATATTTGTAACTGTTGTGATGTTTGTAACTGTTGTGATATTTGTAACTGTTGTGATATTTGTAACTGTTGCGATATTTGTAACTGTTGTAATATTTGTAACTGTCGTGATATTTATAACTGTTGTGATGTTTGTAACTGTTGTGATATTTGTAACTGTTGTGATGTTTGTAACTGTTGTGATATTTGTAACTGTTTTGATATTTGTAACTGTTGTGATATTTGTAACTGTTTTGATATTTGTAACTGTTTTGATATTTGTAACTGTTGTGATATTTGTAACTGTTGTGATATTTGTAAATGTTGTGATATTTGTAACTGTTTTGATATTTGTAACTGTTGTGATATTTGTAACTGTTTTGATATTTGTAACTGTTGTGATATTTGTAACTGTTGTGATATTTGTAACTGTTGTGAAATTTGTAACTGTTGATTTAGATACCAGAATTTTCACATAATCTTAGGAACATTTTTATCTGCTTGCGAATCATCATTTATTGCCGTAAACCAATAAATTAAATACAAATCTGAAAGAATGCCATATGATTATTGCAGTTCTACATAAAGTGGCAATAATTGTGAGGTCTTTCCCTTTACACCATTACATAACGCTACATCATGTGGCGATACTTTTTACGTACAAGTTACAAGTGAGTGGAAATATGGAATCGGATCTGCAAACTTTTTTACTTTCAGTGTGTAGTGACGGTCCCTGCTCTTGTATGACAGTCAGGGTTCACACAATTTTCGCAGGCATATCCCAGAAAGAATGACACGGATCGCAACAAAGTAAATTGGACATGACTCATTTAAAGTAATAGAGCTTGTGAGTGCGGTAATGAACCTTTGGGTTCTGTGAAATGCGGGGAATTTCTTGACTAGCTGCAAACCAGTTAGCTTCTCAAAAAGGACTCTGCACCACGGAGTAAGTAAGGAGTAGCACAATAGCTACTCACTTGCATGTACTGCTAAAATAGGTTAACGTTAGGAATGAAACAGAAATAAATGTATTTTTTTATCGATCAGAAATGTTACAGCTTAATATCACAAATAGGAACAGCTCAAAAGGGACACCTACTCTATACCATTTTGACACTTACTCTATACCATTTTGACACTTACTCTATACCTCTATACCATTTTGACACCTACTCTATACCATTTTGACACCTACTCTATACCATTTTGACACCTACTCTATACCATTTTGACACCTACTCTATACCATTTTGATACCTACTCTATACCATTTTGACACTTACTCTATACCATTTTGACACCTACTCTATACCATTTTTGACACTTCCAAAAGATTTTTCACACAAATTGAAATTGAAAAAAAAACTTGATTATCCATGGTGACGTGAACAACCTGAAGAGACCTGGAGACCTAACATTTCTGACACTTTTAAACAAAATTTCATACAAATTGAAATGTACAAAGATTTGTTTATCCGTGGTTACTTGAACAATTTCAAGAAACGCAAGGATCTATCCCTGCACATGCAGATGAAATTCTGTAGTGGATGCTACTTTACAATCAAATAACATCTATTACGATAGACATTCTGTACTACGCTTTGTAATTTGTATTTTATCTCTACTATTGCACTTGTGTGGCATAACCCATTGTGGAGTACTTTCCTGCAGAGGGCTGAAACAGGACAAAATATGTAGCAGCACTGCCACGTGATTATGTACTATTGTATGCAACTACAGTCCTGTTTTTGTTGGGATATGTACTTTAACCTCTCTTACTGCACAGAACTTGAATAATTTTGAATCTGTATTGAAGATTTATGAAGACATTGCAATATTAAAATAGGAACTTTTCCTCTCTACAGCGTTTGCTAACATTTTGCAATAAAACTGGGTTTGCATGTTAAGTTCCGTAGAAATAAAAAGAAAAAAGTACAGGCCCAGTTTACAGGCCGTTTTAAACTGCTTATTGAACTGCGATATTATTTTGTTTGAATTGTCAGTGGAAAGTAAAGCTAGGAACGTCTAGACTTAAATATGACGATGGTGCTGCCATCACAACAGCAGAGGTTTCATGTATTTGCTAGATCAAGTAAGAACACCCAGCTTCCAAAATATTGTTTTATGAATCTAACGTGCACAAATTCCCACCAAAATCTAAAAGCCACCTCAAAATTCTAGGCGCCAGAAGAGTGCCATGAATAGAATTCCACACTGAGGGCCCACAAATACCAGGGGCCACAGCACGAAATTTAGTTGCCACGGCGAACTGTTGCCTGGTGTTGGGTACCCCTGCTTTAACCGAAGACGAGAAATCAGAAAATGTCACAAACGTTTCCCAGTTTAGCAGCTTATAAAATTCGTGTTATTACAGCGAAATATTACGTTCATATAGATATTACGTTCACATAAGTATTACGTTCACATAGATATTACCCTCACATAAATATTACGTTCACATAGATATTAAGTTCACATAGACTTTAGGTTCACATAAATATTACGTTCACATAAATATTACGTTCGCATACATATGACGTTCACATAAATATTATGTTCGCATAAATATTATGTTCACATAAATATTACGTTCACATAAATATTACGTTCGCATAAATATTACGTTCACACAAATATTACGTTCGCATACATACGACGTCCACATAAATATTACGTTCACATAAATATTACGTTCGCATACATACGACGTTCACATAAATATTATGTTCGCATAAATATTATGTTCACATAAATATTACGTTCGCATAAATATTACGTTCACACAAATATTACGTTCGCATACATACGACGTCCGCATAAATATTACGTTCACATAAATATTACGTTCGCATACATACGACGTTCACATAAATATTATGTTCGCGTAAGTATTACGCTCACATAAATATTATGTTCACATAAATATTACGTTCACATAAATATTATGTTCCCATAAATATTATGTTCACATAAATATTACGTTCATATATACATAGACATGAAAATGATGTATGCGATAAATGTACATTTTCCGAAAGCAGAGTGACACAACATTTTGTTGCTAAATTTAAGCAACACTATTTTTTTACCTTGTCAGAAATTTGCACAGCCACCATGTCAATGTCATGATTTTAAAATGTGTAGGGCTTTGTAGTATCATGATGTCACAAACTTCGTAAATAATTAACATATCCAGGACAAACAGACAGACAGACACACGTGCCAACACAAATTTGAAGATAATATAAACCTTCTTCACAAGACACGGAAAGAAGACATTAAATGTTTTGTGAAGGAGATCAAGAAATGCACATCGGGCTTTATGTGTGACAGTCTGAAGGAAAGGGAGAGACTGCAAGACCTAAGCGTAGTTGGGAGGGTGATATAAAGTGGATGGTAATGGATGAGGATGACAGAAGTGGATTGGAATAATCTGGCTTTGGATAGCGACATGTGCCAGGCTCTTATGGACCATAAAATTAACTTTTGGTTTTTATTAAATGTGGGGAATTTCTTGAACAGTCGATGAAATATTTCTAAAGAACCTCAGCTCTATAGATGTGAAGGGACTAGCTTGAAGCCGTACTTGTAGGGTCAGAACTGTTCCATCCTACGCCCAGACAGACTGATCAGTTCCTACAGAGTTTAGGTGTATTGTGTGACTGTCTGTTGTTTATTTATTTCTGAGACACAGTGTGACGAGCTCCATCATGTTCCCGATTTTGAACTATGACCTGTGTACACTTAAGATATATGCAAATAAATATAATGCAATACAAAATAACACTAAAAATTAAGATTTCCAGATACAGGAGTGGCGTCGGTGGAATGGAATTTGGGCTCCACCCTTTCTCAGTTTTCAGTACTGGATGAGTGAGTAAGAGTAGTCATTGGACTGGGAACTGGGTGGGTTCAGCAGTCGGTCTGGGCATAAAGGAAAGGGCAAACATCCGTCTTGGCTTGGCCTGGAATCAAACCCCTTTGTTATTGCTTTCTAGTCCGGAAGATAATTAGTTCATAATTCAGTTGCCGTTTCTCAACACAATCGTGAGAGCTAAAGAAAACCCTTTTTTTTTTGTAATTCAGACAAACGTTCCGGAACCAACCCACTTCAGATAGATACATCTTAGCTTCCACGTGTTTAAACTTTAGACGCCTAACGTCAACTATAGTTGACGTACCGCACCGCTAACCTCCAAAGTTGCATTTTATATATTTATTCAACAAATATAGGTACTGAATATTTTAAACATGGTACATACTCTCCGTTTTTTTTCAAAATTCAGTTCGTTTCATAATTCTAACGTATTTGGTTCCTGTATTATTCACATTTTATATACAGGGTGTGCCAAAATTTAAAAAAATAATTCCTGCGCTAAAAGGTTAATTCCGCGTGTAAAGAGTGGCGCTGAAGATATAAGTAGTTTTTCCGCTTTAGAATGAAAAGATTTAAGATTATCTACATTTGAAAAAATGCTGCAGTATTGGCTTTGAAACAAATGGACCGTAAGGAACACAACCTTTGTGGTGAAGAGAGATAAACCAATAAGATGCAACTAATCCGATGTTTATTATCAAACTTGTATCTCAACATGTTTCGGGCATCATTATGACCATCATCAGGAGAACAAGACCGTGTATTACTGCATATGGTGTTCTGCACTGGTTGTGCTGGCTGTGGTTGTGTGGAGCTGGATCGTAGGCTGTGTGTACTGACTAGTCGACTAGTAATACACGGTCTTGTTCTCCTGATGATGGGCATAATGATGTCCGAAACATGTTGAGATACAAGTTTGATAATAAACATCGGATTAGTTGCATCTTATTGGTTTAACTCTCTTCACCCTACGTCCCATGATGCACGGTCACCAGAAACTAAAAACCTTTCTGGTGCTGATATATAAATCTTCTTGAATCAATTCCGAGAGATATGCAAACAGATTGCAGAGTTTATGATTACAAGTTCCTAAGACCACAGCTCTGCTTAAGGTTTAACATGAGGTAGGTGTGTAGATACGCCTTTCAGGGGTATGTGCTGGTATTTATGAAAGATAAATAACCAGGAGGTAAGAGAAATTACTAAGAATTATAATTTTAATAATCTGAAGGTTGAAAATACCGTAATTAGGGTTATTCAGTTATGCGTCGCTTAACGACGGGGATACTTTCTGAGAAATGCGTCGTCAGGCGATTTCGTCGTTGTGCGAACGTCATAGAGTGTACTTACACAAAGCTAGATAGTATAGCCTACTACAAACCTAGAATATATGGTATAGTCTATTGCTCCTAGGCTACAAACCTGTACAGCATGTTACTGTACTGAATAGTGTAGGCAATTGTAACACAATGGTAAGTATTATAATATTATAATCTTATGGGACCACCGTCGTAAATACGGTCCGTCGTTGACAGGAACGTCGTTATGCGGCGCATGAATTTTTTTAAAATCCTGTCTCCAATCTAACGTGCACTCCGGCATTTGCCACGAGCATCTGATGACGTAACCAAAACTGCGCCAGTGTGGCCATTCTGTGGACTGAGATATGAAACCAGGTCCTGCAAAATACGAAACACTGGTGCCAATCACTCAGCACGTACCGTCGATACCCCACTACGGTACTCTACAAGGAAAAGTGCCGCCTGCACAAAAGCAGAGTTACATGACCACTGAATTAAGTGTTGTGGCTTCTGCACGACAGCATAGGGGCATGTTTCGGCCACTGGACCTAATAACAGTCCCCACTACAAGCTGTAAAGGTAAAGATCTCCCATTACAGGCCTGAACAGGCCCTGAGGGTTCCAGGGGGTTGAGGCTCCCAGATTTCAGGACAAACAGCACGTGATGGTGGTAAGGTTGTCAGCCCTAGGCACCGGCCGCCTTTACCCCCTAAGAAATATTCCTGGGTTTAATTTCTTTTAGAGGCTGAGTTAAACCCCGGTGCCATAGTGCGACCGGAAGGATTATGTCAATGAAAAACTCCAATGACACAATCGGGAATCTAACCCGCAACCTTCCGGCTTGTAGTGTGGCCAGTAGAGCTGTAGAATAGGGTAATTCGTTGTTAGTGACCGGCCTGAAGATGGCGATTACAGAAGTGCTAATAAGTCCTTAGGCCGACCAGGAAGGAAACAAACTAATTTTTCTGTCGGAATGGCTTGAATCTCCTTAGGCGCCTTACCTTGCAGGGGGGAGGGGGGAGGGGGAACTTGATGACAGCTCGCGTCTCGATGTTGTTGAAATCGTGCTCTTCCCTGACATGCTTCCGAGCTTGTTTCTCTCATAGTCGGGCTTATCAGGACCCCTGTATTTATGTCGCGTTAGAACGAAGCCTTAAGAAGTCACTGTGCTGACCGAGCTACACGGCTTAGTGTTTACTGCCCTGACCATAGCACGTAAGACCGTTACCCAATGGCAGCACGTATAAAGCCGTGTACTCTCTCTACGGTTCCACAGCCAACACCACGTAGCAGTAATTCCCGGTCGGATAAGACTTATGTGTTTCACCTTTGGGTCGCTACGGCAGGAAAACAATTTGGTTAACCGAGCGGGTTTCAGCCGCCTCCAAGCTCCTCAGAAGAGTTTACAAGCTCTGAAGTTCGCAAAACAGGTGACTTGCAACCCCTTAATTTGTGTGGAATTGTGGGAAGTCCATTTCAGGGAACTGCGAAGTTCCCGAACTATAAATATCAGGTTTTATTCAAGGACATCCCTCTGCCGTGCTAGTTTCGCAGCTCTCTGTGTGACTGTAATCACGTAAAAGAAGTCCACTCTTGCTCAGTACGTTACTGTTCCTAAAGAAACAGATAATGTTATGCTGCAGCTTCTGAGGTGCGTCATCCTCGTTGTGTGTTTGAACTACATGGTGAGGTAGATTCAGTCAAAAAACACAACAATTTATAGTTCTGTTTTTGACTGAATTTACCTCACCATATATGCTGCAGCTTGACTTAAACTTTACTGACCAAGTGCGTCATTTGAACCGTATTTAACCTTTTGGCGCCGTTATTATTTTTTTAATTTAGCACATCCTGTATACAAAATGTGAATAATACAGGAACCAAATACGTTAGAATTATGAAACAAACTGCATTTTGAAGAGAAAAAGACGGAGAGTATACACCATGTTTAAAATATTCAGTACCTATATTTGTTGAATAAATATATAAAATGCAACTTTGGAGGTTAGCGGTGCGGTACGTCAACTATAGTTGACATTAGGCGTCTAAAGGT
>Ga0131853_10027968_pt1 | contig 10105 bp, 5 predicted proteins | sample TergutLab28metaG_FD_92764 | JGI IMG/M metagenome (GOLD analysis project Ga0131853, IMG submission 92764) | Labiotermes labralis P1 segment gut microbial communities from Petit-Saut dam, French Guiana - Lab288 P1 (version 2) (version 2) | ecosystem: Host-associated > Arthropoda: Insects >... | reverse complement strand
GTTGTTGTTGTTGTTGTTGTTGTTGTTGTTGTTGTTGTTGTTGTATAGGCTAGTGAGTTTGAGATATTGGTGCCTCCCTGTAGGTGGCAGTGCTCTGCCAAAGCATGGAGGAGTAAACAAGAGACTATACTGTTGTGTATGTTGGATGTGCATATGTTGGTTTTGTAAATGAGAAATTTTCTGTTAGGTTTTCGTGGTGCTGGATACAAAGACTGATAATTTATGCTTACAGCCATATTAAGATTTTCTGTATCCATTCCCCCCCCCCCGTGGCACTGTGGCCCAATGCAGGCCATGGCCTCCTCATTCTTGAGGTTTCTTGATTACACACAACGATGCCTCACAGTCGGTAGGACTCCTCTGGATGAGTGATCAGCTCGTCGCAGAGACCTCTACCTGACAACACACAACACTCACAACAGACAAACATCCATGCCCCCGGTGGGATTCGAACCCAGATCTCAGCAGGTGAGAGGCCACAGACCTACGCCTTAGACCACGCAGCCACTGGGACCGGCTTTCTGTATCCAATGCGCAAATAAATTTGGGGCCTTACCTATGCATGGTCCTTATCTAACAAAATATGTTTCTCTACTTTAGTTCATATTTAATATATAAGAATTTACTTGCAGTTATGTCTGACATGTAATCTGAAATACCATAATTGTTTTTGGGGTCCATTCAGCAGTGGGTGCCCATGCAGCTGCATAAATTGCAAGAGCCTTAAATTGGTCACTTTTATGGGGTGTGACACCATGTAGTTTGGTATGTAGGTGTCAAAATTTCAGTATTCAGATAATATAGCCGCTTGTTGACTTTAGACATTGAGGGTACATCAGCACTTGTCTGGGAATGGCCAGGAGGCACAAGGTCATACTTTTCTCTGTCGAATTTACAGTCTCAGCCTTCCGTGCCTGGATGATGAGATTTTGAAATGAATATGAAAATTAAATCTCAAGTCCAAATAGGTTCAGTGGAGTTCTGAAGTGTAACAGACTTATGTTCATGGTTTACAGTTGCTCTTATTAAAACAATTTTACATTAAAAATGCAGTACAGTAGGACATTTTTGCTGCTGTGTATTTACATTTATTGAAATAAGTTTATTCAAAACACACTAATGTTTATTCTTCCAACAGGGTCTCTATTTTATGCATAAGTAACTTCTAATAAAAGAAGAGATTTTAAAGTTCAGAATTACCCTATTGTCTGGATTTGTGAAGATGTAATACCAGAATTTCCAGATTTTAAAAAGTGTCCTCAAAATATTGCATCACAAACAATAGTTAATATTAAATAAAAAGAACAGATTTTAATCTCCTGGTACAGTTGGAAGGGCCACATTATAAAATGAGCAAAGTGAGCAGCTGCCACAGCCCCTCCCAATACTGGCAGTGGTGCTGTGTGTTTAACTTACCCAAACATTATCAGAATATATCAATAATATGTATTCATAATTTTTACTGTCTCTTACAGGAAGTTCCCAATATTTACATCAAAATTAAAAACTGTGAAGCCAGAGTGGTGCTGTGCAGTGCCTCAGAATCATCTTAATGCTTAAGCATTACTGTCAATTGAAAACAAAACTCTTGCACCAGTACACAAAGAGTTATGTAGTTGATATTTCTGAAAAATGAAGACCAGAAAGAAGTTCCATTCCAATTTGTAGCATTGAAGTGCTATTTTTTCAGTGTTTATTTTCAGAGTTTCAAAGTCCTTAAATGGCTAGTTCAGCTTGTAATTTGATTCACTAATCTGGGCAGTAGATAAACAAAGGAAGTACAAAGTTATTTTGGCATTTTGTGACTTGGGTTGAATGTATAAAATGTAAGGCGTTAAGTTCTGAAAATTAGTTTGAAACCAAGATAATTTTTGGAGTATGTGTTTGTAATAATTTTCTATACTTTATTCTCCTGTTAATATAAATAAATTTTGTGCTGGCATGAAATTGTAGGGGTTTCTCTTTAAAGAAAGTAAGGCATGGGAAGCCAAGGAATGTATGTTTCCCAGCAGTTGCCATTGTCCTCACAGTAGGCTGTTTTGTGACAAAATATAACAAGTGCATTAAACTCGTATATACTTCCATTCCATTATGGCCCCAAGTATACGGACATATTTCTAACATTAGGCCCACACTATTTCTAGAAAACCAAACTGCAAGAACTGTGCCATTCAGGTAATTCATTGCTTCACTACAGAAGATACGGGCCATTGGTCTTTGTCATATTGTTTGCGTAACTATTTTCTGTCATACATTATCTTGAAGGTAGTAGCTGGAAATATTTGGCCAGCTAAGACCATTCTGAAAGCAGAACTGAAAGATTTATCATAATTATATAAGAATGAAGTTTCTAAACGCCTGGAATAGCAGCTGATAATTCTTCAACAGCTGAGATTATTCCAGAATTCTGAATGTTGGTTTTTCATCAATATTACATCTTAAATGATACTGCTTGAGACATATGATACTGCTGTTTTTTTGTCTTTACATTAATTTACATTGTTGCTTGTAGGGGTAAAAATCTTACAACATTTATCTCTCTGCTAAATAAACTCTTGTCCTGCTGAACAGGAATCTCACCATTAGTCTGTTTGTACAGGTAACACTATAAAAATATAGACTTGCATCAGTGAGCAAGTTAAATACTGAAATTATATTATTTGCTATTGTTCTGGGTGGTAAACATTTGTCCTTCACTTGTGTAAAATTGATAGTAATATATGTACACCTGGTAATCAGACAATTCCAGAAACAGACATGTGTTTCTGAAAAAAAAAAACACTTACTTGCAACTCTAGTATTGAAAAGCCAGGTCACGGATGCTTGACGCATTTTTCATCCTGTGTAACGCATTTGATTAGGACGTAGTGTGAAAGTAATATTGAAAACAGTGTTGTGTTTCAACTCCTGCTTTTAAGTCTGTAGAGCAAAATTAAATAACTAACTAATCTTAGAGAGAAGAACATGATGACAAGTATGAGTACATTGAACCAGTAGCTGCCATTGCCCATGTCGAGTGCTTCAAGGAATTTCTTGGGGCTTGTGTAGTGGCAGTAGTCGATAGAACATTGTAGCCTTTCACGCTCATAGCTATAGACAGAGATCAAAACTCCATCCAGACCATACTTGAGGTAGCTGATGTGGAACAGCCACTGGAAATATGCTGGTGCATCATTCATATGCACAAAGAAACCAGAAAAGATGGTGAAGGGCATTATTGCTAATGCACCCCATACCATTCCATTCTGGAAAAAAGAAAATGTAATAATTTGTATGAATAGAAGGCCTATATGTGAAAAATGTGTTTCTTTTGATGCAGGGGTTCAGTAATAATGCTTAAGTTTAGTGAGTGGTGTCTTAAAATTTATTTTCTTTACATTTAAAGTGGTGTGCAGTGCCCTGCAAAGCAAAGTAGGAAAATAAAAAACTAAGTAAACAGTGAGTAGATTTTGGAATATTATGGTTCATGTGAAATGTCTGTAGTGAACTGTCATGGAATTAATGCATAGGAGCATGCAAAATGATGGTTATATCACAAATTATGAAAATTGCTAACAGCAGTGGTGTGACCCTGCAGTCAGTCTAGGAACTATTTGACCACACCATGTAAACATGTGAATGGTATTCATATTGAACTTAACTAACAGCACACACAAATTTTAAGTTTCTTTTACATTCTTTCTTTCTTGCCTTCATATATCTAGCACTAGTTGTTTCAAAATAACAATTCTTAAAAACTACATCATAGTTTTCAGACACATTGTACATATTTCTTAATTGTTGTTACAGTTTAGAGTGATAGAATAAGCCATGTTGTTCGTATTTTTTAGGCATGTTCGCAAAATTGCAAAAAGTGACTATTAACTTGGTCATGTCTGTCCGTCTATCTTTCTGTCCATCCATATGAACAACTCGGCTCCCACTGGACGGATTTTCATGAAATTTGGTATTTCAGTATTTTTTTAAAATCAGTCATGAAAATTCCAGTTTCTTTAAAATCTGGCAAGAATAACAGTTACTTTACATGAAGACCAGTATACATTTTTTTATCATATCTTGCTCAATTCTTCTTAGACTGGGTAATGTTTTAGATGGAAGTTGTAGAGAAATTCAAAACACACAATTTATGGTCAATAACATTTTTTTCAAAAATCCTGCAGTTAATGAGATAATGTGGAAAAATACTGTAGAGCCAGACAGGCCACTGATGACAATATGGTGCATGCACATTGCATGCTGGATACCTAGATTTACGGACACGCATTCAAAATATGTAATACTTATTGCTTTTCCACTGCAACAATGATTGCACAAATGTACCTCAATGTGTGCATTACCTGTCCTGTTTATATTTGATAGGATAATGACATCTGTCATTTTAAAATGTTTCAGGCAATGGTTGTGCTGATTAGTTAAAAAATAGAAGAATTCTTTTGTGCATATTGCTGTCTTGGAACCTAAGTGGACCATAGCAGGGTAAGCACACTTTTAATTATTGTTTTCACATGTGTACATTGTGGAATGTTATGTGAATAATTTTGCATTGTCAGAAATATAGGTCACAACAAAATTTAGTCAGGTCTCTGTTATGTGGGAATATTGCAACACATCAATGGGTGATTGGTGTCCTTGTAAAAATTTAGAAACTCTGAGTTTGTGTATGTTTTTAACAGAATCATTACTCATATAGCTATCAATTAAGTGAAACAATTTCTAGATTGTGAAATTTGCATTGCAGCACTCTCTAGTCATGCAGGATATCAACAATATTTTCATGAGAACCTGCTGCCTTTGAAGTGGTCTTAACTGTCCGTATAGTTGCATGGTACTGTGTACATCACCGAACTTTACCACAACCAAGATCACAGTCCAAACTTTCACCATTGTGAAAACTCATATCTCATATGAATGGAATGAGGTTGACAACATGCACACAACACAAATGTGTACATTTTAAGCATCATGCTGACTCTAGCATTTTTGGCATAATATCAACTGCTTATGTCATGAAATGCTGCAACATTCTTTTCTGAAACATTTTGAATGTGCTTATTATATATTGAAGTATATTTAAAATATTTTTAGTCTTGTGAAAAGTAGGAGTCTGATGTCTCATGTATTGCCAAAAATTTTTCCTCATTGAGAAATATAATATGGTTATTAGTATCAAATTTTATCAAAGTCTGTTGCATGGGTACAGCTGAACCAATTCCACATGGCTGTAAATTGTGTTTAAGTGGGTGATGAGAAGAAATCTTTAGATATGGTTTGCTGTTGCTTAGATTTCTGATCCTGCAAAATTTTGACCAATAATCCTATTGGCCCCCCATAACCTGTGTGATTCATTATGCGGGAACAAACAATGACTACATGAATATGCAATGACATCCTTTTCTTTATGCAAACATCCAATGCGGTAGCATAAATTATACAAGGAGAGGAGTTAAAAATATAATATCTACAGATTTAGCCAACAAATGCACACTAGTGTCAGTAGGTTCACAGTAATATTTTTAAAAACATGAAACACCTACTGATATTAAATTATAATGTGCAGAATGGAAAGTATAAAAAAAGTTTAAAATGTATTTAAAAGAATAAGAAGTACCTGAATACTCATGGATACTCCAATGAGAAGGCCGATGCTTTGAGCCACCATCGATACCATAATACATACTGTGAGAAAGAGAATGTAGCGTATTACATCAGAGGGTTGCGCAGTCATGAGGTACACCACCACTGTGTAGCCAGTTGAGCATATAACCTGCAAGTGAAATAAATTTTGAAAAAGTATGTATACCAGGGTTTCCATTCTCCTTGGATATGATTTTATTTTGGGAGATTTTGACCCTTGAAAGTGAGGCCATTACGTGGAAACCTAATGTACACTGCTGCCAAAACCTAACAACTCAGAAGTAAGTGAATCTCCTAGTTAATAGTGATATATTAATTTAAGTCAGTGTGAAATGTTTTTGAGAATGGGACTCACATCTTTGTCTCTTTTTGATCAACTTCTGTTTTAATTAAATATTTTTCTTTGACATCTGTTTTTTTGTGATCTGATAACTTCAGATAATTTGAATATGCTTAGTTCTGGAACATCGAAAGTTCTGTTTCAGATACTGTCAGTACTCACCTTCTTCATCAAGTTCAATTTAAATTCTCTGCTAATTTAAGAAAACTAGCCCAACATATTAATTTTACATATTTCTTGAATTTTCTAAAAAATAAATACTAGAAATATTTTCTACCTTCTGTATTTATTTTGACACTTATTAAAACCATTATTTATGCTGGTACTATTAATGCAAAACGGAGCACGAAAACAGAACTTAAATTTGTCTGACAACTTTGAGTATATATCTCCTACATCATATTTCTTCCAAAACTTTCAAGTGATTAGAACAGGTTTCATGCAGATTCACACACAATTGAATAGACATATAATCTTGATTATCCATATATTCTGTATTCTAAATAATCTGTGAACAGATTATCTGGTTTGCAGAATTTTCTTGCATTATCATCAGTTGCTGATTACTAATGATAATGATGGGAAGTAACATGATTTAGTACCAAGTGTTCAAACAGAATCCTCAGTACAGAAATTTCGAGCTTTTTACATATGCAATAAGTGTGTGCTATGCATGTGTTATGTATATAATACATAAATTACAGCTTTATTTCCTGTTCGTGGTTCATTGAAGTATATGTTTTGGATTATCCATGTTTCTCAATTATTTGTGCATCCTGCCTTGCACCATTACACTAGAAAATCCAGAGTACATTGTACTTTGTGCACTGAGTGCAAAGAATGCATCAAAATTAACTTTGTACTGTATGGAATAAAGTGTTTCAAGAACCTGTTCAGTACCAAAACATATGTATTATGCAGTTTCTCTTATTTTAACTTGTTTTGCATTTGCAACATATGTCTGAATTTTTAAATTGTTGAATTGTTAATTGCTAAATTTCTTCATTACCTCAGCTGCTTCTATTTGCATTTAATAGAGAAAAATGAGGCCAAACGGCAGCCAGTACCATGCTTAATGTTGTGGGAAATGGTAGTAGACTTGAGCATCAGTCACATTTGACCTTTTCTCAGAAGACACCTAGTCTCAGTACTAGCCAGAAGGTACTAACCAGAAGCCAGTTATCTTGACTGGTGTTTACTATGCTTTTCTGGAGTATTTTCTGCAGTAATTCTGAACAGCACCTTCCAGTGAACTGAGCAGTGGAAGGACGACTTGATTCCATTTACATCTGGTTATAATCTGGGCTGGGGATCTGATTGTCCTGACTCCAGTTGTGTTGTTTCTGTTTGTCAACCATATGTAAATTTCAGTATATAAACTTCTTGCCTTGATTTGTGCTGATTTGACACGTCACAAATTAGGTAAACTCTAACATCTACTTACCTGTAAAGGTACATCAGCAAGCGTGATGGCAAGATAGTAGGATTTTAGAGAATACCAGCGATTGAAATACTCTCTAGAGATGACTGGAATCTCAGATGGAACTGTGGAGGAAGATAAATGTTCTTAACTTTACAAAATTCTCAGGATGAGGTTATTATAAGTGGTAAAGTAAAAAATATGAGTACATTCAAATTCTAAGTCCTTCAACATACTTCTGATTTTGTGCTGGACAAAATCTTGCTATAAGAGTAGCTTTCATTTCCTTGCATATATTGCAAACTTCAGATATTTTGTGACAGTAACAGATTAGAGGTACAGCAAGAAATTAGAAGCAGATTAAATATGGGGCTTGCCTGTGAACATGTAATTTCATTTACTTTTATAATACGTAAAGATGTAACTTACTATAATCTCACCATTGTTTTTTATGGGTGTCACACTGGGTCTTTGAACTCAGAGAACAAACACGCTGAGGCTGTCTGAGAATAAAAGTAAAGGATAAGTTTTGAATCAAGGAGGGAGGAAATAACCAGAGAATAGTGCGAATTGCAATAATGAGAAGCTTTATAATTTGTGCTGTTCACCAAATGAATTTTGTGATCAAATTAAAAATAATATAGGTGGAACATTACAGCACACATGGGAGAAATTCATACAAAATTTTGGTTTGAAAACCTGAAGGAAGGAGACCACTTTGAGGGCATATGTGTACATGGGAGAATAATGTTATGCTGAATCTGGATGTGAGGATGTGAATTGCATTCAGCTGGCCCAGGAATGGGTCCACAGTCCACAAATGTTTCAAAATGCTAGGAGCCATTGCCAAATTTTAGGTGCAAGGAAGATGGCATAAAATACGTTCCACCCTAAAAACCTACAGTTCTGAAGTGACCTATGAACCTGACTGTTATCTGGTGCTTTCTGTATGGTATAAGTGAACTGACACATTTTTATGTGTAGGGGAAAAGCTTCAATAATTGTGCTGAAAATATTACATGCCACTGTACGAAATTAAGTAGCCTGGGTTTGTTGACAGGATGCTTGGGATATCTGCATCCCTGAATGGGTCTAGTGACTTATATGACCACAGGAATGAATCTTGGGGTCCTTAGAAATTGCAGAATTTATTGACCACCTAAGTAAGAACTGTTGGTTGTTTTCTGTTGATCTGCAGAAACTTTTGTCCCATCCATTCTCTTTGGCCATGGAGGTGCTTTTTTCAACCCTTGTGTTCAATGTCATGCATTCACTTACATGTGAGTATCATTGAAGAAAAGGCAGTGAACATAAGGAACATGATGCAAAAATAGAGCAGACCAAAGTTGTCAAACACATGGGCAGCATCATTTCCAACACGATAATATATAAGTCCAATCAGAACGCCAACAATCATGTGGATTGATAATCGGGCCACAGTGAGGAACTGAAATAAAAAAGGTTTTGCAATTGATAATTATATTTTTAAATGTAATCGGTCCATTAAATGCGAAAAATGATATTCTTTACAAGTATTTTTCTCCTCAGTGATAATTTTTGCCACCGTACAATATTTTCGAATTTTGTACCAAATATTTCTAATTTTTCAACAGTAAAAATTTTGACATGCCATGTAAATACAAAAACAGTGTCAAGAAGAAACCTTTGCATGCAACTGATTAATTGCAATGAGAAATTAACTAAACATGATTTTACTGAGTAAATGTGCAACATATTGATACAAGCTGGAAGTTTTACATATGTGAAAATAGCTCATTGTGTAATATGAATATGAATTGATGGGCATGTGAGTGAGTGAGTTAGTGAGTGAGTGAGTGAGTGAGTGAGTGAGTGGGTGGGTGTGTGAGTGGGTGATTGAGTGAATGGGTAAGTGGGTGATTGAGTGAGTGAGTGATGTAATGTAATGTAATGTAATTTATTTGTGTTCTATAAATCCAAATTTGGATACAATCCTGTGGATATAGACATTGTCACATACATACTGTCTAACATAATATACATAGAGTTGGAAGAATCTTAGCTATAAATAAAAGTACAATAATAAAACACCTAAAACTAATTGTCAGTTCAGTTTTCAGTGGAATATCTCTGACAATTAAAATATTCTTTACTATTATAAAAGGAATTTATGAGTAAAAACCTCTTTAAAGCGTTCCAAAACAGTACTATCTCATTAGCTATGTCTTTGATATTGTGGGGAAGGTTGTTAAAAATTTTAATTGCCGAGTAGTACACTCCCTTTTGGAACTTTGTTAGATTAGCTGTGGGCGGATGTAAGTTGGATTTAAATCTTGTGAGAATACTGTGGATCTTATTATTTGTATAAAATAAATGTTTGCTTTTTATCACAAATATTGATATTGAGAAGATATGTTGAGAATATAAGGGTAGTATTTCAAATTTTTTAAACAGTCCCCTATGTGAATCTGTCATTCTTGAATTTGTGATAATTCTAATCACCCTTTATTGAATTTTGAAAATCTTATCACTATATGGTTGATTTCCCCCAAGAATTATCACATAACTCATAATTGAATGTATGTATGCAAATAGACCATTCTTAAAGATTCTGGAGACATTATAGCTTGTATCGTTTGAATTATAAAACATGCTGTATTCAATTTGGACATCATTTGGTCTATATGAGCCTTCCTTGATAGGGAGTCATGAATGATCAAAGCCAAAAATGT
>Ga0131853_10027967_pt1 | contig 10106 bp, 7 predicted proteins | sample TergutLab28metaG_FD_92764 | JGI IMG/M metagenome (GOLD analysis project Ga0131853, IMG submission 92764) | Labiotermes labralis P1 segment gut microbial communities from Petit-Saut dam, French Guiana - Lab288 P1 (version 2) (version 2) | ecosystem: Host-associated > Arthropoda: Insects >... | reverse complement strand
TATTATGACCTGTACCGGAGGTTGCGGTTACAGTTTTTAGTACTACTGATGGTGGGTGCTGCGACACCCGAAACATGTAGAGTGACTTTGCAGTAAGTAAATATCTGCATACTGTTGCATCTGGTTGGACTTTTATTAACATTATACCGAAATATGTAAAGCCTACTACAGTCAAGCCGCTGGAGACCAGTGACATATTTATGTCACTTGGCTACAATGTGGCAACTGGAACGTTACGCGTTCGTTTAGAAAGGTGACACCACTTTCGAGGCTGCGTCACGCTCTTTTACGAACTAAATTACAGATCAGTTCTAACACATCTTATTAGTGTTGTCTATCGTGCGGAATCCTGAAGCTCACCACGCCAGCGTTTAGTTCCACGATTAACAGTAAAAGATGGTACCAACTCTTCAGCCTACAAACGGTGGGTCTTATGAACTACATACCGCAGTTCTCCGTACAAAAACATTTTTTCCCCTTAAGTTGCCTGTTCCATATGTGATGTATACTCATGAACAAAGCCTGGCTACATGTGTACAGGCAGTTGTGTTGTAGTTAGAAAAGATGTGATTCGGGGAATTTTTAAAAACTGTACTCTCTCCGTACGTGTATATTTTTATGAGTCCAAATCCTTACCATTATTAACCTTTTGGCGCCGAAATTATTTTTTTTTTAATTTTAGCACATTCTGTATATAAAGTGTGAATAACACATGAACCAAATAAGTTAGAATTATGAAACAAACTGCATTTTGAATAGAAAAAAACGGACAGTATATACCATGTTTAAAATATTCGGTACCTATATTTGTTGAATAAATATATAAAATGCAACTTTGGAGGTTAGCGGTGCGGTACGTCAAGTAAAGTTGACGTCAGACGTCTAAAGGTTAAACAAGATGTTCAGATTGGTACGTTGTTGGAACGGGAATGAACACGGGCAATAGGTTTGGAAGCAGACTCCTTAACAGGCCCAAGTACACAAGAAGACAGCTTATTTAATAAAGAGACCTTTCCCTGTTTTCTCCAATGTTCTTTGTACTTATTTAGTTTGTCATTGCTCTACGATGACTGATATTTTAGGCGCAAGTACTCTTTCTTTAAGATGTTCGTTCCTCCTTGCATACACAACGCATTAAAATCGTCACGCTTCCACTTACCGTTTTGAAGCAAAAACACCAGTGCTGACACGCGCCACTCGCCTTGTTTACAACGGGCAGAGAAAATTAACAGAGACATTAACCCCTTAACCCTGTAAAGAGGAAATGAACCTGAATTACATTTAAAGGTTCAGTTCCTACCGCACAGTAGTCAGTCAGTCAGTGCAATATTGGGAATTGATCGCTTTTTTTCCCTAACATCAGCACAAAAGACAGGAATTCACTCTGTGGGCAAAATGTAAATTACGGAACGTTAAAATTCGTGGTAGGTAATAATAATTACCAGGCTCTAACTGGATCAAAACTGAGATGAACCGGAAACATATTTACGCAGAGTCCGTTCGTACTGCGCAGTCAGCACACTCCTGTGTTACAAAAACCAAGACGTTTCTGTTGTCCGCATCAGTTTTCACTCGTTCTAAGAACCATTCTAAACGAATAAATTCACCCTGATGGGAACATATTTTTTTTAACGTTGAACCGATGGTGCGTGTAGTAACTTGTAGGGTTTGGGTGCTAGGAACCAAAATAATTAACAAATCCCGCGTCATAACTGTTCATTCATTGCAGTAGTGAACAGTTACAGGGCTCAGAGTATTTGGCATATAGCGTAACTACAGATTCGGGCAAGAAGGAAAAATGAATTTCAAACTTCATTGCCAGGTTTAAATTATCCATGACTATGCATTAAGGTGATTCCTTATGGTCATGAAACCAATAAATGCATATACATTTTTTAAAAGTATATTACATGCGTACTATGTATATGGTATAATAATGTATTCTTAAACGTTTATATGCATTTGTTGGTTTCATCACCATTTCGAATCCATTGTCATATTTTATCCCTGAGGCCAAATGCTTTGGAACTAATTCTGTTGATCGGAATGTAACTACATAAGCAGTTTTACCTCTTGGCTGGCTAAATGTTTAAACATACGAATTTTTAAACAGCTAATAACCTTATCAAATTACTGTATTTTTATACACTCTGAGAAGATTCAAACCCTGTACTTGAGGATAAGGAGTCTGTTGTATTCCAGCGTCACCGGTAGGACGGCCATAGGTCGACAGTGACATAGTATGGCACGCACCTGTACGTTATATATGTAGCGTATTTATCGCGGACGGAACCATCGACAACAGTGCAACTGTACTCCACGACCAGCAGTCCGCCCGTAAAAAAGAATGTTTCCCGAATCTGTTACTGGCAATGCTGTTGACATTCTTGCATCGAACGTGGCTAAAATAAACGCTCAGCATTTTCGGGGTTTGAAAAATAACAGTACTTACAGCTTTCATGTTCTTGCTCTTTAGAAGGCAGCTTGAAGCCTATGTGGCAGATGAACCGAGTGAAACGAGATCCGTTCTGTAGATGAAAATTAAAAATCGTATCTATCTTGGAATTTGATTAACACTTATGATTGACTTTCCCGCTGTAAGTATAATGCAGGCACCCAATTCATTGTAAAATTCGTGAATTACTGAAGCACGGACCGTACAGCCTTTCTACAAATGAGTCTGGCTGGGTAGTTGTATTACACTAGCCCATAAACATCCTCAGCTTAACCTTGAGTCAGCAGGTAATTGCATACTTGCATGATGAGAACGGACAAGAAAAATAAGAAGAAAATAATAAAAAATGAGATAAAATAAAAATAACAGAAACGTGAAAACAAAACACAAAGAGGAGAGAGAGTAGGAGTTGAGAAGTTAGAACTCACCAAGGTTGCAGCCGTTTCCTGTTTCAGATGCAAACGAGTACAGCTTGAGGAATACTGATCTTGTCTACGTTACGTTACCACCGCACTGTGTTCCTGAACCACTGGCCTTCAATACTCTCGGCAGGAGTTACTGTTTTTTTTTCTCCCCTGTTTTGTTTCAAACATCTGTTTAAGGAAATTACGCTGCCCAGTTATTTAGAGACAGATCACTACCACCGCAAGAAGTCAAGGCAACGGACATCACTCTTGTACAATGGCAACGTCAGCGTTGATTCGATCAAGTGCAGAAAATTTTCCGGCCGAGTCTAACCGCCACACATAAGTGTACGTATGTTCTTAGTACTAATAAAACACGTCGAATCTCCTAGAATTTGAGAAAATATGTTTTCACATATAATGCCTATGAAAATGTTTCCTTGTACTAGCGTGCTCCTCTGCAGTAAATGTAAAATTATCTCTCTGCCCACCGTGAAGGCATTTGGGAAGAGCAGGGGTATAGTTCAACCCATTCTTAAATTCTGGCCTAGTTGGCGGTGGGTGCCGCTGTACTGTATAATACGTGAAATGTACAGTGGTCATTACATGCATTACTTGTTCACTCACAAATAAACCATTACCCACGACGTAGGGCCAACATTTGCGTTTCATATGATGCTGAAAATAAACAACGGCTTTTCCACTAAACGGCAGTGGTCGGTTTAGTTTTGTCATTGAGATGGAGTTTTTTTTTTCTGTGACTTGGGGATGAATATTGATTTATTTACACATTTTCAGGTTTCAAAGAGTAAGTGTAAATTTGGTCGAATTTGGAAGGGCGCTGCATTGAGATGTTTCACATCATCATAACACGTTTGTTGGGAAACATGGATAAACACAAGACCAAAGCCGACTGACGGAGCCTGACATCCTGTGTCGGCGACGGTGGGTCCTACACTGTAATTAGTGATGAACTGATAGCAGGGAATTGAAACAAAAGCCTCTCTTTACGTGGAAGATCTATCTTAGTCGCACACTCTTCGGAGACTCCCATTATTGTATATAACTTCACGATTTTTGCACTGAAGGCCTTTCAAAGGGCGCACAACCCTCACGCAACTGCTGTAATAAAGTTGTTCGGTTCTCCTCCATTGCATCTAAACTTACATAGCAGAATACCATAAAACCTGAATTTCGCGGCGTGCGGTTATATCTACGGTATATTCGAGTAAACCGAGGAAATTATGTCCAGATATCCCACGGATCCATGTATCCGAAACCAGTTTTCTGACTTCTAGATTATCTTTGCGGTGCGTCCTTCCTTTTGTGCTCATATTTTAAGGAAAAGCTCAAGTAACTTCATTCAATACTGGTGACTGTAATTGTTTTTTCATACTTTATCATCATCATCATCATCATCATGTAGCTATCATGGAGTTGGGCCACTTGTTTACTCGTTCCGGTCGCACATATCTAGAAGTTCTTCAGTTGTTTTCCTTCGTTCCTTCTGCCTTTTGGTGTGTCTTTTTTATTATCATGGGTAATCTGTTAATGACAGTAGCCGCGCGGTCTAAGGCGTAGGTCTACGGCCGCTCGACTGCTGAGATCGTGGGTTCGAATCCCACCGGGGGCATGGATGTTTGTCTGTTGTGAGTGTTGTGTGTTGTCAGGTAGAGGTCTCTGCGACGAACTGATCACTCGTCCAGAGGAGTTCTACCGACTGTGATGCGTCGGTGTGTGTGATCTAGAAACCTCAAGAATGAGGAGGCCATGGCGCACTTTGGGCCGCAGCGCCACAGAAAAAAAAAATCTGTTAATGAGGCATTCTGTTTAGATGTCGTATCCAATTTATGACATTTTTTTTCCTGTGGCGCTGTGTGCCAGCACACCTCCACATATAGCTTTACTTTTGTAAATAAAAAAAACCCGTATGTAGAGATCTCTACACCACGTGTGTGTGTGCAATGCGTATAGTAAGATCATAAGCCAGTTCTCTTAAGACAACCTGAAGATGGCCAGTACGGGCCGAAACATGTAGTTGTCCATTTAGCCATCAAATACACCTATATGACACAGTTGTGTTTGACTATATACAATTTCCAAGCCTTCCTTCGTTGTTCCAGCTCTGTTTCCAGAAAATTTATCTTTCTGTGTATCAGTTTCAAAGGCTCTTTAACGCCCTGCACAGCAACAAAAGAATTGTCGTGAGGAATATCAAAAAGACCGGTTTTCGTTAGAAGGCTTCTTTTATTCAGATGGGATTGCAACGTGTGAGGTCCCTCGCAGCTTGGACTTGATGATGACAAGAATGACATCATTGATTATGGTAGTCGGTGAGCAAATCAAATGCCTTCTTTCTTCGCTGTGTAATGCCCACGCAAATGTGGCCGACGGACAGTGGGTTATTGTGGGAGGCCTAGCCCATGTTACAAGGTGCCGGCAATTTCGAATCATGTAGACATGTACAATGCTACTCACACCTAAACTGCTGTATCTTGTGTCAGCTTTTAATTCCAAATTCAAAAAATCATGTGTGTTTATTTGCGTTCATCCATCTTTTGCTTGTAGCTTTGAGAACGTCGCGCAAAATGTATTGGACCTGAGAGGCTGGACATTATCACAGCGGTGCTGTTTGTAGTTTTCTGGTACTTAACGGCTGTGACTTATGGCGAGTATTTTCCTACCGTGCGAAGGATCGCATTGCCAGAATACCCGGGTTTCAGTTTCTGCTGTCACTTTAGATCAAGAAAGATCAACTTTATCTCGAGTGACCGCAGGCCAGGAACAAAGCAATGCGTTTCGCATGAAATAACGTTGCTGATATTTCTAAATATCGATACCGTCGAGATAGCTCACTCTGTATAGCGACTTGCTACGGACTGGACGGTCCGGGGATTGAATCCCGTTGAGAAGAATATATCCCCCCCGCCCCCGGCGAAAAAAGCCCTGGGGAAAAGCGGTCGGGGCGTGGCGTTAACTACCCACCCCATCTAGCCTCGAAGTAAAAGAAAGAGTACAGATACACCTCTCACCCCCCGTGCTGTCTTGGTATTCTCTATGATGAACTTCACCAGCATCATAACGGTTGAACTGAATAGTTTTACTTGGGACCACGTACCGAGTTCCACTCATTTTCTCTTTACTGCATTTTCAATCAATTTCGCGGTGTAATAATTTCGATAACTGTCATTAAGCGGTCCTGCCTGTTTATTAAGTGATTACGCCTAGCCTACATCCCCGAGATATCGTGTTCACAAAAGCCCAGTAGTGGGCCCATTTCGATTAAACCTAAGTCAGATCCGGTCTACATTGATAAAATCAACACTATGATTTGTGGAGTGCAAGACAAAATTTCACGGCTGTTGTTTGCTAAGGAAACGCATTAGTACAAGTGTGAGGGAAGATGGCATCTTCTCAAGAAATTGGTCTTTAATATCTATTATCATATTCATTGTTTTTCTGACGTTTCGGAGGGACATCCTGTCTCCACCGTCGGGAGCTGGATCAAGTGGTTTCTGAAGTGATGTAGAGGAAGAACTGTGCGAAGTTGTCGAGGGCCTTGTGTAAAGTATTGGTGCCTACTTCTAAATACGTGGCATGGTGAAGGACGTGTTTTACGCCACTGCATAAAAGGGATTTTGCTTTCCAAGTTCCTTTTGCAAAAGAGATAACACACTTGAGATATTACAGTAACCTGAAGTGTCACTGAACTCATCATTACCCACCCACTTTTCCTTTCCTGTATGTTGCGCGGATACCGTTACAGGATACGAACTAAAATATTAGGTAATAATGGTTGGTCAGGGTCAAGGAAGATCGGCGTTACGAACCAGTTGTTGGGAGATCTTTAAAGACGGTAGGACAGAAAAGGCGTAGTATGCGAAATGTAGGATAATAGAAGCTAAATTACGAAATATGACAAATCCATCTCTGGTGCAGTATGCAATTTGTTCTCAAGTGATCTTTCAAATAACTTGTGATTATTCTAATTTAGAAACAACTCCTCCCCTCCAGTTCCTGGAAAACTGACCACTAGATAATTTTTTCCGCTTCAGTCTGTGTAAGTAGTTTCTAAATTGCGATATGCGTAAAGCCCGGTCCTCATCAGAACATACGTTTCTTTACAAAACAAATATGTTATTATTTCCGCTATATCTCGCAGATTTTTACAGCTACCCATCATTCATATTCCTGGCACTACATGAGGGTACTGTGTTTTTTCATCGGAAGCTTGCGCACTACTGTACTGCAACTTGTTGTTAGCTGTTGTTACGGAGTACAGTCTGTTCTGTGAACTTATTATGAAGTACGAAGGATACCCGTCGATCGTCTGAACGCGGTCACGTCAGTCTGAACTCCGCCACTTACTTTCTCCGAAATTCTGTCATCCAGTAATCCAGGCGTGCACAAATTTTCCAAAAATCTAGAAGCCACTTCAATATCGTAAGCGCCGGTAGCGTGAAATGAAGCAAGTTGCATACTGAAGACCCACAAATATTAGGTGCCAGCGTACAAAATTTAGTCGCCAGGGATTTGCGCACCGCTATATATATATATATATATATATATTTGGTGCGGCTGAAGTACAGTTAATTTGGAATGTTAACTTAGACATGAAATTTCAGTACAAGCCTGGTTTCTAGGTTTTTGCAAGTGTTAAAGACACGATCGTGTGTGCGGACTCAGTGGCTTCTTACTTCATAACGGTGGTGAAATGCACCCTGTTAGGTTCTAAAACATTGAACTGTTGTAGTAGTAATGCAAATTTAATTCAGTGGCACTTTTCGGCAGTGGGTTGCATAGCGGCGGGTGGGTGGTTAGGCGCTACTGGCCTACTAGATGATCTCGTAAAGAGAGTGTTGCTAAAAATACAGCAGTTCGCATGTTTGTTGTCCAGGTATAAGACGAAGTTACGATGGCTAACTTTCTTCTTTTGTAATATCGTCGGCCAATAATGAGGCCTGAGAGAGTTCATGATGACTGAATACTGATGCTCTCCTTTCCACTCAGATTTTCATTTCGCCGGTTTTTATTTGATATGCTCAGATTCTGATGTTTATTGGACGGTGCATCATTGTGATAACTGAAGAATAAAAAACCAACTAGATGCCACTAATTATTTTATTGTACCTCTTATCGGCTCAACATGTTTCGAGCATCACTATGCCCATCATCAGGAGCTTGCGACTATGATGTTGATTACCACATTGGTCGTTTTGTTCTTGGTTTGCTCTTTGTTGGAGGTTAGGTGCCGTTAGGCTGGAGTATTCGGTCTGCAGGCTAAAGCACGATTCTCTCAGGCCTCATTACTCCAGCCTAACAGCACCTAACCTCCAACATAGAGGAAACCAAGAACTAAACGAACAATGTGGTAATCAACATTATAGTCGCAAGCTCCTGATGATGGGCATAGTAGTGCCCGAAACATGTTGAGCCTATAAGAAGTACAATAAAATAATTAGTAGAATCTAGTTGGTTTTTTATTCTTCAGTTATCATGCTCAGATTATTTCGTATGTTCAAGACTTAAGTTCTGTTCCGGTGATGCCCATTTCGAATCATTGCCTAGGAATGTGTTTATTTACAGTCACTTTATGCGACTACCCAACATACTCACTTGCAAATAACACGCACTGCTTTTCCACTTGGCATTATACATTTTTTCGTTCTCAAAAGACTGGCACTGGATCTATGGATTCTAAGAATGCACAGCGGCTTTGCTGTCCCATATCTATTAGCGTCAACACACACAGAAGACGTTGACATAATCCACGCCTAGCGTTACCGTGAGAACTTCCTTTTATTGTGTACTTTAGAATCTCAGTTCGATAATTTCCTTGTCATGCGCACTGTGTCATGACGGGTTTTCATCTGATTTTGTAGACATACGACGACATGTCGTCCGCGACTGGGTCCTGCCTTGAGGCCGTTTAGGGGACCTATTCTAGTGTACAGCCTTGCAAACAGTTTCCCCTCGATTGGTTTTAATATGATCCTCCCACCAAACCTGGTCTCAGGTATAAACATCTGGCAGGCAAATTTAAACACTTCACCCGCGTGGAAAATATGAAGGGAGGTATATTTTTCAGAAAGTCAAATTTGAGAAATTACTTTTGTAGGAGAAGAATATTACTTTCTTGTTTTGTAAACGAATTCCCCTTTTACTGCTGTGACGTAAGTCGTTCAATCGTGTGTGATATGATATGTCTTGTCCGAGCTGAAATGGTAGGCGTAAACCGTGTCCGCCTCTCGAAATGTTAACAAAACATGTGTGTTTGCTTTTAACTTGGAGAAAAAAGAGCCTTACATGTATCTTACATAAAGCGATTTCGTTGTATTCTGTTCGGTTGTTAAAGTGTTTGTTGAAGCAAAAGTTTTGTACGACAACTTGAGGGAGTCTCTTTGTTGGTGGAGATGGAGGGTGAGAAATGATGGGTCGATGCACCAGGTAGCCAAAACAGACACCTTTGACACGGTGCGACGCAGCGAAACTGGGAAACAAATAGAGTAACTGTTAAGGTTATCGTGAAACAGATGTTGTCTCATATCGCAATGTCGAAACTCAAGAAGCTTCGGTTGAAGGGAGCGAGGTAGTTGGCTTCCAGCGGCTGTGTGAAGTCGGTTTCGCCCCTCCCCGGAATCCCGAACGGTATGGTGACTGTCCAAGTCTGCACTAATCTTTCATTTTAGAGCTGTAACCATCATCGGTAATTTAAACTTACAAAATTCGGAATATTTCATATGCATCACAGATCTGGCAAAGGCTACGGCACACAGATGTAAAGTCTAAGAACTGAAACGTATTGAAAATCTGCAAATACGCTCGTGACAGTTACATAAAGCAGCCCCGTTACAGGCCTGGAGTGGCCCAGAGGGCTCCAGGATGTTAAGGTTCCCATATTTCATGACAACGACACAGGATGGTGGTAAGGTTGCCAACCTTACGCACCGGCCGTCTTTACCCCCAGGAAATGCTCCTGGTGCTTATTTCTGTTAGAGGCTGAGTCTACCCCAGGGCCATAGTGCGATCGGAAGGAATTTATGTCAATGAAAAATTCCAATGACACCAACTGGGATCGAACCAACGACCTTCCGATTTGTAGCACAGCACCTTAACCACTGTGCCACCGCGGTCCCCTCGTGACATATATATGGAATAATTAATTCGCATTTCATGTTAACGACTGTTCAAGAGGCTGAATCATCAAAAGAGATGGTATAACATGCAGTCGCTGGAATTTGTTAGGT
>Ga0131853_10027965_pt1 | contig 10106 bp, 5 predicted proteins | sample TergutLab28metaG_FD_92764 | JGI IMG/M metagenome (GOLD analysis project Ga0131853, IMG submission 92764) | Labiotermes labralis P1 segment gut microbial communities from Petit-Saut dam, French Guiana - Lab288 P1 (version 2) (version 2) | ecosystem: Host-associated > Arthropoda: Insects >... | reverse complement strand
CCGTTGCGCTGACCACGTGACACCCCTCTATCCGCAAAAGTTGGCACTAACTTCGCCGACCGGCGGCGGCCTCTCTGTCGGTATAGTTCGCGTGCGGACTAAGGCCACGGAGTTTGTTTGTTTTCTTTGTGCATCAACTAGCAACAGGAGACAACTATGTGCTTGAAGTGTTCTCAGACATAAAAATCATTTGTCCACGTGTACTGACAGGTGACCAAACTTGTCTATACTTCAGACAGGTCCCCTGTAAATGACCAAGTTTATTCACAGGAGTGAACATGTGTATAAAGAACTTGCTACAGCAGTTTGGAGGTTTCCGTCAGCTTTAAGTGGAAGTTGGGCTTACTGTTTTATGAGCTCTGAAGTTGAATTTCATATATGTGATAACTATAAGACATAAAGTTGAAATGAACAAAAGTACCCACTCACAGTTCTGTTGAACAGTGGTTAGTATCTAGGTGCAGCATGTTTCAGTGTGCTGTTATTCTTCATCAGGCACAAGTTAAAATATTTGAGAAATGTTTAGTGTAAAGTTGCTTCTGATGAAGCAGTTAATTGTTATTGATGGCAATAATGGAATATATTGTGCACAGAACAACATATTGCTTTAAATACGTTCCTCTGTTCACTGTCATTTGACTCCAGATAACTGTTAAAAATTTAACCTTGTAGTTGTCCATGCATGGCAGAAGGGAGCCATGAATGTCCACACTGTTTCCACCAATGGACTACAAACATAACTTAGGAAAATACACATTTATACATGCAGTAATGTTTAGTTTGTAAACTTGTATTCTTTTCTAACATAACTGCTCTCCGAGTTGAATGTTAAAAAAAAAATCCTGGCAATGTCCCCCATTATAAGTCTTTAGATAATCCTGCTATTTTGTATCAATGTAGGAGGTACATAGTAGCCAGCAGCACTGACAAATCAGACAGCTGTTGTATTGGTTCCTGTCTTTGCACTTCAAATTAGCCAAGTCTGTAATTTTCCATTTCTCCATATCACTTTCCAGTTTTCTTCTAAGACGTTCAAGCAGTTTTATCCACATTATATGCATAGATTTTAGTGGCATTAAGTTTATGTTCATCAGTTCGTGCAAGAAATTTAAGAGTTTGCTTCCTCTGTCCTCACTGAAACCTGCTGCCCTGGATTTCATATAACATGTGGGTGTCATCTTGTGAACCTGTACCAGCAATTTCTATCTGTATTGGGTGTGTGAGGAAAATGATTTAATGCAGCAACTCTTAAGTGTCAGCCTGGGTAACTCTGTGCTGGTTATACAAAACACATATTGCTGCAACATTAAAAAATGATTAACAAACTTCCCTTCAGCAGTAACTTGAATGTTTTACACTGGAAAATAATTTTCCCCATCCAAATGTCTCTTCAGTTAGTTTTTGAAGAATGTGACATTGCATTTAAACAATCCTCACCAATTCAAATGGCTTCAAAATCTCTCTCCTTATTTTGAGGCTCCCTCCTTCCATATTTGAAATCTTTTGGCATCTTACAATTGAAGCTGGAAATTAATCCATCAATAGGCTTGCATGACTACAATAATTTCAACTTTATGCTAGTTGCACATGTTTATAGAATGAAACATAAACACAGGCATAGAATCATTAGCAATTAAATAAAAGCCTGAAGATTTTGTACATTTCTGGTAATCTAACAGAATGCCTGATTCTGTGAAGGTCCAATGGTCCATTCGCAGAACCCTGTGATGGCCCATCGATAGCAACTCGGCCACTATTTGTTTTCGAATCTCTGACTTTCCATGTCAGTGAAAAACTAAGAAATATATTACACAGCATGGAACACACTCTTACCTAGTATATTAACCTTTAGACGCCTAATGTCAACTATAGTTGACGTACCGCACCGCTAACCTCCAAAGTTGCATTTTATATATTTATTCAACAAATATAGGTACCAAATATTTTAAACATGGTGTATACTCTCCATTTTTTTTCTCTTCAAAATGCAGTTTGTTTCATAATTCTAACATATTTGGTTCCTGTATTATTCAAATTTTATATATAGGGTGTGCTAAAATTAAAAAAATGATTCCGCTGCCAAAAGGTTAAGAAAGGCAGTTTATTACTTTGTGATAAATAAATATAAAGGCATGGGCCAAAAATAACAGAAAGGTCAATATTTTTTCAGCTGGTTTTCTCTGCCCTAGTCATGTGCCAGAGTCAAAATACTGAACAAGGTGGCATGTTACTAGTTGCTGCTCCCACAACCCTAACATGCCTGTGCCATCAAGAGTGTCTGAAATATTGTGGTGGTTCAATGATGACAATCGTACAGTTTATGCATTTCTTAATGAAAACGTGTGTAAGGGTTTTCTCCCTTATTTTAACCTGTGCTTGATGATGGCTTATAGATAAGTCAAAATGTTGCACATCAGACAGTCAGCATTGTTCAGTATGGTTGTGAGTGGTCTTTTTGTTCATCTGGCATACAGGCGTCAAAACAAGATGTCTCGTAGAGCCACGGAAAGAATGACAAGTCTATTGCATTTATAAATAGGAGCTTGTCCATGATTGTTATACAGTTATCAGTCACAAAATACAGATAATGCAAGTGAGAAAATATTGTCTCAAAATGACTTTTGTGGGGATACATGTAGATTTACTGTTATCATTTTTCAGTATATTTGAATATTTCTGTGGCTAAGTAAGTTTGAATGAAGAATAGCATGTCTCCACACTAGTTGATTAGATTAACAAGTGCATATTTTTTCCTTCATTAATCTGTGAATGTTCTTTGTCATTAATATGTGAATAAATTTTTTTTTTTCAGTTTAAAATAATTTTTTGTCTTTTATATGTTACATTTCCACATAGTACTGGCATATACACTGAAATGATGTTGAAGTCATATTGTATGCAAACTGGCACCATGTGTGGCATCATGGCCTCCCACCACACTAGAAATCTTGGTAGGACTTGCAGAACAAATGATGCAGCCAGAATAGAAAACTCACCTTTGTGCATGGTCTCAGTGTGGCTAATTTTTTTTTTCGTTGTTTCCTTGAAAAATATAATACAAAATAAGGCTTAAAACCATGATTAATGTCATGATTGGATGTTTCTCTATATAGTATGTAGTGTGAAGAAGAGATTTTTAAGGGAACAATTGTGAACTGTCGCATCTTGTGACCTTTAGGGCGCCAGGTACTCTCATGTATACGAAATAATGTTCTGAATTTCGTTTATACTATTTGCTATTTTGTACGCTATGGATTGGAAGTCTTTTTAAAGCCTAATGATATTTTGTGTACCACTGAGTTCATGTGATGGAAGCATTCCTGAAGACCTCACATAATTTAAAACTTGCATAATTTGAGACTAATTTTGCCATAGGAATAAACATAGAGTGGGGAAGGTGCATTCTCAGAGCTCATAAACTGTAGCATATTTTGTTTTGAAACATACTTGTTAAGCACATTATAAATACATAAATGTTAATTTAATTAGTTTCATTTATTAGTGTGGTAAACTAAAAGAAATTGGAAGAAGGCATCATATTCTGAGGACACTAATGGAAAAGAAGATGCAACAGGTGCCTAATTAGGACACACCCCTTGGTGTTGAAGGCTGGTCTGAGTGCACTGAAAACCTCTTGTTGAAGGAATCACTATGGACTGAGATTTTCCTTTTGTCTGTCTCTGAGGATATCTTGCTATGCAGACACACGTTCTATCATAGGCCATACCAGCAGTGTTAGTTTTTTGGATGCACATTATTTCTAAATTTGCATACAAAATAAGACTTTACAAACAGTTGTTGTATTGCCCTATATGAGATATGCATACAATGCAATTGTGCAATATGTACTCACAGTGTTGCTGCTGTGTGGATTAGATCTGTTATGGCTCATTTCTTAATTTTGTTAGAGCGATCCATGTTAATAAACTGAAGAAATGCCGATGCATTCCACCAGGTATGACTGGATTTAGCTGATATATTCCTAGTACACAAAGTGGCATGACAATGTGAATTTATGCCAATCCCGGTGGCCGCGCGGTTTAAGACATGGGTCTGCGGCCGCACGCCTGCTGGGATTGTGGGTTCGAATCCCGCCAGGGACATGAATGTTTGTCGCTTGTGAATGTTCTATGTTGTCAGGTGGTGTGTCCAATGAGAGTGATCGCGAAGCCCCGTAAGGGGACGCCATGACCCGGAATCGCGTCGAAGCGCCACAGAAAAAAAAAAAAGTGAACTTGTACTCAGGTAGGTCGGGACAGGTCAGTCGGTATAGCGACTCGCTACGGGCTTGACGGTCCGGGATCGAACCCCGGTGGCGGCGAGATATTCCGTACACGTCCACACCGACCCTGGGGCCCACCCAGCCTCCTATACAATTGGTACCGGGTAAAGCGGCCTGGGCGTGGTGTTGACCACCCATCCTTATCTAGCGCCGAAGTTAAATGATGAGTACAGCTATAGCTCTACTCTCCCCCAGGGCCTTCGTGGCCTGTTACAGGGTGAAAATTACCTTTACCTTTAACTTATACTCAGCGTCAAGTGGCATGCTAAGAGTCCGCTACATTCCGTGTGTTTACCGTCACTAAAGAGTACTATTAGTTGTCAGTGGGGCTAACTTGCTTGCCGCATCTGAGCATGGTTTATTACTAAAGAAATTTAACCTGCTTAACAGGGTATTTCAGTTCGTCAGAGGAAGCCACGTTAATGAACTTCACGGTACATGTGCATCGTGTGGTAACTGCAATTTACAGTCGCAAAAACAAATTCGCAAGGTAGACTGCCCGTAAGCAACCGGCAGCAGTTTGCTTCGCGGCACAGTAACCGAGACAAGCTTAACACAGAACTGTAGCGTCAAATCCCAAGAGATCGAAGTTATCGAACTGGGTAAAATTCGAAAGTGTAACTTCGGTAAATACAACGCTGCAGTACGTAAGTCGATACTTCACCGCAAGGTAATGCTGGTGAATACAGGGTTGTTGCATATTCTGCCATAGATTCCAACAATACAAGAACCCGCCTTTTGTTAGAAAATTATGAATATGATACGCAAATCTTCAGATTTATCAGTCACAAAAATCGAAACCAACAAAATACGCCATGTTAGGGAGAAACCAAAAATTCCTGTAATCATTCTCCTACGTGCTGCGGCCAATCTGGGCCATTGTCAAATTGCTGTAAGACAGATTTATGTGGAAAGATTGTGGGTTTAACACAAATAAAATTAATGTGCATCAATATATCAGGCAACGCATGCGCTCTCTGATGCACCGTTTATGACATGTGCATTGGCATGTTGGATTGTATAGCTTTGTTGTAATGACTCCCTGAAGGCGGCATCTCGGTGCCGAAACATGTTGAAGGTGACGCATGTCATAAATGGAAGCTATATTGATTGTAAGTTGACCAGGTAGCTCAGTCGGTATAGCGACTGACTACGGGTTGGACGGTCCGGGATCGAATCCCGGTGGGGACGAGATTTTCCACCCGTCCAGACCGGGCCTGGAGCCCACCCAGCCTCCTGTGCAATGGGTACCGGGCCTTTCGCGGGGGTAAAGTGCGGCCGGGGCGTGTTGCTGACCACTCACCCCCTTCTAGTGCTGCTGTCATGGAAGAGTAGAGCTATACCACTACCCACCCTCTGGGCCACATTGGGCCTATAACGGGAAAAGTTTACCTTTTTCATATTGATTGTAAGGACATGTACGTTTTGAATAGCACAAAATTAGATAATGTGATACACAGCACGTGACGGAAGTAAACGAAGTTCAGAAGTAGCAGGCTCATGGCAGCGGTGTCGCCCTCCTCCTGCAGCCTGTCACAGTGTTTACCTGGTGGCTGGGTCGCTCGCCTTTACCAGATCAGTGCCGGATGTTCTGCTGATAGCTGAAGACCGAGCAGTGACAGCGGTTCAAGTAACTGTTTACTGACTGTTCGTAAACGCCTTTTTGTGTGTGTCAGGATGTAATAATTGTTTAATTATTTCATTGTTATTAGTTTATATAAGGCCATGACTTTAATTACAGTAGTCAGTGATTACAAAATTTTAATTGGAATATTTCTAGAGATAAGACGATTTTTGAGAGCCGTCAGCATATTTAGAGTGGTGGTATAAAAATATTAGTTAAATAATTCGTTTATGAAAGTGTGGACAAAATTAAGCTGGCTTGTAGAAGGGTCAAATGCCGGACATCCGTGAAGACGTTTATAAACCAAACAATTGAAATTAAGATGTTCTTAAGAGAAGGAAATTTCTTGTTTAACGAAACAATTACGACCTGACGTAAAATGGTTCTACCTTACACTAAACTTTGGGAAGCTTGCACTTCATTAACTGAGCAACTGTAGTAAAAATTTATGTTTAATTCGGTATTAATCATAGTTAACAATTTTTGTGTGTTCGACTAAAATATATAAAATTACTATTGAAAACTTATTTTTCAGTGAAGGTTTTTTTTTTTTATATTTGCGTTTATTGATTTCAACCCGTGCTTTACCATCTAGGTATACCACAGGGTATTTACAGAGGTGTTTACAGTGGGTTGTTACAGAGATGTTTGCAGTTTATCCCATTTTACTTTTTTTTTTAAAGAGTACAGGTCAGTATTTGGACGGTACTTTAGGAGTGTTGCCGGATTTAATTTCCTTGTGCATCTTCTTGAAGTGCTTGGAAGATACGTCTGAGGAAGCTTGTGATGCTGACGGTGTTTATGTGGTACTGCATAACCAGAGGTGGGGGGAGAGATTTGAGAACCGATGGGCGGTCTTTTGACTATAAGCTGCATTCCAGCATAAGGTGGTGGAAGTGAAGGTTTAAATGACCTTATCATATAATTTAAAAAGTCATAAGATGCTAATTTTAAAGTTAGCCAATACACAAGAAATATGTTTATTTATTATTTCAGTGTTCGTTGCCTCTAAAGCAGTCTAGAATGTTTTGTACACTACTTAAGACGATAGTGGTATGAAATATATTTAGTGCATAGTTTCTAGTTCCTAATTAACATATGTTTATAGCAACATGCTGATTGAGACTGTGTTGTTATAAAGATATAGGGATTTCTTGGTTTTCTAATGAAACTCTTGAGGGGGTTGAAGAAAGGTGAAACTTTTCTTGGTGCATGTCGAATATCTTCCTGGAAGTAACGAGGCTTATTTGCCGATGCCTCTGCCGGAGTTTAAACGAAGTATTTTCCCGACTTAAAGTCAGATGCTTGGATGATCCAGGCGTAGGTGGAAGGATATTATAAAAGTTATCTCAAAGAAGTAGGATGGGAGGATATTGACTGGATTTATCCAGCTCAAGATACCGGCAATTGAATGGATCTTGTGGATAAGGTATTGAGTATTCGGATTACGTAAAACAGGGAATATGTATTGAATAGCTCAGCAACTGTTAGCCTCCCAAGGCCGCCTTTGCTTCACGGAGTTAGTTAGGTGAGAAAGATTAACAGAAATATTATTGCGAATAAACTAAAAGTTTATTGCCACTTTATTATATATATTTCAGTCAACACAACTATATAATAAAAGCATAGGTTAAAATGACATGTTTCGACTTAAGTCATCGTCAAGCTAAGCTAAGATCCATGAAGGTCTTTACAACGTAGCTGTGCTCATTTGAGATCCCAGATGGCTCACAATGTGTGCTGCGATTCATACCATGTATATAACATGACATATCTATTATACTATTGTACTTCTATTGGGGTCATGTATGTGACTGTGTTAGCGTGCTATTTCCTGGGACCGTTGTTCACTGATTATATGTGTATAGAATCAATACACAACGGGATTACTTCGTTCTAAAAGTTTACAGGTTTTCTCCCTTCTTGACGATAAAAGGGGTTGAAATGCACTTCCATTCCTTTACACAGCCTACATCACTGACCTGTTTGTGCTTAAATAATTGAGCCGCTGTACACAGAGCTGTAAAATGTTTTGAGTCGTTTTTTGTTAAATATTCATACTATCGAAAGTTGGTTTAAATAAGATCTTCTCAGATTTTCATGGGATGAGAGCAACTTACGCAGATTTGGTCCTCACGCGCGCAGCGTGAAGTGCAACACACAGAATGAGGACTGCATAAATATACGTACATATAATTATACGTATAATTTTACCTTCTATTTTTTTTATCCATCACGTACAATAAAAATATACTGTTAGTAATAACAAAAAAATTATTAAAATTACAATTCACCCCGTAGGTTAGGGTGTACATTTTTAGCATATTTGTACGAAATGAATTAGGAATGTAACGTCCGTCTCCATAAATAAATGGATCTTAAGTTTTCAAAATTACTTCGGCGTTCTATTTAGGCTGCTTGTTTCAGAGGAGGTTTAAAAGACGATTATTCATTACAAATGTGCCAGTGTGCAACATAACACTGTGTCGTGGACAACATTTTGCCCGCGAGCTACGCGTTGGGCCAACTTACTTTAAATGTTCATCGTAGATATTAATGAGACCTGAGTGATTTTAACCCTTACCCTACTAACGTGGAGAATATGGTGAGCTCCTAATAATGCCAGCAAATGGCAGGTGGGATTTAATTCGGCGTTTAAAGGGTTAATATTGCCTAGTCTAATGCACATTGATCCATTTTTTAAAGAAACCGATGACAGTGGCTTTGCGCAGCATGCAAAATCAGGAGTTATACAGGACCGAAATTTAAAAAATTCATCCAAGGACTGAATACAAACTCTCACCGACAGTCTTGCAGTCGTTTCGACGATGAAACTCGCAGAAACACTCACACATCAACCCCCCCTTTCCCGTTTCTGGGCTCACTACGTGCGCTGTGGTACGAGGGAAACAGAGATGGCCAAGTAAAAGTTTTCTGCCCTGTTGCTGACCGATAATGGCGGCAACACAACAACAAAGGAATTATTAAAATTTTTTCATATTTTGTTTTCGATATTAAAATACGCCACTTTACTTGATCGCTCTATATTATGCACTGGTTTTGCGTCAACTCTAGACAGTTATCTGTAAACTATAGTATAATTTTTTTTCTTAATCCGCTAAACCTCAGCTGTTACTACACACTAGTTTACCAGCAGATGTAACACTAAAAGGACCTGTACTTTGTGCACTTAACTGTATTTATGTTCCATATGATACCCTTCATTAGTAGCATTTTTTTCTCGTAAACAACATTCACTGGTAAACATTAGTGACGTAGACGCAGAGCGTAATTCTGAGAGAAGAATGAAAGATTTCAACAAAATTTCCATTTACGTCCTTCGTAAAAAAAGACTCAGTACTTCGATTTCCACTCGTTAATATGAACTCTGATTTCGTCAGAACAACATTTTACCTCAAAAATTATTGCTTGTTTGCAAAATCATGTTGCTTATCTTGTGTTCGCCTTAGCTCAGATATCAAACCCCCGATTAGTGACCAAAAATCGATTAAACTATGAATTTTGTGAGTGCAAACGAGTCAGTCTTCAATGGATGTTCTTTGAAAAGTTGTATGCTTACATCAGATGATGTGACAACATAACGGGCAAGCGAATGAGGTCAAGTAACGGACTTAAATTTCAAAATATACATATTTAACTTAAACGTATGAATTAGGATCGTTTTATCGTAATAAAATGGAAATGAATTAAATTTCTCTTTTGAACACACGAAGCACCCTTCGGGTTATAAAATCCGTCGAAGAATCTTAGTGCTTAAGAAGGTATCATTTTAAGGAGGTTCCTTGAAGAATAAAATAAATTTTATCTCTTCCTGTCCATTTAACAGCTGAATGTCTTGTCTCAAGTCTATTTTGATGTATTGTGTACATAATGATTCTTCGATAATTTAAACCGTTGCTGAAATTTGAATCTAAATTAGCCGACGGGGAAAGATTCTTTATGAATTCCATTTTGATATTAATGGGAACTGAGTTAAAACTGATGAAAGAGATATAAAATAACATAAACAGCCAACAGATGCAACAATAATAATTGCAGCATCGTCGGTGCATTATGCCACAAGCTGTAAACACAGTCTAGTGCTCCTGAGGATGGGCGAAATTATCGCCCGAAACATGTTGAGCTGATTGAAATTATTAATAAAATTATTATTGTTGCATCTAGTTGGCTGTTTATATT
>Ga0131853_10027963_pt1 | contig 10106 bp, 5 predicted proteins | sample TergutLab28metaG_FD_92764 | JGI IMG/M metagenome (GOLD analysis project Ga0131853, IMG submission 92764) | Labiotermes labralis P1 segment gut microbial communities from Petit-Saut dam, French Guiana - Lab288 P1 (version 2) (version 2) | ecosystem: Host-associated > Arthropoda: Insects >... | reverse complement strand
GTATGTATGTATGTATGTATGTATGTATGTATGAACGTATGTGTGAATGATTGAATGAATGAATTATGCATGCATGTATGCATGCATGCCTGCCTTCAGCTGGTATTTCATGTGGCGTATAACACCGACAATATTGTTAATGTTTACCTATGACATGGGAATGTTTTTCCAACAGCAGATGATCCCTGAATTTCCACAGGGTGGAGAGGTGCTTGTAACCTTTTAAGAAGGAAATTGGGTTCGACACCAGACTTCATTGCATCAAAATCTTTGCGGGTAGTTGAAAGTGTTACGACCTACGTTCTTCTCTTACTGCAAGTATTGTGGCACTTTAATTTTAGGGAGAACCTAAGTTTTGTTTCATTTGAACTCTAACTTCGTTTCCTCGAATAGTTCAGCCACGAGTTTCGTAATATTTCCATATAATTTCACTATATTTGTTTTAGATATTTTGATGTTATTAATCAATTGGAAGGTGAATATACAACGAAAGTGAAGAATACTTTGAACTTTCAGCGCTACAGTACTTCGTTAGCTCAAAATAGTTTTTACAATATGACATCGTAATAATTGAAATATTTCTCTTGAAGAACATTTCACCAGCATGGGAAAATAATGCGAATGAAAATTAAGGAGATATAAGTCGTAAAATTCCTGTTAAATGTACGTTGCTGCCAAGATGAAGATTTCAATTTATCTTGTTTCGGGTCTCTGTATACACCACGTGGTTTGTCACAAACGTGGCATGACCGAAGGCAGTTACGTACAGTTTTGACAGCTGAGTAAGACTGTGATGTCTTTGAGAATAAGTTTCACAACAGTACGTGCAATTAGTGTATCGAAGTTCCGTTCAGTTGGTCCACGAACAACACATCACAGCACAAACGACATGCAATCCCCTCACGTTATTTAACAGCTGACCCCGCTCCCACCGTAGTTCAACCCCTTGCCATCTCAACCCTCACTGTACGTGGGGTCCAGCAAAGTTGTGTCACGGCTCTTCCAAGGGGTGGGCAGCAACATTCTGAGAAAGAGCGAGGAAATAATTTTGTTCTTAGTAAATCACATCTCATAAACTTGAACACTCTCAACTATACCCCAAGTTTGCTCTATAATTTCAGTTAACATCCACGATATAATAAATTTGTGCACAGATATCACAACCCCTCAAACGACGCCGGTGTTTAAATTTCCAGTATGTACACTCCCCGACTTAACGCAATTTCAAAATTACGAAATTAAAAAAAAAAGTTTGATAATTCGAAAGAATTACATTTTTAAAGGCACACCGAAATTTTCTTTGCGGGAATGAAAGCCCAATGAGACGAAAGTGGCGGAAGAATACTTATGGGCGATACCACGGGCGGCTGGGCGGTTATGCTATCGTTGATCATATTCCAGTGTGTTGGAGTCTGCATTTAAACTGGACTCTCGAACCAATACGGAAAGTCGGTGAGTGTCTGCACTGCCGAAGATTGAGCTGTTTCAAATTCATTGTATCTTTAAATGCCTTCACATCAGTATGTTGCACCGAGTTTGTCAGCGTGTGAGAAAGTAAATTTCGTACAGTGCACCAAGACGGGCATTCCGGTATTTGAGGGTTAAATTACAGCACATAACATGGCGCCATGCGTATGAGGTGCCCAAAAGCTACATATCACGTTTTAGGCGCGTTCGTAAAACTGTGAGAAACGGCTATAAGCTTCGTTATGTCTGTCTGTCCATCCGTCTTTTCTCACGGAACAACTCGGCGACCACTGGACGGTTTTTAATGAAGTTTCATATAGGGGTATTTTTTAAAACTGTTTCGAGGGAATTCAAGTTTTGTTAAAATTCGACAGGAATAACGGATTCTTTACATGAAGACGTATGCACATTTATTATATCTGGATGAATTATTCTTACAGTGAGAAATATTTTAGACACAGTTGTAAAGAATATAAAAAGACACATTTTATGTTCAATAACGTTTCTCCGAAAATCGTGCCATTTATGAGATAGTGCGGAAAAATATTGTATAGCCGGACAGGCCACAAATGAAAATATAATACGGCGCATTCGAATTGCTTGCTGAATAACCAAAGCTACAGACACACACACACACACACTCAGAATATGTAATGCATTTTGCTTCTCCACGGCAACAGTGGTCACTCGAACGTGCCTCAATGCCACCTGTTCACGTACGCTGTCTGTCTTGTCTCTCTTAGATCGAATGCTGTCCGAAGTATTCCGTTTTTTAAAACTCTCAAACTATATTCGCATGACGTATGAGACCGTGTTTCACACTCATACAAGACAACAGGAAACATTTGTGTTTCTGTATATATATATATCGTATATCTGTATGTTTCTACACCCCCCAGTGGATGGGAATATGCATTATTCTAAACCAAACAGCAAAAACTTTCCGCGAATTTATTCTGCTCTTATTTATTCTTGAATGCGATTTTAATTTGTTACTGTCTTTCCCAAACTTTAAAACTTACAAATTTTCAAACGGTTCACTAGCCATCTTTATCTTGTGATAATGTCGTTATTTTACTTAGCATTTCCATCACTTCCAGACCAGCCTCTTTACTAGCGACCAGTACGAACTGTGTATCTGTCACAAACAGTAAAAGCCCGTAATTTGTTCTTATTTTCAGTAATGTAATGCATAAATGTACAATGTGTAGCGTGCAAGATATTGTTAGTGTTTATATGTCGCTGCTTCTTTAATTCAAAGCGCTGGCCTCTGACGCCTGACAAGTACGTGTTTTGTTTGCAGCAACTCTAGCAGACTCCGTTGGCACCATTGTTACAGCTGATAATTGCTGGGTGGTCCTACAAGTGGACATTCATCTTTGATGCTTGCATCTGTGCATTGTTGGATGAAACTCGTGTGTATGTATTGCTAGCGGTGTAGGCGGGCAAAGGTAGGGTAATCTGAAAGTATAGGAAGTCATTAAAGGGAGGCAGTTCAATTCGGTAGGGTAAAGCGATGTAAAGTGAGGGATGAAACGGGGAACAGACATTGTTGTCTTAAATCTTTATAGTAAAGAACAGACAGAGAACAGAGAAATTTTACTCACACTGAACGAAATTCTCAGTCGCTAAGTTTGCGCTCGGGCCTATTTATCGCCGGTGGTAGGTGAGTGGGCCTGTATAGCACCTGTGGTAGGTGAGTGGGACTGTGTAGAGCCGATGGTAGGTGTGCGGGCCTCTGTAGCGCCGGTGGTAGGTGAGTTAGCCTGTATAGCGCCGGTGGTAAGTGAGTGGGCCTGTATAGCGCCGGTGGTAGGTGAGTGGGCCTTTGTAACGCCGATGGTAGGTGAGTGGGCCTGTGTAGAACCGATGGTAGGTGAGTGGGCCTTTGTAACGCCGGTGGTAGGTGGGTGGGCCTGTGTAGAACCGATGGTAGGTGAGTGGGCCTTTGTAACGCCGGTGGTAGGTGGGTGGGCCTTTGTAACGCCGGTGGTAGGTGAGTGGGCATGTGTAGAACCGATGGTAGGTGAGTGGGCCTGTGTAGCGCCGGTGGTAGGTGAGGGCAGTACACGTATGTAGAAATGGTGGAATGATTCTGACAGGATTAAGCGACGAAATGAGAGAAAATGTTGTCCAAGTTGCACTTTGTCTTCCATAAATCCCACATGGACTGGCTTGGGATCGAATCCGGGCCTCTTGCGTCTGAGCCACAGCACGTGCCACAACATACAAGAAGAAGACGGGGATGAAAAAGAAGAAGGAAAAGGCGAAGAAGAATGAGCAATAAAAACAAGCGCATTACGTTTTTCATTTTTCTGTTAATTTGTACTGAAATAAAGGGAGATCTTCTAGATTTCAGGCTTCTCCGCGAAGTAGACGAGAACTGAGCTCTTCTGGGCCATGATGCAGCTTGTAATGGTAATTACTTAGCGAAGTTCCAGGACAACGTATTGGTCCCTCTTCTTGCATTCTTGACCATTGAAGATTGAACCCGATAGGTGGTCCCGAAACGTCGGTAAGTAATTATTACTACACGCCGCGTAATAGTCCAGAAGAACGCAGATCTCAGAGGAAGATGTTCTGTTTTACATTGCCGCTATGCATTATGTTAACTGGTCAGTAATTCGCTACCTTGCTTATGACTAACCAAACCGTTCAAATAATTACGGTATTAGGTTTCTCTTATAATAAAGTGATGTCCATACGTTAATCAGAGAGACAGGCAATCGTGTGGTCCTGTGAACTAGCGGCGTTTCCAGTTGAAAGTCTGTATCGTTTGTTCTATTGTGCCTGTGGGGAGGGGCTCCGAATAAGTCAATTGTGTTCACATCGCAGTGTTTTCAGATTCTGGGCCGTGCACTTTGATAGACTGGGCAAGCGGTGGCGCAGCTGGTTGAGGCACTGAACTACAAACCGGAAGGTCGCGGATTCTGTTCCCGATGATGTCACTGGAATTTTCCATCGACATTATCCTCCCAGCCGCACTGGAGACTTGAGGTCGACTCAGCCTCTAACAGGAATAAGTAAAAAGAATATTTTCCGGAGGTTAACGCGGCGCGTGCATCGGGCTGACTTCACCACTTTCATGCGCAGATTACCTTAAATCTGGGAGCTTCAAACTCCAGGAACCCTACTGGCCTGTCATAGGCCTGTACAGTGATTGCCTTACCATTACTTTGGCAGATATACATCTACTTTCATCTTTAATCTAGAAACGTTTCCTCTTGACGAAAGTAAAACCCTCGAAAAGGCCTCCTGTTTCTTGGTAAGGACTGGCTTTTGTTCAGAATCCTAAAGGTATTTAGAGGTAATCCTCATATAATTAGACTTCTGGCAGGTTAGATGTGAAAACGGAGCTTGATTTTATAAAATTATATGAAATTAATAAAGAATACATAAATATATTCAAATTAGAGTTAAAATTATGTTTCTATGTTCTGTAGAACGTGGCGAGACTGATATCATGCTTTTACCAAAACGTCCGGTCAGATTTGGTAAATAAAACTGTGATAGTGTACATTTACACTTGATAACTTCTTGATTTCTGGACCTTGTTCGTTGTTTTTTTATGTCAGTGACATAATAACTCTTTCTGTTGGACGCTAGTGTGTATATGCTTCACCCATTCACCTGAGGAGAGAAAGAGTGCCATATTCCGAAACGTCTATTTTGGAGTATATATATAGCGGACGATGGACAAAGCCCTAATATTGGACACCGTAACTGTCATGTACAGTCGTCGGAACGCGGTAATGTTAACTTATTTATCCTACCTTTGACGTTTTGCTAGAGTTATAATTACTGGGAAGTTAAAATACATAAAATAAAACTTTGCGCGCAAAATTTTTTAACGGAGCTTTTCTTTGGTTTTCACACGTAAAAAGAACGTAATTATAACTGTAACATAGTACATCGCCGATCCAAGTGGCCTTGCAGTCTAAGGCCTGGGCTTGCGGTCAATCACTTGGTGGGATTGGGGGTTCGAATTCCGCGGGGGGCGTGGATGTCGGTCTGTTGTGTGTGTTGTTGGGTAGAAGTCTCGGCGTCGGGCTGATCACTAGTCCAGAGTAGTCTTAAGTGTCTGAGCATGATCGCAAAGCCTCGGTAATGAGGAGGTCCTGGCCCACTAGGGGCTGTTTGTTACTTCATATGTGGGGGGGGGGGGAGAGTCCAACTCGCTACGAAGCCAACGTCTGCCTTGTTCGGCCCGTCTGTAATTGCGGTGTATCTACGGTACGCAACGAATCTTCTGCATGATTGAATTCAACGGCATGCCTTTCGTGACGTCATTCGGCAAGTAGTTACTCTGTCATAACTTGAAGGAAACATTCCACTGGGACAGTCACTTCGCAGTAGCCAACCAAGAGTTTGCGTATAAGGCAATACAATACGTGATGCCCTGTGGGACTGTGGGAATTCTGCTTGTTGCTACTGTCTGCTATAGAGAGGTGGAATCATGACATTATCTTTCTTCATTTGTTGTTCTGTGAGGTAACGACTGTGGGGGCACTGCTTTCTCTAAAGAAACGTCGCGGTAATATACAGCACCGTCTTTGGTAGAGGCTTTGTCAATTAGACGAAAATTAAACGTATAGATGCAGAATCCTCTTTCGCAGAATCTTTATTTCAAGACGAGACATTCTGAAAGGACATAGCTAATTACTTATATACTGAGAGTATGTAAGAACAGGAACCGTCAGGCCCAAAAAAAAGGAAATAACAGTTGACGAGTAAGAGGTGTTCATTAACTGTATTCATAATTTGTACATTTCACTGGGTACATAAATGTGAACATGAGCAAAATGGGTGTGATGTATGTCATGGAATAGGAGAAATAAAAAATGCCCACAAAATTGTAGCCGGAAAACTGAAGGTATATGTTATCGTGTGTGTGTGTGTGGGGGGGGGGGGTTCCATAGGCATTGATAGAAGAATAATGTTAAAATTGACCTTGAAGGAACACAGTGTAGAATGTACAATGGTTTCGTATCACTGAAGAGTGGGACGATGATGTGCTGTCGTCACAGTAATGAGTTTCTCTATCACAATGTCAAGATCAAGTTGCCCTATTTTTGCATAAATACTATTTACTGCATTACAACATTTAGCAGTAGGCCTACCGCGTTGATGTTGCACTGCCTCCAGCAAGCACTTGACGTGTGTTACAAGACACTTCACAGGGGTGTGCTATTGTGTGTGACACATACAGCATCCAAGAGATGTTTCTACTTTGTGCGCTTGGTTGGTGATAGCGTGTGGGAATGGTTAGTTGACGGTTAAACCAGATGGCATTCGTGTTGTGAAGGAATCAAGAGATACGCCTCTGCTCCGTTCGTCATCGTAGCGTTGGTGATTTCTCCTAGCATCCTTCTAGGGCTATAGTATACACAAACAGATCAATTGAAATGCTACGTGTGGAAACTGCGGCTGGAGACGCCGTGCTTTATCGCGTGAATATCATGTTAAATGCGTTGTACAAGGAGGTCTCTTTTTTAGATATTCATAATGAATACAGTAGAGAAGTCTTTAAGACACAGGCGAAATTAATGAGGCAGTAATTGAAGCTTCTTCCGAGAATGTATCCTGAACTGCCTTTGTTAACCTTTTGGCGCCGGAATTATTTTTTTAAATTTAACACACCCTGTATATAAAATGTGAATAATACAAGAACTAAATACTAAATACGTTAGAATTATGAAACAAACTGGATTTTGAAGAGAAAAAAAAGGAGAGTGTGTACCATGTTTAAAATATTCAGTACCTATATTTGTTGAATAAATATATAAAATACAACTTTAGAGGTTAGCGGAGTGGTACGACCACTATAGTTGACATTAGGCGTCAAAAGGTTAAATATATATGTTGAATGATATTCGCTCAGAAACAAACTTAATAAATAATAAATTCGCATTATTAATTACATGTGCATCTTAAAAATATTTCAGACATTCTTTTGTCAGCTTTAAAGTTGAAGTTAAAGGTCCCCATAACAAGCCATGAAGGCAGAATGAGCGAGTGGAGGTATAACTCCACTTATTCCTAAACTAGGCGCTGTATGGAGATGGGCAGTCAACACTACGCCTCGGCCAATTTACACCGGGGAAACAGCCCAGTCACCCATTGTTCAGGAACCTTGTCAGTTTAAAGGGTTTTTAATTTTCTCCAGGCCTGAATTCGGCAAGTCTAAAAAAAACCCATTTATAAATATCGCAAATAAATGAACAAGGGTAAATTGATAAATATACAGTCGGAAATTGTCTTGAAACCCGAATGTGACGTCAGTAGACCTAGGAAATTCTCTCTTAGATCTAAACAAGCATTCTCCTTGCATGGAATTTGGCTCCATTTTAAGAATACAATGTTTTATTGTAATTAATTTGTGATGATACGTGAAATTGAAACATGTTCAGAAGTTTTATGTTACTCGTGTCTTTCCTTTATTTGACATTTATATAAGGTGACACCCAAAATATGCACAATATTACTAGACACAACTATACAATTAAAATAATACGACTGCAACATGTTTCGACACTCTTTGGGTCATCTTCAGAGAATGCACATTAATTATATATGTAAAACATAAATTTATTGTAAATAAATTAATTTAAAGTTAAGTTTTGATGTTGTTAGATGGCTTGATGGTTGGAGCAGAGACGTAAATTTGAAGAAGTGTTCTTTACCCAGTGGTTCTTAAAGATGTGTAGGATTACAAATGTGCCCTGCTTACAGTTGCACTATACACAAGCTGCTTCTATGATAAGAATATTTTTAATCCTATACGTGTATAAGAACCACTGAATACGGAATAATTCATCAAATTTATTTCTCTGCTGCAACCTTCAAGCCATCTAACTAAATTTAACCAGATTTGTTTGCACGAAATCAGTGTTTTATAATTGTAATTGAAGTTCATTTCCTCAAGAAGACCCGAAGGGGGCCGAAGCATGTTGGGGTTGGATATTTTAATAACAGAACTAGGCATGTTTTGGTGTTACGTTATATGAATGTCCAGCAGTTGTTCGCTGTAAGTTAATTGACGCTGGATTTGAGAAGCAATTGAGAAATATTGGCCAGCTTGTTTTCCGGACCTCACTCCGCTAATTTCCCTGTACAACTACAATCAAGCAAGTGATGAGGACACATTACTTGAAGCGAAGAATAAGATGTGCAATTAAGACCATAACTCCAGTTGTTAATATGGCAACAACTCGAATACCGTATGAGTGCGTAAATGGCGACAAATGGACCCCATATTTAACCCTTTAAAAGCCAAGTTAAATTCCATCTGCCATCTGCTGGCATTATTAGGAGATCACCATATTCTCCACATTAGCGGGTTAAGGGTTAAATTTAACAATTTATATTTTCGCGGAATTGTTCCTGTTTCATTAATGCTTCTGGCACAAAGTATGAAAAAATAATTTAGCTTTAAACCGGACAACAACTTTATGGACATACACACTACTTATGAAACTGTCGGTAAATTTTCCAAAATTTCGAAAATGATATCAATGTTTCGCCGTTGACTGTAACACGAATACACTATTTGCAGTCATAAACCACCAACATGTTCTGCATCATGATGGGAATGTACACCCCTACAACAGTAGATTCAGCGTCAGTAGCTTGTGTTGTGGTGGCAGTCCACTAAACTCTGCAAAAGCCTCAGGGCTGTAATTGGGTTTTCCTCGAGTTGTGTGCCATTGGGGTCTCATTTGCGCCCCCTCCCCGTTTGTACCTCCTCCACCAACTCCCAAGTCTCTTAACTCACCCCCCATCCTTCCCTTGTCTTTGTACACCGCCCGAGCAATTAATCCAATAATTGAAGTTGTCTCGACACCGCCTTGCGGGCGTCAAATGGAAGAAGACAAAGCAGAATGGAGACAAAGATGGCAGTGAAAGGGAGAGAGAATAGTATAAGGAAAATATTTATCTTGATGTAGTTAGGTTACGTGACACCGTGCAATACCTGTGATGGTCTGCGATTTATAGGAGATAGGCCATATTTTAAATCACAAATAATTTTTTTTCTCCGTGGAATGTTGTGTTGGAAGAATTCTTTATGAAATCAAAAGAAGACAAATCTCAGTATATAGGTTGTGAAACGTTGGTATGATAAGATTGTGATATACGCTACAATCAAAAGTGTGTAAATTTCTCTGTTAAACGGGAAATGGGTTGCTACCCGCCGTTTTAAACAAAAAAAAAAACCTTTGCTAGTTGCTGAAAAAGGACACAAGATAAGGACACAAATCATTCCATCCACATTCCAGCGGTTGGTTCTATTATTAATGTCAGCGGTTGATACTACTCACGAAGTATATGCTAAATATGTCTAATTATATTCGGATACGCGAAGGTGCAATAATGTTGCAGACAAGAACAGGTATGGGAAAAAGGTAATTAGAAATGTTATATATATATATATATACAGGGTGTCCCAGAAGGAATGTTCAAGACTTCGGGAGAGTGTTCCTTATGTTAAAGTATACCGATATAAACCAAAACACCTGTATCCAAAGTTGAACGGTTACGGAGATAATGGCCAGAGAAGTTTGAAACTTTGACAGCTGTTACACACTTATTGATTACCAAATACATATTAAAACTGGCAGCAATATGTGGTTTCTGTAATG
>Ga0131853_10027961_pt1 | contig 10107 bp, 5 predicted proteins | sample TergutLab28metaG_FD_92764 | JGI IMG/M metagenome (GOLD analysis project Ga0131853, IMG submission 92764) | Labiotermes labralis P1 segment gut microbial communities from Petit-Saut dam, French Guiana - Lab288 P1 (version 2) (version 2) | ecosystem: Host-associated > Arthropoda: Insects >... | reverse complement strand
TGTTGGGAACCATTTCAGCATTTGCTTATAGACAGAGGGAAACCAAGAAAAACCTGTGTCGAGGTGGCCGGTCGCAGGACCTTCTGAATACTGACTTCTAGCCAGCAGTCCGGCATCTAAAGTAAAAACAGCAATACACACACAGTACAGCAAATACACATAAGATGACAACAGTACACATAAGACAACTAACAAAAATAAACACAAGACATCTTACAATACAACATGCACAAAAGGTAAACAACACCACGGTAAGAAAGAACTGTATATAGTTTCTAGTATTTTTTCCCACACATATTGTACTCACACTTTCACCCTAGCCCTTCACTTCTCAACACTTTAAGGTACATCGAGTAACAGTACACATTTTGGGATCCCAAAATGTGCACTGTTACTTGATGTACCTTCAATATGGTTCAAAAATTGGCCTGATGATGACTCTATGATTCAAAACATGTCACCACATTTATGATTGACAATAAAATTTGTTGTGTTTTGACTGAATCAACTCTTAGAATATTTAATTTCTTGACTAGCTGATGCCTGTTATCTTCTCACAAAGAACTCTTCTCTGTGGAGTTAGACAGTTAGTCAGGACTGGCTCCTACCATCCAGTGGATACTGGGAGCTACTGCGCCATGAATGAAGTCACTGGGGGCATGGTACTGAACAGTAACCTATATCTAGTATTGAGGTTTAGAATGCGTACAGCCATACCTCCAATGGTGCTTCCATCTTCACAGTGTGGCAATTAACTTTCAAATACTGGAGAACTTCTTTAACAAATCAAAATTCTATTCCGGAAGAAATTAAGAGCAGAATGAAGTCAGGGAATTCTTGCTATTATTCGGTGCAGAATCTTTTGTCTTCCAGTTTGCTATCCAAAAATTTAAAGATTAAAATATACAGAAGTATAATTTTTCCTGTTGTTTTGTATGGGTGTGAAACTTGCTCACTGACAGTGAGGAGGGATCATAGGATGAGGGTGTTTGAGAATAGGGTGTTGAGGAGAATATTTGGGCCTAAGAGGGACTAGGTAACAGGAAATTGGAGAAAAATACATAATGAGGAGCTTAGTGATCTGCACTGCTCACCCAATATTTTTTGGGTGATAAAATCTAGAAGAATGAGATGGGTGAGGCATGTAGTGCGTATGGGGGATGGGAGGGGAGGGTCATGTACAGGGTTTTGGTGGGGAAGCCTGAGGGAAGGAGACCACTGGGGAGACCCAGACTCATACTGAGTTGCAAATGCTTTTACGTCTATGTACAACCTCCATTCTCATCTCTGTACTGGTGTTTCTTAACGTACTCTTTAACAGTTTATTTCAATGAGTTTTACAGATTTGCAAAATAAAAACTGAGCTTCACTTAGTGGTACAGGATGGATCTGAAACACATCACACACCACACGACAAATAGGCTGACGTTTGCCATCACCCTGCCGCAACCTCCACAGAGCTTGACCTCATGCTCCTGTAAAACAACATTATGCAACATATGAGACAGGATGCAATGCAGAATTTCAGGGTACCTGCCATGGGAAGGTACGTGCTTCTTCTCAGGACCTTCTCACAGCTGTGGTGGAAATGTCCAATTATCACAGTCAAAAGTGAGTAGCAAATGTATGGACTTCAGTGAAAACTGCCACCTGTCATGCAGCACACACATCAAAATACCAAGCAGGTAGACCTGCTTTGTCAGCTACATGTCAACATCTGCCTTTGTGCTCAAATGAGGGCTTGTATGCATATTGTACATTAACAATTATTCAATTTTACTTAAATTTGTTTTTAATAAATGCTACACAAATTGCCCCAATTGTTTACACCTTGTCATGGTGGGGGGGGGGGGGGCTTATGTGCCCCAACCCCCTTTACCGCCATTGCGGGGGGGAAATTTTTTTTCTTGTGGGGGGGGGGGGGGGGGGGGGGGGGCTTATGTGCCTCAACGACCTTACAGGCTATGCCGGTGGGAACTATATGTTCCTGGTAGGGCCTCTCAAACTGGACAGGCCATAAGAGAGAAGCCAGACTGACAGAGACAAACTGGTCCTCCAAGAATGGGTGTTTTGCAGATGGGCTGGTAACCAAATATAAACAAAATTGTATCAACCACTTTGAGAGAATGGATAACAACAGACTCCTGAAACACGCCCTCAACTACAAACCCCAAGGATGAAGAGACTATGGACACCCCAGGAAATGATGGCAACACATCACAGCCACAGCAGGCCAAACGACCGAATGCATGGAGGAAGATGATGATGATAAATGTTACAAATCTATAAGAAAATTTTTTATAACAGAAAGAAGGATCATGCAGTCAATGTTGTCCGTTATGACAAATTTACTTATGCTCATGATTTAGCAAGTTGCTGGCAGTGCAGATGTGTTACATATTTAACATTTCAGGGCGGCCCAGGGTCCCCATTGTTTGTACGCTCCTTGCCTTTATATTACTACTGCATGAAGTCACTCATATACTCAGTGTTTCACATTATAATATAAAATTTGGGGACCAGAGACTGGAAAAATGTTAGAATCATTCCAATTTCTTGTTTAGAAATTAATGGCAAAGACATACACTCATAACGATAACACAAGTATCACTTTCTTTACACACCGACTGGAGTTACAAACAAAAAGACAAACTAAGAAGGGAAAGAGACACATAAGCAAAGAAGGAAGGACAAAGAGAAACTGGAAAGAGGGAAGAAGGTACAGAAAAAGGAAGGAAGAAGGGAAGGTAGGCAGGAAGGAAGCGAGGAAAGGAAGAGGGTTAGTAGGAAGGAAGGAATGGAAGAGGGAAGGAGGAGGTAAGGAAGGAAAGAGAAAGGAGGAAGGAAGGAACAGGGAAAGGGAGGGAGGGAGGAAGGTGGGTAGAAAGGAAGGAAGGTGGAAAGGAAGGAAGAAAAGGAAGAGCATTGGAAGGAAGGAAGGAAGGAAGGAGGGAAGTCAAGAAGGTAGGAAGGAAGAAAGGAAGAGAGGAGGGAAGGATGGCAGAAGAAAGGAAGGAGGAAAGGGGGAAGGAGGGAACAGGGAAAGGGAGGGAGGGAGGGAGGGAGGAAGGAAGGAGGGAAGCCAATAAGGTAGGAGGGAAGAAAGGAAGAGAGTAGGGAAGGATGGAAGAAGAAGGCAAGGAGGATGGGAAGGAAGGAACAGGGAAAGGAAGGGAGGGAGGAAGGAAGGAGGGTAGAAAGGAAGGTGGAAAGGAAGGAAGGAGGGAAGTCAAGAAGGTAGGAGGGAAGAAAGGAAGAGAGGAGGGAAGGATGGCAGAAGAAAGGGAGGAGGATGGGAAGGAAGAATAAAAAGAACGAAGAAAGGAAAGAAGGAAGAAGGGGAAGAGCGAAAAAATGAATTAAAGATGGAAATCTCTTCTCTCTAACAACATATGCTTATACACTATAAATGGAATGTTTACACACAAATTGAGTACAGTATATACACTTCGTGGCTTACCAACGGGTTTTCTGAAAAACAGCCCACCAATCTTCTGCGTGGCAAGGAGTTGAGGAGCAGTTTCTGACAGGTATGGTCTGTCCCATTGTATTGGATTTCCTCAGGTGAAGACATCACCTGCTTGTAACACGTCTCAAACGTGGACTTTATCACAATCAAAACCAGATTAGTGTGCGGGATGCGCTGCACCAAGTGCGGCCTGCAACACACAGTACGTGCACCTGCCATATCACCTTCTTTACTGGTTAGCCACTTAAAGGTCTGCATCATAGCACAATCACAGACCTGGTGACTAACACTGTGTTATTATTCAAATTAAGAAAACAATAACAGGTTCAATGTACAACAGCTCACATGTTATGACACACTGATGTCTTTCTTTCTTTTTCTTATTCCGGCCTCTTTCTACCTAGTCATTGTAACTGTAAAGGGTTATTGTTGCACCAGATCACACTCATTGACACATACTTAGTATGACAGCTCTTGATGAGTGATCAGCCCGTTCCAGAGACCTCTAACTGACAACACTCACAAGAGACAGACATCCATGCCTCCAGAGGGATTCCAACCCACAATCCCAGCAAGCGAGCGGCCACAGACCCACACCTGAGACAACGCGACCACACTGATATCACTACATATATTTCAGTTGGAAACCATAGTCTGCCTTGAACACTCGGTATGGCTGTACCATCATAAGGCAAGTGTGCGAAGTGTGATCAAAATGTGTCGTGTCATAACTATACAAAGGATACTGTTGTCTCTGACCAAAATATGTAGGGATAAGAAAGATGCAACAAGATAACCAAACATTTAGTTTCAAGCACAAAGATGATGTTTTAAACTTTCTGAATATTTGTTCGTATTCACACACCAAACATTTCATTCTGGAGTAATGCGGTAATGATCAGTCACGGTGCATATCTTCATACCGGCAAACAGCAAATGGAAGGATAACATTAAGGCAAATTTTATGGATACAAGTTGTGAAGATGGGGGGAGAATGAAACTAGCTCAGCATCATGTCCAATGGTGTGCTTTAACCCTTATCCTGCTAACGTAGAGAATATTGTGAGCTCCTAATAATGCTAGCAGATGGCAGATGGGATTTAATTCGGCGTTTAAAGGGTTAAAATGTCCTTTAACCCTTATCCTGTTAACGTAGAGAATATGGTGAGCTCCTAGTAATGCTAGCAAACGGCAGATGGGATTTAACTCTGCGTTTGAAGGGTTAATATTAGTGATACTGAAATTTCAGAGTCCACTACTACACAAATCAGACTCATTAACTTCACATCCTCTTGTCACTCTAACCTTGCAGTCTGACACAGCACATGCTGTACATACCTTGAGCAATGATCATGTGTGTATTCATACTTGCTGAGCCCCTCATACTGCAAGAGGTACAGACTTGTCTTCTGGTCGCATGGTCGGGGTACTACTTTCGTCTCGTTTTTCGCCTTTGGACCTAACACAATTCAATATAGTTGTATCTTGTTAAAACATGACATGTTCCACAACAAAGACTCACAAATCAATACACATTTTGATTCAACTGCTCCTAATAATAAACATCAAAAAAAAATTTAATCAAAAAGAACATAAACTGCATGATATAAAGCAAAAACTACTAAATGTAAAAAAGGAACAGAACAAAAATTAAAAAGTGGTAAAATATCCCACAAAAAATTGGAACACAATTTACAGGAAGACGGTCACATGGATAAAACTAGAAAATTAATGGTTCACCGCCCAAAAAAAATTATTTTTTAATTTTTTTTATGTTTTGCTGACTGCACATCTCAGTATAATCTTAGTAATTAACCAACTTAAAGTACAAATTCTTGTTTTATAATAAGTTTATTATATTCCTCTACATGTTTCGAGCACTGTTGTGCTCATCATCAAGAGGTCAAAATTGTATTACACAGCTTAAGTTGAGGCATCCCCGTTGTGTGCGTAACAATGAAGTAAAAGGGCTAAGTAAGTCAAAACACAAACAATAAATTAGTTGTGTTTTGACTTAGTTTGCACCTTTTACTTCAATGTATTATACAGCATCTGTTATCATCTCACTGTAGTTGGCCGTCTGGTGCACAGGTTCATAGTTATTACATGAAATGGAATTATTAAAAGCAGGAGTTGGAAAGTGCTCTTCACATATTTTTGCAGCAAAAATTAAATGAATAAATCAACATACATGTGTTCCAGATGACCATATAACAAATTCCAAGAATTATCTCTTCCTGTCTTAGAATGCACACTGGAAATTAAAAAAAAAATATATGAGGGACTTTAAGTTCTCACAGTAGTGAGTACGGAGATTACACTGATCTTGTGTGTGACGGCATGTGGTGTGGCAGACAGGCGCGATGCACTTCTTCCTGTGAAATTCTTCTCACGTTATTTCTTGGTGAAAATATTTTTGCACATATTTTCATTCACCTCTCATCTAAACTTGCAATTAAAGCCGGTATTTCATTCTAATTTGTCTAGCCTCAGACTGTTGTTGTAATCTTCACGGTCACTTCTATCAGAACATCAGAACTCACAAATGTTACCGTTAAATGGGACGGTTCTTCTTGGAATCCCAACAAACTGTTTCATCACACACTTACAAAAACCACAAAAATGAAACATGAAACAAACTTTGAAAATGGACAAGCAAGGCTGGTGACTTGCAAACTTTACACTCTCAGCCTGTAACACACAGCAGGAAACATTCGAGGGGAAATGGCTATTAACAAACTCTTTCATCAAACTTTGTTTAAAATAAACCAAAACCTTCAGCTCAAGGGAATAAGGAAATGGAAATAAAACAAGAAATAAGTGAATATGCAGTTATGAAAAAGGGTTAGTAATGACAGAATGGTGAAACCAATGCAAACCAAACTCAGATGAAACTAAACAAAAACTTTAAACAAACAAGGAAATCAAAATTAATTTATCTGACGCTCAAACAAACTCTTTTAAAAATCATGGGGCTGATTGTGCTTTGGGGCAAAAAAAATCACAAATAAGACGTATTCTGGGGACAAATGGAGTACCACTCACTCTACAGATATTCTTTACAGACATCAATAGTTCAATAATTTTTTTGGATACTTAACCCTTTCAAGGCTAGGTTAGTATGATCTGCCACTGCAAGGTCAGGATTTTGAAGCAATTAACAGGACTAAAAAAACATAACCAGCTAATCCAGCGCAGCAGATTCCTTCTTGAGTACCAGTATACGCTCAGTTATCAAGGAATTTCTTCCCGTTTCTAAATCGCTCATATTAACATTATCCTCGCACCAATTCCTAGGTGTATTTCTCTCATCTTTTAAGAATAACACTCTGCATGTTTTTCTCTTATGTTCTGTGGCCACTCATCTCATGCTCCTCTTTCAATTACTGTAGTAACAAACGGCATGAAGTTAAATCACTGTGCAATTTTCTTCAGCCTACTTTTACTTCCCCCTTCTGAGGTCAAAACGTTCCCTCAGCACTTTGTTGTTGAACACCTCAGTCTGTATTCTCTCCTTATGTAGGAGACAAACTTTCATACCCACACAAAACAACATGTAATATTAATCTTATGTTTATTGGACCGTGCAACATCGTGATAGTTGAAGAATAAAAGACCAACTTGATGTCACTTGCTATTTTATTTCTCTTCTTATGTGCTCAACATGTTTTGGACATTAATATGTCCATCATCAGGAGCTTGCGATTATTCTGTTCAATTACAACATTGGTCGTATTGTTCTTGGTTCGATGCGTGTTGGAGTTTTGGTTTGGTTGGGTTGGAGTGGTATCCATGTTGCAGGTTTCAGCCTGAAACACGGATAGTCACAAGCTGCTGATGATGGACATATTAATGTCCGAAACATGTTGAGCACATAAGAAGAGAAATAAAATAGCAAGTGACATCAAATTGGTCTTTTATTCTTCAACTATGTAATATTAAATTTGTAAACAACAGAAGTCATACATGCTCTAGTTTCAGAACATAGTGAAGATTATGGTGATAGCAAAAGAACATGAACCATTATCTTGTGCAACAGCATGCAGTACACTATTATATTGTGAAGCCTAAATTAGGTAACATCATGCACTGAACCTGGTACTAACTACCGAAGGAAAAACTCAAAACTTTACTGTGCAATATGTAGCCAAAATATGCCGTGTTACATTTTTCTGACTGGTACTTAGAAGAAAAGTACAAGATTACTTATAATTTCATTCAAAAATATTTGTCATCACCTCATAATATTTGTCATAAGTGAAAACATACATCACAAGAGTCACAAATTTTTGTGCAATGGCCATGAAAGGGTCAAAATGACGAAAATTCAGTGACCAGGTAAGTAATTTATTTAAATTTATATATTGTTTAGTCTCAGTCACTAATTAGACCAGAATACATCTGTTATTATGATTAGTGTTCAAGCGCATATCATTTTTCACTGGTGTCATCTTCTTCTTCATCAAACCAGTCAATCTCCATCTCATCCATTTCAATCTCATAGGAATCATATAGTGAAAGCAACAACAACAACAACAAACAGCAGGTGCAGTAGCTTGTAGCTCCAGAGTTTTCTTGAAAACAGTCATCAGATTTACACACAACTAAGTTCCTATTAAGATATCTGTCATTAAGTTATACAACCTTCACTCAATACCATCTGATTTCATGAAATATGGACGTTAGAATTAAATGGACAAATGTGAATCTCATTTAAATCTGCCTGGCAACATTGAGTTTATAGACAAACAAGTTAAGGGTTGACATATCAGCCCACTAACTGATCATCACAATTTTAAAGTATGACATGCCGCTGTACTGTCATGTAATTAGAGCAGTAAAAATCCGTCAACAAAACTTTTACTTGTATTATTTACTGAAACATATTTTGACCCTAAATGGTCATCAGCAGGTTAAATAATTGTTAAAACACGTAAAGGTCAATACAATTGCTATTTATAAACTTAAATCTAGATTTTTCACAGCTTTCCTTTGTTTTGTTTATTACGCACTGTCATACATTTATACATTCATTCCATTCGCGTGTGCAGAATGCGACGAATCCTTGCCGTTCTCAGGAGCTTCTTCCATTCCTCTCTGTTATGTACTTTTTCCTGCCATCCTTCACCACCAACTATTCTTCCATCCTCTCTCACCTCATCTTGCCATATATTTCTTGGTCTACCTCTCAATATTGTTGTTCCCAAATTCATATATAATACTCTTTTGGGAAATTTATTTTGTAAAAGAGTATTATATATGAATTTGGGAACACCAAGATTGAGAGGAAGACCAAGAACATTGTTATTACTATCATTAAATAAAATTGGAAAATAAAATGAAAACAATTAACATAAAAGATATGTGGTGTCTTGACATAGTCAGATGGGATAAGACGGGATATCCAGTTGTGTATAAATAAATAAATAAATATATATATATATATAAAGGTAAAGCAGTCCCGTTACAGGCCTGGAGTGACCCTAAGGGTTCCAGGAAGTTAAGGTTCCCAGATTTCATGACAACAGCACAGGATGGTGGTAAGGTTGTCAGCCCTACGCACCGGCCGCCTTTACCCCCACAAAATGCTCCTGGTACTCATTTCTGTTAGAGGCTGAGTCCACCCCAGGGTCATAGTGCGATCAGAACGATTTTATGTCAATGAAAAATTCCAATGACACCAACTGGGATCAAACCTATATATATATATATATATATATATAATAGTTATCCATGTGGTCTTACAATAGTGTGTACTATAAGCATAAGTTCATGCTAATTACACACACAGTGTGTGTAACTCATGTCACAGCTGAGGAAGTACCTCTCCTGACAATTGTACAATTACAAAACATACATAAAACTGAATATCCTATTTTACTCCAACCAAATACGTCAGGACATCACATAACTTTTAAATTAATTATAGTCATTTTATTGTCTAATTTTAATTAAATCACAGTAATACCAACATGTAATAAGCAAGAACAAATAAGTAAATAAAAAACTAAGTTGTGAAAATTGAGATCTGAGTTTAGAACCTGCAACTGCAAATCTTTTATGTGTTTTAATAAGTATTTAGCATGATGATGACCATTTAGGTTCGAAACATGTCGCATTAAATAATGCACTTCAAAGTTGTTTTGAAAGGTTCATTTTAACGATCATTACAATATTACTAACTACTGTGTTACCCAAACTGTTATACCTGTACGGATATACTGAGTTATTGATTTCATTTCCTTTTATGTTAATTCATTTCCTTGCATTTAGTAACTGCTTAAATCAACCACTGTATAAAAATGTTCACGAGAAGTGTCATTGCCAAAGTATAGTCACAGTTAACCACAAGCACCACAATGTATTTTCCACAGGCTTTCTGCCTGGGAACTTGGTGTAGTAGAAATTCTTTTGGAACGAACAGAACACATAGTCTGGACATTATGTTACCCAAGATGAATCAATCACTTACCCTGTTAAAAAATAACTGTACTGAAAGATAAGGCATGATCAACCAATTGACAGTCTTGTTACAATAAGGGGGGGGGGGGGTTGTGCCAAATGTTCACCCCTTAAGAAATAAACAAAAAAAACGACGTCACAAGCGCGAAAAAGTGCACGACCCCAAAAGAATATAG
>Ga0131853_10027960_pt1 | contig 10107 bp, 7 predicted proteins | sample TergutLab28metaG_FD_92764 | JGI IMG/M metagenome (GOLD analysis project Ga0131853, IMG submission 92764) | Labiotermes labralis P1 segment gut microbial communities from Petit-Saut dam, French Guiana - Lab288 P1 (version 2) (version 2) | ecosystem: Host-associated > Arthropoda: Insects >... | reverse complement strand
TGGCGACTTGTTTTCGCTGACCGATCCCATAACTCCTCTGGGGTGTCAATCATTTTACGAATTTGCTGGGCGACAAAGTGCGCTTCAAACTGGGCGTCGTGAAGTAGGCTCTTTTCCATATCATCACCGACGACACTCTCCTTATCAATTATATGTAGTTCTGGTTTGTTGAAGTCATAGTTTTCTTCTTCAATTCCTAGCTTTAATTCAGCATCTTGATCGTATGCAATTTCGCCAACTTCAACGTCCATGATCCGCTTGAAAAGATAGTTCGTTGCATCAATAACATCGCAACTTGAGCGGTAGTTTTGCATTAGGTCAATTTTTTCTCCTGCTGTATCGATTAATTTGTATTCGGCATACTTGCTTTGGAAAATGGTTGGATCAGCTAAACGAAACCGGTAAATCGATTGCTTGACATCACCCACCATGAATAAGGGAACATTGGCGGCTTCTGTTATCAATTTGATGATTCCTTCTTGCATTGCATTAGTATCCTGATATTCATCAATCATAATTTCCTTAAAATCAGCTGCAATTTCCTGTAATATTTCATCATTTTCTGTTAAAATTTTTAACGTTAACCGCTCCAAATCAGAAAAATCTAGTTTGGATAGTGTTCTTTTCTCCGCCGAAAAGCTTTCATGGAATAATATAACCATGCGAGCAAGGGTCGTAACGATCTCAGCAGCACGAGAAAAATGCAAAAGGTGGCTCTTGTTAGTGTAAGCAAAGAAATCTTTAGCCAAAGTGTCGAGAATAGCCTTAAACTTGTTTCTTGAATCTTTAGCCTCGTTATGTAATTGCTCATCCCAATTTTCTTTCATCTTTTTTGAGAGGGTTGGGAAATTTGCAAGCTTGGTATGTTGCAATGTATTTCGCACTTCATCGTACGTACCGCGCTCTAAACTCGCACGCACCTCAGCAATCACTGCCAAATCTTTCGCCGACATCTCGACATATTTATGAGCGACATCCGTCATTTGGGCTGCCAACGCCAAATCACTTGCTGACACAACATGATTGGCAGCAGCATCTAGTAGGGGGTAAATCAAGTCTTTCATTTGATCATAAAATTTCCAACCATCAACAGAAGTGCCACTGATTTGATGCAACATTTCAAGCCCAGATAGCCAGCTTTCCATATCGGGGTTTGCCCTGGCGATTTCATAAATTTTAATTAGTAAATCACCCAGTGGAGCGTCGCTACGATCAGTTCCAAATACATCAACTAGCAAGCGGAAAGATTCATCTTCGTACATGATATTCATAAATTCATCTAGTACTTCGGCGCGTAACATCACTGCCTCCATATCGTCCATTAGTTGCATATTCACATCTAAATCCACTAGATAGTAGTAGCGCTTAAGGACTTTATTACAAAATCCATGGAATGTTGAAATATTTGCGTAAGGGATTTTGTATAGCTGTTGTTGTAAATGTGGTGAATCAGGATTTTCGATTAATGCATCGTTTAAGCTTTCTCGCAATTTTTCCGTCATTTCTCGGGCAGCTAAATTGGTGAAGGTTACGATGAGAAACTCATCGATGTTAGTCCCTGCTTTGATTTTACGAATTAAGCGCTCAACTAAACCGTTGATTTTCCTGAACCAGCTCCGGCAGCTACTAAGATCTCCTGATTTTTTGATTCTATTGCTTGTAATTGCTTATCGTTAAACTTTGTTGCCATATTATCAACTCACGATTTTTATTATTTTTTTTTACTTTTCTTTACAAATTCAATTTATCAGTTTTACTAACTTATTTTTTAAAAAACACCTTTTAATTATATCAAAATCCGAGCTATTTTGCTATCATTTCCACCAAAAAGGCTTAGCAATATTTACTTACTAAGCCCTCCAAACTCATCTATTTTTTGCTTCAATGCTTCTTTTTGTTTTATTATCACTTCGCTTACTTTCGTCCCATTACTTTCCTTGCAACCGCAAACCCTGCTCTTAGTGGCAAAGGTTCAAGGCGTTTCGCTACAGCTTTTAAATCTTTGCGAATCTTGAGGTTTTGTGGGCAAGCTGGTTCACAAATACCACACGCAGTACATATTCTCGGACTAGTTGCAGCCACTGCAGTACTTGTGGCATAGAGCATTATACCCGTTGCATAATTTTGACTATAGCTATTGTTATAAGCCGCAAAACAACTAGGAATGTTAATACCCTTCGGACATGGCAAGCAGTAATTACAGCCAGTACAATTAATTTTATAAGCCTTTTTTAATTCCGCAACCACTTCATCATAAACTGCAAGCTCCTCCTTGGTTAAAGGAGCAGTAAACCTGTTGACGGATTGAAGGTTGCTGTTCATAATTTGCGTGCTGTTCATTCCACTAAGGACGACTGTTACTTCTTCTTGATTCCAAAGCCACCTAAGGGCCCATTCAGCAGGCGATCGGTCTTTAGAGTGCTCGGCAAATAAACGAACCGCCTGCTTTGGCAATCCCGTTGCTAGCCGACCTCCAAGCAGTGGTTCCATGATTTTAACGGGAATTCCTTTTTCTGCGGCCGCTTTTAAGCCTCTAACTCCTGCTTGATAGTTAACATCTGAGTAATTATACTGGATCATGCAAAATTCCCACGGATAATCAGCAATAATTGTGAGAAATTCATCACTCGGTCCATGAAATGAAAAGCCGATTTGCTTTATCTCTCCACTAGCTTTTTTCTTTGTGATCCATTCCTCAATTCCCAGCTCTTTATATTTCTTCCATTGAGTGGTACCTGTAATATTGTGTAAAAAATAATAGTCGATATAATCTGTCTGTAATCGCCTAAGTTGTTCGTCGAAAATCCGGTCGAAATCGGCACTAGATTTACATTTTGAAAATGGTAATTTTGTTGCGAGAAAAATATCTTTACGCTTATCGTGCTTCGCTAAGATGTTGCCTAAAGTCTTTTCACTGTTCGGATAGATGTAGGCTGTATCAAAAAAATTAACACCGCCTTCGATAGCTGCCAAAACCATCCGCTCAGTTTCTGATTTATCCATCGGAAATCGCATGCATCCAAGTCCTAAAGCTGAAAGCTTATTGCCTGATATTTTATCTTCCCTATACTGCATAAAATTCACCTCCTCGGGGATTTTCATTACCTAAATAAAATTAGTCCAAGTTTTAGTTTCGTACTCAGGCATCTTTATACCAGCTTTAGCACCCGCTTCAATACATTGAAGCAACCAAGCCATATTGCGCCCAAGGAAGCGCAAATTTTCCAGACCTTCTAAATCCTGTTTAACATCCTCAGGCTTATTCCCATGAATCATATTCCAGTATCTAGCAGTAACAATTGGCATTTCTGCATAAGCGAGGTATTTGCTTAGACCATCAAGGGCAGCACTAGACCCTCCCCGACGGCAACTTGCAATAATAGCCCCTGGCTTGCCTCTAAATGCTGCTGCATTCGCATAAAATACTCGATCCATAAAAGATTTTACTGCACCGGCAACACCAGCAAAGTAGACGGGTGTTCCGAAAACAACACCATCTGCATCTTTTATTTTATCTAAGAAATCATTAACACCATCATCTTTAAATACACAATGCTTTGTCTTACGGCAGCCACCACATGCAGTGCAGCCGATAATCGGCTCTTTACCAATCTGAACAATTTCAGCTTCAATACCTTTTTTATTCAGCTCACCAACAATTTCTGACAATCCCGTAAACGTACACCCATTAGCACGGGGACTTCCATTTAGTAATATTACTTTCATTTTCAACACCCTTTCAATTTTTATCTTTTACCTTTTATCTTTTACTGAGCTCTGAGTTCTAAGTTCTCACTTCAATAGCCTTCTAAAAGTTGTACTTCACCGCATAAAAGTGACTTCTGAATATTGATAATCCGTTGATTGCTGCTTCCTTTAAATCTCAACCTCAGATCCTTGAGCTTTTTCACATATAAATCATCGACCAAAGCGTCGCAGAAAGAAAGAATTTCCTTACGCTTTTTATGTTGCATAATTTGCTCATAAGTGTAGCCTGAATAGATCCAAATGTTTTTTCCGGTTTCGCTTTTGATTCGTTTAACTAACTTTAGGAGGTCATCATCATGAATTTGATCCAGCGGTTCACCACCTAAAAGTGTAACACCTTTGATTTGCGGTTCTTTAATCATTTCGATAAATATATCGCAAACCTCAGATGTCCATTCATTACCGTAACGGAAGTTTTTGTAGTCCTCATTAAAGCAATCCTCGCATATATGTGTGCAACCTGAAACAAATAGACTGCTGCGGATACCAGGTCCATTTGCTGTGTCATATTTTCTTATTTGCGCATAGTACATACTTGGTCACCCCGTTTACAAGAAAAAGCAATATCTATTATTATAACAGATATCGCTATATAGTTTCAATTATTTATTTATTCTTTATAATCACATTCCTTGTTAGAACAAGTAACCTTTTCATCCTTACCCTTCAGTGTTAAAATACTTTCACACTCCGGACACTTTTTATCAATCGGCTTATCCCAAAAAGCTTGATCACATTTCGGATACTGATTACAGCCATAAAATATTCGCCCACGCTTCGAGCGCTTTAACACTATCTCGCCCGCCTTACATTTCGGACATTCAACTCCTGTACCATTATCTTCAGTTACACCTTCGGTTGCATCTTTTTTAATATACTTACAAGCCGGATAATTACTACAAGCGACAAACTCGCCATAGCGACCACGCCGAATAACTAGTGGATGGTTACAATCGGGGCAATCTTCTCCCACTTCTTTCGGGGCAATCTTCTCCATCTTCTCATTGGCATTTTCAACTAAAGGCATAAACCGATCATAGAAATTTCGCAATTCTGCGTGCCAAACTTTCTCACCTCGGGCAATTTCATCCAGATCATCTTCCATCTTCGCTGTATACTCAACATTAATTACATTAGCGAAAAACTCCTCTAATTTATCACTCGTCAAAATTCCTTGCTCCGTCGGTTTAAAACGCTTCTCTTCCAAATTTACATAACCGCGGGTCTTTAGTGTATCCATCGTCTGTGCATAAGTAGATGGACGTCCAATTCCCAGCTCCTCCATCTCGCGAATTAGGCGAGCCTCCGAATAACGAGCTGGCGGTTGGGTAAAGTGCTGTGTTGGTGTAACGCTCAAAACTTCAACTTCCATACCTTCGGCGAGCTGAACTGGCAGTAGTTCATTCTTCGTATTCTCGAAGCTATATACTTTTAAATACCCGTCAAATACTAAAATCTGACCATTGGCTCTAAAATTATAATCGCCAGATTTAATGTCAATAGCCGTTGCTTCCACAGTTGCATCAGCCATTAAAGAAGCAACTGCACGTTCCCAGATTAGCTTATATAACTTAAACTCATCAGGCTTTAAATACGACTTTATGCTTTCTGGTGTTCGCGTAACAGATGACGGGCGAATCGCCTCATGAGCCTCTTGTGCATTTTTGCTTTTCTTACCTTCACCAGTTCCTTTACCAACGAACTTGCTTCCATACTCTTTGTCGACGAAACCTTTTGCATCGTGGACAAATGATTCGGCTAACTTCGTTGAGTCCGTACGCATATATGTAATTAACCCGACAGCCTCGCCACCAACGCTAACCCCCTCATAAAGCTTCTGCGCCGTAGACATAGTTTTTCTTGCATTAAATCCAAGCTTAGAACTTGCCTCTTGCTGCAATGTTGATGTAATAAATGGTGGTTTCGGTGATTTTTTACGATTCTTCCTTACAATCTTATCAATGATATAAGGAGTAGCCAACGCATTAAGATGCCCCATTGCCTCTTCTTCATTGGCAATGGCAAGCTTCTTTCCTTTGAATTTCGTCAGCTCTGCTTCAACTTGCGCTTTGCTCGCGCCAAAAATACCGTTAATATGCCAGTATTCCTCGCTCACAAAAGCCTCAATCTCACGTTCCTTATTAACAATCAAACGCAGAGCAACCGACTGAACACGCCCAGCACTCTTACTCTTAATCTTATTTTGCAATAGCTTAGAAAGCTTAAAACCAATAATACGATCAACAATACGGCGGCTTTCTTGGGAGCGCACTAAATCCATATCGATCTTACGTGGCATTTTAAATGCATCAATAACCGCATTTTTCGTAATCTCATTGAAAACGACACGATTTTCAAGTTCCGTATCAACCTTTAAAACGTCAGCCAAGTGCCAACTTATCGCTTCACCTTCGCGATCGGGGTCAGTTGCTAAATAAACAAATTCCGCGTTCTTCGCTGCATGCTGCAATTCTTTAATGACCTTCGCCTTTCCTGTTGTATTTTTATAATTAGCTTCAAACTGATTATCAACATCAACACCTAAACCACCTGGTCCAGTTGTTGCCAGATCACGAATGTGACCAACACTTGACAATACAACATATTCCTTTCCTAAATAATTCTCAATTGTCTTCGCCTTAGCTGGCGACTCTACGATAACTAACTTCTTTGGCATATCAATTCTTCCTTTTCACTAGATACTAAAAAAATCAAATTATTGAAATTGTACCTCAAACCTTTACCTTTGTCAAACAAAATAAAAAATTTCTTTCTTATTTTCCACCAAATCTAATCATGTATGCGGTTGTGTACTTATTAAAACGAATTATATTGCTTTTAAGCTTGAAATTGCTTGTTTTTAAACTTAAGATATCTTATTTTTATAGTGCTCATAATATGCTTTTTTTATGATGAAACTAAAGAATTTTATTAAAAGAGGTGAAAGCGTGATTCTTTCTTTTAATAAATTACTCGACTTTCGCAGATGTTATTTCGCTAACGAGATGTGGGGCTAACTGATTAATATCGGGAATTTGCTTATTATTCAAATTTCCGATAGCATTTTCGCTTAAAACCGATCTCTCCGATATTATTTCGCTAACGAGATGCGTTGCTCCTTGATATTGTCATTAATACCAAGGGTTACATTTGATCGGGTTGTGTCAATGCCTTTATGCTATTTTTCATCTGCGAAATTGAGTAAATTAGCGTACATAAATTGACGTACTATATACTTCTGTGCTATACTGATAGCGGAGGTTTGAAAATCATGATATTAGAAACTATTTATCAAAATGTCAATATTAAAGAAGATATCACAATTATAAAGCAATATGTTTTTTTAGTATTATGTTATCCCCGAATATCGGTTAAAGAATTAGCACATCACTTATTTTTGCCAGTCCCCATTATTTCTGCCATTAAAAATGAATTAAAGAAAAAAAATATAATTATGAACTCAAACGGCATGGTCGTAACGACTAAAGGAGAGCTAATTATTCGTCAAGAGTTAAAAATAGAAGCGCTTGACATTAAGCGCTATTTACAAGTTATCTCCATGGAAAACAGCCACGAAATTTTCCAAGATATCGCAGAAATTTATCAAAACCGTCCCGAAGTTGACGTTACAATAGATCAGTCCAAATGTACAATAGAAACCGCTTTTAAAAGGGCATGTTATTTGCTCCAAAAGCAAGAAATAATTGCCGGATCATTGTTATGTATTGGGGATGATGATCTAGTAAGCGTCGCGTGTGCTTTTTTGTATGATTATATAACTAATGGAAATGGAAAAGATTTTCATATTACGATTGTTGATAAAGACGTTAGAATATGTGACTATATCACCGAAATCAGTCAAAATCACCAATTGCCTATTACATGTATTCAACATGACTTAAGAGAGCCAATACCAAAAACTTTATCAAATAAATTTAATTCCATGATTACCGATCCACCATACACAATTAATGGTCTACAACTTTTTATCCAAAGAGGTCTCCCATGCTTAAAACGAAATAGAGAAGTTTCGATCTTTCTCTCCTACCCGTATAAATCTTTCGACCACAGATTGATGATACATCAATTTTTAACTGCTAATCGAATTGTAATTGATAGCATGAAAGAAGGTTTCAATCATTACGAAGGGGCGCAAATAATAGGAGGAGTTAGCGATTTCTATCACCTTAAAACAATCATTGAAACAGAAATAATTGATGATGTTGCCCCGACAGAAAAAATTTATACACGAGAACAAAATCCCAAAATTCGCACATATCAATGTATGCAATGTCAACAAGTTTATCAAGTTGGTAAAAGTCAGGAATTTGAAACGATTGAGCAACTTAAAAATAAGGCATGTCCTAGCTGTTCGTATACTAAATTTAAATTATTGAAAAAGATTGCATTTAATTAATTTAGATGCAATCTTTTTTTCATGGTCATTCGCTAAATTTGAATTTAGTAAATTTGAATTTAGCGAACTACCCACCATACATATCTTCAAATGTAACGAGTCGAACATCGTTATCTTTGGCAACCTCTATTACTTTATCATAAAAACCAACTCGAGCAAAAATAAATAATCTCTTATTGGTGTGTGGAAACAGCATCCCTCGTTCAATCAACTTCTCAAGAACATCAAAACTAACCTTTTTTTTCTGCCATTTACATTCTCCCACAAAAAGCTCATCTGCACCTGTAGTTGTAGCAACAATATCAATTTCTTCTGGTTGTTTTGTTTTCGGATTTCCACCCCACCATGACCCAATCTCCATAATAAATGTTCCTAAATTCCCTTCCTCAGCCTCATCTAATAACCACTCACGGCAAATCTCTTCAAAAATAGGACCAAGAAACATTGCGAGTCTTTCTCCTATTATTTGTTCCACCATTTTGGTTCGACCAGTTTGAATAAAGTTCACGTTTTTAACAATGAAAGTAAACCAAAACCTGAACAAGCTATCTTTAATTGTATAAATACCTTTACTACCTTTTGATAAAATCGGCAATTTCTTTTCAACAATTTCTAGTTCCAGCAAATTTTCTAAAATATTGGATGTCAAAGCAGTACTAAACCCTGATTTTGTGGCAACCTCATTATGCCTAGATGCTCCATCTGCAATAGCAGTTAACACAGCGAAATAAGAAGACGGATCTTTTACTTCCATATTGAGTAAGTTCATAGGTTCTTCTAACAATCTACTATTACGTTGCAAAAACAATTGATTCAGATTTCCCATCAAATCCAAGCTATCATCAATCATTGATAAATAGTAAGGTATACCATTTGTAAATGCATAATATGCTAAGACATCATCACGAGGAGTACTATTTAAAAAATCGCAACATTCCCGAAAAGAAAAAGGAAGTAATTTGTATCGTGTCATATTCCTACCATAGAGGGGACTTTCATAAGAAAGCACCTGCTTTTCAATGAATGACATGGATGAACCACATAATATTAGCATCGAATCAAGGTATGTCCATTTTTGATCAATATACATTTGTAAAACTGAAGATACAGAGGGAATACTTTCGGCTAAATATGGAAATTCATCAATAATAAAAATTACTTTCTCCTTTTCCATCAAACGAGTAATATCCTCAAGTGCTGCTTCAATCGTTTTATAGGAAATTTGAAGTGGCAGTTTTTGATGTTTAAATTCATAAATTGCTAGTGCTAAATTATCAAGGTTTTGTTTTTGCTTTCCAATGATTCCTTGAATATAAATGGCTTTTTTATCTTTAATAAACTCTCTAATAAGTTCCGTCTTTCCCACTCGACGACGACCATAAATAACTGGAAACTCAAAACGAGTACTTTTGTATTGACGAGTAAGTTCCGAAAGTTCGAAATCGCGACCAAAAAACATATAATCACCCTTTGCTAAATTTGAATTTAGTAAATTTGAATTTAGTAAAATTTTATCACTTTATTAATCCTAAGTCAACTAAATATTCCACCAGCCACAAACAAATGATCACCATTAAGCAAATCTTTAAGTGGCATGCGCCTTTTACCTGCAATTTGGATTTCTAAAAGCCGCAAGATCTTACCATCGCCACAAACAACATCAATTCCGCTGCCACTTACTCCTATAATCTCACCCGCACAGTTATTTTCCACTTCTTTATGAAGTTCTACCGCCTTGAATACTTTTACATTAACACAAGCTAATGTCGTAAACGCAACAGGCCATGGGTAGAGTCCTCTAATATGGTTAAAGATCTCTCTCGCAGATTTTTGCCAATTAATTAACTCCTGCTCACGTTTAATGTTCCACGCATAAGTTGCCTTAGTATCATCTTGAGGAATTATCCTCGCTGCTCTGTTTT
>Ga0131853_10027953_pt1 | contig 10108 bp, 5 predicted proteins | sample TergutLab28metaG_FD_92764 | JGI IMG/M metagenome (GOLD analysis project Ga0131853, IMG submission 92764) | Labiotermes labralis P1 segment gut microbial communities from Petit-Saut dam, French Guiana - Lab288 P1 (version 2) (version 2) | ecosystem: Host-associated > Arthropoda: Insects >... | reverse complement strand
GGTCTCGCGCCCCCCCCCGCTCCCCCCCACCTTCCAAAACATATAAGATCACATGAGGCGGCCGCGCGGGGAGCAAAAAGTTCTTCCTACGGGGGGGGGGGGGGGGGGGGGCCGGGGATTTAATATACTGACTGCAACCACCATAGCATTTACAGGGTGCCTACAGAAACTTGCACATTTCAAATTGAACTACACTGGCATAACCAAAATCGAGTCGCTAAAACTGCAAATCACACACACACACACGTGCCTACTTCCTCTACAACGATGGCATTTATTATTTTTGTCACTAAAAGCATGGGCACGTAGTACTATAACCTAGCTATAACAGATAAGAGCACTAATTGTAATTTATTTTACTGACTGTACTGAGCTGACCTTGGCCTTGACTGGTACGTCTTACTTGAAAGTGCAACTGCAGACGTACTTAAAATAAACACAACTCAAATGAATTTTTAATGACCCCTTCAAGTATGTTGGGATATGCACAAATGAAAAGGTCTTTATTTACTTCTTCAAAAGACTCTTATCTGGCAAGAAATGCTTCTTTGTACAGTTTGTCATATTATACAATCAACAGAACTGTAATCATTCATTCCGATAACCATGCATTTTGATGAACTGCCTTTCTCGTAAAAAGCAACTCAAAACCAACAAGAAACCGTACTATGTGATCGATCGTATTCGCTAGGAAACTGACTGTACCACATACAGATGGGTATTTTCAGAACAGGCGTCTGTTTACGTATAGTCTATTATTAAATAACGACATACACCCAAACAGTGCCATAAGACTACATGTGGCATTTTACTACGCTTGGCAGCAAAAGGTCCTATTTAACCGTGCAATATAAGTCGTCCAACTGTACTTAGCAGACGTGACGCTTCGTATTTGAGAGAACTCGGGTTCAGAACTTAACTTGCTTACCCACTATCCCGACCGACGGTTATTTTTTTTCAGTCCTCTCACACAAATGGCTGCAACCAACCTTATTTTTATGCCCCTTCTTTCCATTTCCTTCCAACTCAATTACATGACGATATCACGTCGTTGTTACACATGTGAAAAATGAATACACAGTCAAATGCGGTCCACACACCGCTACCTGGTCAAAACCGTACCGTACCAATCCCACAACTGTAGCCATTTTGAAACAGGCACTAACGTTATATGGACATATTCCCTATACAGAAATATGCGTATTAATATAATCGCAGAGATACGAAATACAAATGACACGTTACCCTAAAAACATGATGAGAGTTTTCCAAACAACACGTTCCATGCATCACTGACATCCACCATTTTCATTCCCGGCTAATACTACAAATTAAAATAGAGGATCTTACCGTGATCTGTCTGAGAAGAACTCGAATTTGGATTTCTTCTTGCCACCGTTGCCGGAGCCACTATGGACGGGTGAAACACTTGGTTCGCTGGACCCAGACGCAGGTGGGGATGAGGACCCAGTGGAAGAAGACAGCGACCCAGTGCGACCCCTAACCTCGCCGGCAGCAGAAATCAGCTGGGCCTCCGACCCACCTTTCAGCCCGTTGTTCTGCTGCCCCTGAACATTGTTATTGTTTGGATGGTAAGCGGGATGTGCAGACAGCGCCAATGTTGGTCGTGTGTTTTGTCGATTACGACGTTTCTTCTTCTTGTTAGCATCTACATTATCATCTGCACGGCCTCCGAAACCATTGTTTGAGGGGGGAGGTGGCATCCAATCCAAATCCTTCTTCAGGTGGCCACGACCACAACGGCAACCACAAGCTTTGAATGCAAGATCATAGCCCTTCTTGGTCCACAGATTCTGATGGCGCTGTCTCTCGGACCAAGATCTTGCTCGGCCACATGATTTCAGATAGGTTAGGACGGTCTGCTCCCAAGCATCGAAGCACTCTCTGTGCATGTACTGCCCCACGTTACAATGATCATTGTTGCAGGTAACTTTCACTGCATCTCTCAGATCATCCAGGTTAATAATGTCAGCGTTTGTGTTGTTACTGTTGCTGCCAGGGTTGATGTTATTGGCACGCAAACACTCACCAGTTGGGACGCAGCAGCGCGTCACGTTAGCGTCATGATTCTCGATGGTTTCAGGATCGATACCGAAACCTTGAACTTCATTCCCGTTTCCCCCGGCGCCAGCTGCTCCAGCGGCGCCATGACCCCCGTGACCACCTCCACCATGACCACCGTGATGATTCCGACGCGGTGCCATATCACCTGATTCTTAACACGTAACGCACAAAAAATCACAATCGTATCTTCTAACTACTCAGTTCAGATTATGGTCTTCAACATTACTACGAAAATATTCAAAAAAGGAAAATTGTGTATTGTCAGTAAGGGTTGTTTTAGTTTGCAACTTTTAAAACGACTGAGCAACTATCATCAACAACAACGTCACTTCGGTATGTCTTGATATAGTTTCTTATTGCTTGAAACTGCTCAACTAACAATAAACCAGCGAAATTTTCCACTGTTAAGTCCTTTCTTTCTGGAATGGATCGTTTACATTTAATGAAATATTAATAATACATCAAACGTACCACAAAAACTTTGAAAAATGTCTTGTCTCCACACTTACACTGTAAGCACACGCCAAAAGTTTCTGCAGTTCTCCAATGTACTTCACCAGCAGAAGCTTCCGGAATAATGAAAGGTCCTGACTTGCATTCACATACTGCGGAAAATCGTTATGTATCACAACAATAAATTACAATGAAATGTACCTTACCACAGTTACATAACCCACGCAGATAATGAGACACTTTGGAACTCACACCAAGAAACGAAACGTTCACTTTGTATCTAATTTACACTGTACAAAAATTTGTCATTGTCTTACTGTAAGTTACGTCTTCTTTCCGCAACCTACATCAAGAAGGAACAATATAAATGGCCTGCATTCAGTTCTTACCAACAATATAATAGTATTGTATTTCTAAAATATACATTCACCACAACGAAACTTCAAAATAACGGTTGCCCTTGCCTGAGAAGACACTCTCAGACCTCTCTGTTAGCCGGCTTCTAACCTACAAAGCATTCAGCTTGCTTGCTTCCCGGCATAACAGTTCTACCAGCGGCGCGCGCAACCAAGAGGCCTGCGCGAAATGAGAGCTCCCATTGGTCGCTCTCGTAGGAGGGGAGATACAAGACCATAACAAACACGTCACGTGCTTAACCTAGAAAATTACTGGCCTTAAAATTTCCCTTTCAATTTCAGGAGCATCAACAAGTAACTGCAATAAGTAGTTAGTGATTAATATTGAAGCCTGTTTCGCCAACGTAGCTTGTTTGGGCAATTGGATTCCACACTACGCTACTATTACCTTTTATTAAATTCGAGATAAATACGGGCACGTTGACAAACGTTCGATTCACAAACAACAATCGTTTTTCGTGTTGAAATCCCAGTTCACTACGTGGGAGAATAGTCCTTGTGATAGTACAAATCTCCTTCTCATCTATTTCTTTCGCCGTTGCGTGATATCGAACAAAATCAAGGCCACTTAAACCCACATATACTTTACAGGCATAAGACATTTTCAGAGGTAAGTTAAACCCGTGCACGATTAAGCACAAATGAATGAAGATGTATGGAGGAGTGCAGGAATGACTGCTAGGCGCTGCTTGGGGAGTGGCAAATTCACGTTCCAGCAGATGTAATCTCGAGGTAGGACACATCGGTTATTCGCGGTGGGCCCTGGAGCTGGATATGGTGTAAACAGTAATCTTTCCTCCCGCTACAAATCTAACTACCAGTTTTCCATTCCGTAGCCAGTCGCTAGCGGTCTGACGGGTTTTGGACCGTCCAGAAGCGTTCGCGCGCGCGCTCGCACGCCTAGTTACAACAGCTGTAACATTTTGTGTTCTATAACCAACGAATATATCCAATGCTCATTGTTTGAAGGGGACTTAAGACTTAGGCCTAATCTGTATAGATCTAGCTCTGACTAGGTGAGTCAAATGCAGTTACAATGATAAAATAAATTGTATATGTACTAAGTCGGACACAACAATATATTTATTGCATTAGTGGCTGTTAATGCAATAAATATATTGTTGTGTCCGACTGAGTACATATATAATTTATTTTACCATTCTACTTCAACACAACGGGATGTCCTCTACTAAAAAAAATCAACGAAACAAATGCAGTTACTTCATTCTGTTGCTGTCTTACGATAGGGTCATAGCCTCTTTCAAAGCAAGTTCTCCACATCGTGCAATCTAGTGCTTCCTCTTTCTTTTTTCCAGTATTTTCTCTTTTCCTTAAGGCAATCCAGTATCTGCTTACGTTTTCTTCCTCGTCTTCCCGTCACACCTAGCCTTCCCCCTATCTGTCCTTTAATAACGAGTTTTCTTTAGAAGGCAGTTCGTAAGCAAGATGTGACCAATCCAGTCAGCCTTCCTTCTTTATGTTGTTTGTAGGAGATTCCTTTCCTCCTTGACTCTGTGTAACACTTCTTCTTTTCTCACACGATCGGTCCAAATCTTCTACTCCATCCTTCACCAGCACCACATTTCTAAACTTTCCAGGTTTTTCTAAACTACGCCCCAAAGTGTCCAAGTTTCAACACCATACAAAGCTATGCTCCAAATGCTACACTTTACTAGCTTCTTCCCTAAATTTAAGTATAATTTGCTAGCGAAAAGAGTCTTCGTGTTGAATGCTGCTTGTGACATGGCAATCATGGATTTAATTTCCCATGTACATCTTGCATCATTTGTTATCATGCTAAGCAAATAGTTGAAATATTACACATTCTCCGGCTGTTTTTGATCTATCATAGCCGGTACTGGGGATGGTTGCCTTGAGATTGCAATTAGCTTAGATTTTTCCATATTAATTTCCATTCCACATCTTCCAACTTCAATTAGTCTGTCAGTCATGCCCTGTAGCACCGTGGCTTCCTTAGGCACTACCACAAGATCATCTGTGTACTTCACAGAGCGAATTACATGTCCTCCTATTTTGAAGTCTCCAAAGCCTTCAAGACCTTCCTTGGTAAGGTATTCGCTGTAACAGTTGAATAGAATCGGCGACAGGCAGCATCCTTGTCTAACTCCTCTTCCAATCTTCACAATTCTTGTCTCCCCCTGGCCCAGTTTCAGTTTAACACTCTCATCCATGTACAGTTTGCTGATCAATCTTCTTTAACGCCAATCGATACCATTTCCCTTTAGGATCTGCATTAATTCACTCCAGTTTACACGGTCAAATGAATTCTGCCAGTTTATGTGGCACACACACACAATTCCTCGTCTATGTCCAAAGTTCGTTCTGACATTATTCTCAGCATCCCAATTGCATCCCTAGTCCCTCTTCCTCCTCTTAATCCAGACTGATCTTCTCCAAGTAAAGGTAAAGTTTTTCCCGTTACAGGCCCGGTGGGGCCCAGAGGGTGGGTAGAGGTGTAGCACTACTCTTCCATGACCGCTGCACTAGAAGGGGTGAGTGGTCAGCAGCACGCCCCGGCCGCACTTAACCCCCGGGAAAGACCCGGTACACATTGTACAGGAGGCTGGGTGGGCCCCAGGGTCGGTCTGGTAAAAGGTAAAGCGGTCCCATTACACGCCTGGACAGGCCCAGAGGGTTCCAGGAAGTTAAGGCTCCCAGATTTCGTGACAACGGCACAGGATGGTAGTAGGTTTTCAGCCTTACGCACCGGCCGCCTTTACCCCCAGGAAATACTCCTGGTACTCATTTCTGTTAGAGGCTGAGTCGACCCCAGGGCCATAGTGCGATTGGAACGATTTTATGTCAATAAAAAATCCATCGACACCAGCTGGGATCGAACCGGCGATCTTCCGATTTGTAGCATAGCAGGGTCGGTCTGGACGGGAGGAAAATCTCGTACCCACCGGGATTCGATCCCGGACCCTCCAGCCCATAGTCAGTCGCCCACGATCTTCTCCAAGTAGGCCTTCGATGTTCCTTTCAGTCCTTCTTCTAAGTACCCTTGCTACTCTCTTTGCTGTATGTGCGATGAGACTGGTTGTGTGATGGTGGCTGCGTTTTGTAGCTTCTATTTTCTACTGCTTGTAACTTAAGGGCAATCCTCGAGTCACTCTCCACTTTCATATATGTTGTTGATCAGCTGTGTCTTTAGTCCGAGACTATCTTCTCCCAACCGTTTGAATACGTCTCCAGGTACATCATCATCTCCTCTATCCTTCTTATCCCTCATCTTCTTGAAAGCTTTGTGGTTACTTATTCCATCAAACATGAACTCAAACGAGAAAAAAAGTTTATGCCAACTGAAATTACGCAATGTGTCCTTGTGCATAACTTTAACTGCAAAAATGCACCGTGGGTGTTGATAATACCACAGGAAGGCATTAAGTTTTATAGAGTAAATGTAGCTCAGTAAGGATTACGACTGGGCAACGCGATGGCCGAATGGATATTCGGAAATCGATTCCCAGCAGGGAAAGTGGTTTCACTTTTCATCACAATATTCGTACTAGCTCTGAAGCCCACGTGACCTCCTATTCATTGGACACAGGGGATTCTACGCAATGAATAAGGAGACTGTAAAATGACGTTGACAACTCCCTCCAATCTAAAGCAGAGGTGAAGAATTCTCGGAACTATACTTCCACTGGTCCTTAGGCTCACAAGACGGGATCGGTAATCAGCAGAGGGACAGTCATGTATTACCTTTGTAAAAATAAACATACTCATAACTGAATAATTATAGGTACAAATTATTGTTCCCATTATTAATACGAGGCAGAAAAAGTAGTGGCACTTAAACTTAAATTGTGACTTGAAAGTTTGAACGCATCACTCACTAATGTAATAATCCCAAGAAGCATTCCAGTTTGGAATACACCAAAAATACTCAAGGTTTCTTTCTGATTTGCAAACCGCATTATTGCCGAACGACCCGAACCTGGTGTCACAATCAGCAGCCAGGAAACTACGACGTACAACCGCAAGTTTCACTGTCGTCAGTACACTGCATGCTCCTTTGATTAACAGTGCGTCAAAATATGAACTCGCGTTTGGTAGTGTTCGTCGTGCGTAACGCATTTAAATTGAGCACTAGATGCGGAGGTGAGACCAGATTCAAACTCCGGGCACTTTAGGACAGAGGAACGATGACACGGTACCGACTGAACAGAATGACTGGGTACTAGAACAGGTCTGGACAACGTGGGGGGGGGGACTTTGTCTCTGCCCGTAACGCATTAAATGTACTGAGAACTTTGCACGGAGAGTCGCGTTATTTTTCTGAGTAAAGGAAAATCAGTCCCGTTACAGGCCCGAGGTGCCCAGAGGGCTCCAGGAAGTTACGATTCCCAGATTAGGTGACGGTGGCCCAGAATGGTGGTAAGGTTGTCAGCCTTACGCAGCCGACGCTTTTTACTTCCAGGAAATACTCCTGGTACTCATATCTGTCAGAGGCTGAGTCGACCCCAGGGCCATAGTGCGATCGGAAGGATTATGTCAATGAAAAATTCCAATGACACCATCCGGAATCGAACCGGCGACCTTCCGATTTGTAGCACAGCACCATAACCACTGTGCTACGGCGGTCCCCATTTTTCTGAGTAATTAATAATATTGCTGTTGAATACAGCTGTATTTACTGTAAGCACTTGCTGTAAGTAAAGTTACTTCTTTTAATGCTGTCATATAAGGCGTGACGATTGCTCTTTTGGGCCGAAACATGTAGCCTAGCTTAGTGTTAACAGAATATTGTTATACAATTACTGCATTTGGCTTGATTGTAACTTTATTGAGCAAATTCTTGTCAGAGCACAACGGCATGACTTCCATTAAAATATTTTTCATTGCATTTTCTTTAATAAGTCACATCAAAGAATGTTTCAGATAAAAGTTGCGGATCTTTAGTTATGTTAGTCAAGTGCAAACGAGCGCAAGAACGGCGGAACTTTAACACACTTGATAAAATTTGAACAGTGATATTTCTTCGAAGCAAAGTTTTAATGTCCCTTTAGCAACAAAAGTACGGGTACTCGACCCGGAACACATTCAGATTTCTTTTGTGTTCTTTAAAAGAGGGTGTTGTTGCATTCAATGGCACACATTCGTGACACAATTCGATGACACACATTCGATGACATAATTCGATGACACACATTCGATGACACGCATTCGATGACACGCATTCGATGACATGCATTCGATGACACAATTCTCATGACACACATTCGATGACACACATTCGAACGACAAAATAACAGGTAAATACAGAATTTTAAGTAATGTGGAAGGCAACTTTTGTAGCCTAATTTGATGTAAAATCCCATTATTTTCCTGGAGTGACCAAAGAATATAAATAAGAATCTTAGTATGGATATTCGGTTACAGAAAAGCCATATGAATCCGGGGTTTCCTGAACACAAACCAGAACTACTGTCTGTTGGACCGTGACCTTAGGTAACTTCCAGTTTATAATACCGAGTATTACGATTTTTTTACGAATGATGTTGCGACTGTGCGTTGTATTGCTCTGCTACTGTGACCCTGTGGTCGACTGTGACATTCAATACGAAAGTTAGGAACACGGCTGTAACGTAATCTGTCATGAAAAATCCGTAAAGAGTGGTCACAACAGGCAGTTCTGAGTGCGCTACAAGATTTTTTGGAACCTTCAGACAAGGGCCGGGATAGCGTAGTGTACCGCCTGACTACATGATGGAAGGTTCTGGGTGCGAATTGCGGTACGACCAAGAAAATTCTTCTCTCCTCAAAAACGTCTAGATTGACCCCTGCGGTCGGGGCGCGAGGTTAACCACTCACCATCATCTAGTGCCGAAGTTAAAAATGAGTAGAGCTATACGTCTTATCCCCCCATACACCTTTATGGCTTGGACAAGGACACCTATATTTTGCTTTTTTTTTATCTCTTATTGCGTTAATTAATTACATTTTAAAATACTTGGCTTACATGTGTCACAAACGGAATTATAAATGATGAGATAGTAGGAATGTGGAAGGACGGGCTTGGCCGCTGGATGTAATATGGCGACGTTTGTCTCGAAGGAGACTGGGCAAATGCACGAACATTTCAGTCAGGGTAGCCGCCAGTCCGGCCACAATTCAGACGGAGTTTGTCCCGAATATCTCTCCAGCACCAAATGCTTGGTCACTAAATTCTAGTTGAAAGATTACACCCATTTTCATTTTTCCAACATCCAGCATACAAACAGTCGTGTGCAAGACAGCTGTGATATCATGAGAAGACTGTGCCTTGCATTTTGTTCAAATTATAAGTCTCCTTTACATCACGTAATTTGCGGAAACACGAATTTCGCTGACATGAATCACGCGATCAGAACCCCCAAACCCCACCCCCCCCACCCCGCCCACCATGAGCCACAGAACAACAAGATGTTATCGTCTTGCGTTTCGGCACTTCTCATTCACTTCTCCTTCACTTCTCTCATAAAGCTAATTTTAAGTGATTTGTGCAGTTTTTTTTGTTTATCCTTGAATTTAAAAAAATGTATAAATACTTTAAATATCCGTGCATACATGACAGAAAGTATAAAATGGAAAAGTGAAATGTGTTATTAGCAAAATGGTCGCTGTGAAGGTTGCTGTTGTTTGGGATGTGACTGTGAAGGTTGCGGTTGTCTGGGATGTGACTGTGAAGGTTGCTGTTGTCTGTGATGTGACTGTGAAGGTTGCTGTTGTCTGGGATGTGACTGTGAAGGTTACTGTTGTCTGGGTGATGACTTTGAAGGTTGCTGTTGTCTGGGATGTGACTGTGAAGGTTACTGTTGTCTGGGTGGTGACTTTGAAGGTTGCTGTTTTCTGGGATGTGACTGCGAAGGTTGCTGTTGTCTGCGATGTGACTGTGAAGGTTGCTGTTGTCTGGGATGTGACTGTGAAGTTTGCTGTTGTCTGGGTGGTGACTGTGAAGGTTGCTGTTGTCTGGGATATGACTGTGAAGGTTACTGTTGTCTGGGTGGTGACTTTGAAGGTTGCTGTTGTCTGGGATGTGACTGTTAAGTTTGCTGTTGTCTGTGATGTGACTGTGGTGGTTGCTCTTTTCTGGGATGTGAATGTGAAGTTTACTGTTCTCTGGGATGTGACTGTGAAGGTTTCTGTTTTCT
>Ga0131853_10027952_pt1 | contig 10108 bp, 9 predicted proteins | sample TergutLab28metaG_FD_92764 | JGI IMG/M metagenome (GOLD analysis project Ga0131853, IMG submission 92764) | Labiotermes labralis P1 segment gut microbial communities from Petit-Saut dam, French Guiana - Lab288 P1 (version 2) (version 2) | ecosystem: Host-associated > Arthropoda: Insects >... | reverse complement strand
TAAAAAAAAAAAAAAAAAAAAAAAAAAAAAAAAAAAAAAACTAACCTCTTTTTTAAAAAAAAAAAAAAAAAAAACAAAAAAAAACCAAAAAAAAAAAAAAATAAAAAAAAAAAAAAAAAACAGAAACAGAATAGAAAGAAAGGAAGAAAGAAAGAATGTGAAGATAGGAATAGAGGAGTAAGAATAATTAAGAAGAACTTTTATTCATGAATATTCATTTGAAATTGCATAAAGATATCCAAAGTTCATATATTGAACTATTACACAGTTTCCATTCCTACACACAGCTTTGAATACAGTCCAAAATACTGATAATTGCATTATTTGGGGAACTGTTTCAGAAAAAAAAAAAGTATTCACGAGAAGCATTTTCTTTGATTTCCTTACTATTCTTTTTTTTTTTGGCAAAATGGAACCAAACATAATGGCAGTCATAAGAACAGACATTTTGTTCACTGCAATTTCAAATCATATTAATGCAGAAAGCACAAACTAAGTTAAGTCAGCTACCTCCTGTACAAAAATGGTTGCTCATTTCCTGTTAGGGCCAAACCCACTTGAAAATTTGACGGATTTTAGTAACATTTTATCTGCGTACATTAAACAATATTTTAAGAGGTGTCAAAAATAAACTACACTTACAAAATTAATTTTTATTTTTGTTAAGACATTTAGTTACGTAAAATTCAACAATATGGAGATGTCAACTTAAGGCATAGTTGTGCGATCGGCAGTGAGTGAGACACAGGAACTAACAAACCACACCCAAGGCAAAGCATCCAGCATTACCAAGAAAACAACAACAGGAAGGTGCAACAGTAGAGACTTACCTTGCCATGAGCAGGGGGGGTGATGGGTGTGTCTGAGTCACCCCCAATTCCCATTGTGGGAGAAAGGCGTGACTCTGGTGTTGCTGAGGGTGGTAGGCGCTGCTCCTGAACAGAAGCTAGCCTGCAGAAATGATGTAAAATATCACAGTTACACACTAGTAAAAAGTCTGCTTGACTGCATGACATTTGTAAATTGGCACAGCACTGACTACAAAGGTTATTGTCTTTGGGGATATGACTCTGTATTAAAAAAAAAGTAAAAGGTTCAGCAATCCCATCACAGGCCTGGACAGGCCCAGAGGGTTCCAGGAGGTTAAGGCTCCCAGATTTCAAGACAATCGGCACATGAAGGTGGTAAGGTTGTCACCCTACGAACTGGCCGCCTTTACCCCCAGGAAATATTCCTGATACTCATTTCTGTTAGAGGCTGAGTCAACCCCAGGGCCATAGTGCGGCTGGAAGGATTGTGTCAATGAAAAATTCCAATGACACCATCGGAATTCGAACCCGTGACCTTCTGGTTTGTAGCGTGGTGCCTCAACCAACTGCGCCACTGCATACAAAGGAATGAGTAATATGTTAATAAGGTGTGCTTCTGTAATGTACGCAACATGTGGCAACTACTTGGTTTCGTTGTACAGACTGGAATGTGCTTATATTGTAACATTAGTTGATGTAACTTGGAAACGTTGGGCAGCTTACCTCACAACTGTGTGTTGAGAGGTTTATTCGTGCCCCAGTTGAGTGATGTAAATATTAAGTACAATATTTGAGTCAGCACAACGCCATTATAAAATCCCAAGGAAATTAAGTTAATGAGGACTCGCAAGATTAGACACACCGGAGAGAAGATTTACAGAAGAAATTTGGTCTACAACACGATGTTACTCTGCTGCCTGCAGTACAGTTATACTTTGTCAAATATCATCGGTCGCCATGTTGGGCTTCTCCATATTCTGGCTGATAACAGGAGGTACGCTGGACTGACCGATCATTAAATTGTTTGTGTGAGTGAGTCACTTTCGGAAACTGAATACTTTTCTAAATTGTACGATCACAAATTGGGATTGAATAGTGGCATGACGAATAACTGACTTATAAATCTGTAATGAATTATTCAGCGTAACTAGGGAACTTAACAAACCCATTTCGGCTAATGTAACTTACCTGTATATTAATGTATATATAGTAAACAAGAGAATTTACAGTTACATTTGTTACGTTGCTTGTCACTCACTTAACCCAAAGGTGTCCTCTAACTCCCAAAATACCTAGGTGATCACGAAGCCTCTGATTGGGTAACACTACCGTCATTTCCTGACCCGTGGGAATTTCAGGATAGGCCACACTACAGCCACAGTAGAATTGCCCAAACATACCGCTCAGTTTGGGCACTACATAAAGTGGTGACAGCGCTGTGGACACAACCCCCGTGTCATTACAGGAATTGGTGACAGCGGTGTGGACGCAACACCTGGTCACTACATAAATTGGTGACAGCGGTATGGACGCAACACCTGGTCACTACATAAATTGGTGACAGTGGTGTGGACGCAACACCTGGTCACTACATAAATTGGTGACAGCAGTGTGGATGCAACACCTGGTCACTACATAAATTGGTGACAGCGGTGTGGACGCAACACCTGGTCACTACATAAATTGGTGACAGCAGTTTGGACGCAAACCGGGTCACTACACTTCAGTTTCTATATACATAACAGACGTAAGATGTGTCACCTCTTGAGCGTAACTAGAGTTCCAGTCAGTTTCTTGCAACGTCGGAGGGCACTCTCCAGTCTTTCGGGCTCCTCCTTCAGAAACCTGTGAGCACAAACAAGCTGCAAGTTACAGCCAGAACTGTAACCAAGTGTGACAGACAAACTCCTCTCCTTATTACCCTAGAGTTCAGATGGTACACAATGTTTTCCAATCTGATCTTTATTTTGTAACAGAAAAAAGATGGTTGCTAACTGGACGATATGCTTACTTCAATTTTTAATTACCAATGTTCTCAAGGCATAGATGAAACCAAATCTATATATCACCTTCTGGATCAGCTTATCACATGGCAGTAAAGCTTGTACATAAGTTCTCATTTAAACAATGGGATTACATTCCTGAAAATGGCGATGTAGAGCAAAACAAGATAGAAAGGATCATATTTTACAATAAAAATTGATTATAATGCCCAGGAAAACAACGTTATCCAAGCCCAGACAATTCTCTTTGGATCTCTGACGAAAAAAAATTTGACACCGCTGAGGCCAAACAACATTTTTTGGCACCATGTCACATGAGGACTGCTAGTGTATGGAGAAATTTTGGTACCATGTCCCATGAGGACTGCTAGCGTATGGAGAAATTCTGGCACCATGTCCCATGAGGACTGCTAGTGTATGGAGAAATTTTGGCACCATGTCCCATGAGGATTGTTAGTGTATGGAGAAATTTTGGCACCATGTCCCATGAGGATTGTTAGTGTATGGAGAAATTTTGGCACCATGTCCGATGAGGATTGTTAGTGTATGGAGAAATTTTTGCACCATGTCCCATGAGGACTGCTAGTATATGGATAAATTTTGGCACAATGTCCCATAAGGACTGCTAGTGTATGGAGAAATTTTGGCACCATGTCCCATGAGGGCTGCTAGCGTATGGAGAAATTTTGGCACCATGTCCCATGAGGACTGCTAGTGTATGGAGAAATTTTGGCACCATGTTCCATGAGGACTGATAGTGTATGGAGAAATTTTGGCACCATGTCCCATGAGGACTGCTAGTGTATGGAGAAATTTTGGCACCATGTCCCATGAGGATTGTTAGTATATGGAGAAATTTTGGCACCATGTCCCATGAGGACTGCTAGTGTATGGAGAAATTTTGGCACCATGTCCCATGAGGATTGTTAGTATATGGAGAAATTTGGGCACCATGTCCCATGAGGACTCCTAGTGTATGGAGAAATTTTGGCACCATGTCCCATGAGGATTGTTGGTATATGGAGAAATTTGGGCACCAAGTCCCATGAGGACTGCTAGTGTATGGAGAAATTTTGGCACCATGTCCCATGAGGACTGCTAGTGTATGGAGAAATTTTGGCACCATGTCCCATGAGGACTGCTAGCTAATAAAACATAAGTATATGAAATGAAAATTAACTATTTTAAATGGTTAACTAATAGCGTTACACAACACAAAGCTGAATTATAAATTTATGAATTTGTGTTTCGTTACTATATTTTCCTGACTATAAGACAATGTTGCTTATCAGGTGATCCTCCTACACAATCTTAAACTCTCACACATAGCTGATTTTAACACCATGCACAATTATAACACGACCATCCAGTTTTTGGATAAAGAACAAGAAAAAATTCTCATCTTATATTCCAGTAAATAAGGTACTAATGCCAAACAGATATTCGATACAGGCACAATGTTGTACGACAGCTGGTCGCCACAGCTGCATCGAACATACCAGTAAGTACACAAACTCACTTTTCTTCTCTCACAACTTTCTCCATTTCAGAAGCCAGTAATCCTTTCATTCCCTCCTGCAGACTCGGGAACCGCACTTTCAGATCTGCCACGGTTTTACTGCAACAGAACCAATCAGACATCAGTATATGCCAGTAACCACAATACTGACCACCTAACATTTTACTATGGACCAGCTACATGCAGCAGCCTCATCAAAAATGTTGTTTAACAGATACCAGATTACACAGTGTAACAGTCCAGATAGGAATAATCTTCACAGTCACTAATGTAAAAACCACAGATCTCATAGGTTTGTTTTAATTTGACTTTTGGGTGACAGTGCAACGTGATAAATTCTTATAATAAAACCAACTAGATGCACTAATTTCTCAAATTTATTTTTGGAATAGAACTCTATATGTTTCGGACAGTTCCTCTGTACATCATCAGGAGTTTTTCACTGTACACACAGCAATGGTATATGGCATACATGTTTGTTGTATGTGCAGTGAAAAACTCCTGATGATGGACACAGGACCTGTCCGAAACACGTAGAGTTTTATTCCAAAAATAATTTTGAGAAATTTGTGCATCTAGTTGGTTTTATTGTAAGAGGTTTGTTTTACATTATCTTTTATTTTAATTGCAAAATAATAGGTTTTCACATGTTTGCAAACAGAGAAACATCTGTGAACAATAAAAGATTCTATTATTTGTGACAAAACCACATACCTGCCAACTACAGAATATCAAAAAATTGCACATCCAGAGTAACAAATTGATATACAAATATTTGGAAAGCAGTAATTGTCAATTTTTTGTTTCTCCCCCCACCAATGTGGGCCGGGTAGCTCAGTCGGTATAGCGATTGACTACGGGCTGGACGGTCTGGGATCGAATCCCGGTGGGGACGAGATTTTCCGCCCGTCTAGACCGGCCCTGGGGCCCACCCAGCCTCCTGTAAAATGGGTACCGTGTCTTTCCTGGAGGTAAAGTGCGGCCGGGGCGTGCTGCTGACCACTCACCCCCTTCTAGTGCTGCAGTCATGGAAGAGTAGAGCTATACCTCTACCCACCCTCTGGGCCACACTGGGCCTGTAACGGGATCACTTTACCTTTACCCCCCACCAATACTGTCTCATTCCTAAATAGTTCCTATCCAGTTACATATTTATGGACCTGGAAGTTTGCTTTCTGATGCAATCATATAACATGCATCAGACATGAACCCACTTCTTTGCAACAACTCATCTAGAGAATAGTACTAGAAGCAAACCTGCCTTCAGAAATATTTTTATTGACAGAACTACTGTGTTGACTTTAAAAGTTGAAGAACATGTCACATTTTGTACAGTCTGCGAATGGGCATCAGTAATGCCCAGTGACAGGTAAGAAATGATGGCACAAAATATTCTTAATGCTAACATTAAACATTTATATGTAACCGATATCAGTTGTGTGCCAAATAATATGACTTCCATTTAAATGCCACAATGACCTTGACTTGTTGAGTATAAGTGCCATGTTTTCCACGTCCGACATATTAACTCGAGTCTTCCTGTTGATGACGTTCCCACGTAGTTCCTCTACAGTACTCTCCAGTTCGCTGTATAAACAGACAAACACACACCATTTACAGTGGTAGCATTGCTCTGTCCTTAAGATTCCTCACATATTCCATCCAGTATTTACACAAATGCAAACAGAGAATGACAAGAAATTCTGCTATAAAGTAGGGGTTAAAATTATTTTCAGTGTAGTACAAATGATTCAATTTCAAGAACTCTTGAGTAAAATAAATACACAGCCATAATTTTAAATGTTCTGGGTCCAGTGATTTCTAATTTAAAAAAAAAATGTTAAGGGATGTATATGTACATCTGTAATAACCTAACCTAACCTAACCCAACCTAATATCACCTAACCTAACCTAACCGAACATGTTTTATGATGCGGGCTCTACATCAGCATTTATAAAACAGAGCATGCTACAACAAGGCAGATTCATTCATTCCATTGGCATGTGCAGAATGCGACAATTCCTTGCCGTTCTCAGGAGCTTCTTCCATTCCTCTCTGTTATGTAATTTATCCTGCCACCCTTCTCCACCAACTATTCTTCCATCATCTCTCACCTCATCTTGCCATCTATTTCTTGGTCTACCTCTCAATCTTGTTGTTCCCGAATTCATATATAATACCCTTTTGGGAATTCTATTTTCTTCCATTCTCTGTACATGCCCAAACCAACATAATCTATTTAAACTTATTGTCTCTATTACAGTAGGTTTTTTAACACTTGCAGATGCAATAATTACATTAACTCCTTTCTTTGCTTTACTTTAAGCCTTTAAACACCGAGTTAAATCAACATCTGCCATCTGCTGGCATTATTAGAGGCTCACCATATTCTCCACGTTAGCAGGATAAGGGTTAAAGCACAATGACTCACTGTAAGTCACACAGCAAGCAAGAACAGCTTAGCGGGTGTGCAAACTGATGGCGCATACACTGGAAATATTTGAGGTGTTTCATGCCAGGCAGTCACCGCTCACTTACGTCAGGTCCTTCTCTAATCGCAGCATTTCTTGCTTGTATGCGTCTTCTTCCCTGTTGAGTCGCACTTTATCAGCATCCCCCGAAATGGCCCACGCCTCCTCGCCCCCAATCAGGAGCATTGCTCTACAACACAGCATTCATTACATCAGGCAAAATAATAATGTCCAGTATCAATACACAGTCATAGCACATTGGTAAATAGTGTAAAATTCAAGATGTGTTATCACGTGCAATTTGCTCTGACTTTGTCAGCTCTCAGTCTAAATACAGGACTCTCTCATGACACTCATTATTCACCTGACTAATTGCTCTTTATACATAATTTAAATATTTACTATTATCAGTTCTTCCCAACAACAGGTGGCTGCTATCTACTGATACATAAACACTCCTTGACGTATGTAAGGGTTCCGCCCCATCAGCCTTAACATCATGTAACTTCTATGTATGTTGAAATGTGACCCACTGTCCACCAAACACATATATGAATACAGGGAGGCACACAAAAATCGTTTCACACTTTAATGTTTTACATGCTGCATTAGCATCATGTACCTTTTCTGCCACTCTGTATATAACTTTATGTATTTATACAGTACAGGTGTGTGTTTAATGACATTGTTTTAATGAGATAAAATTACTACTGCACTGGTAAGGCTAACAAACGGTACTACTCTCAGAATACAAGGAGTACAGTTTAAATTTATGTACACTATACAGCGTTCCTTCAGCACCTGGCAGGATTTGAATTATTCAAAGCATTTCTCTCCATTTACTTTTAGAATCTGAAGGCTGCTAGACTTCGGGTTCTCGAAGTGGCGTTGACAAAGATGCAAGTTTTCTTTGACGTGACGCCATGCAAATTAGTGAACAGGTACCAACATATTCTCATTTACTAAACCAACTAAATGTCAGTCTGAGCAGCTGCGCAGTCTAAGGCATAGGTTTGCAGCTGCTCGCCTGCTGACATTAAGGGTTTGAATCCCACAGGGGGCATGGATGTCTGTCTGTTTTGAGTGTTGTGTGTCGTCAGGTAGAGGTCTCTGCAACGAGCTGATCACTCATCCAGAGGAGTCCTACCAACTGTGGTGCATTGTTGTGTATGATCTAGAAACCTCATGAATGAGGCCGTAGTCCATGCCGGGATGCAGTACCAAGACACACACACATACGCACACAAAGCTAAATGCACATACAACACACACAACAGTACAGCCTTTGTTACTCGGATACATTTCGACATTACTTTGCCAACTTCTGGGAGTTCTTAAGCCAAGTTTCAAAACTAGCTCAGGTATGCTACGTTATATTTGTAACATCTGCCTATACAGCATTTCACAGTGCCAAAGGTACATAAACAGCCCGTAACACGATACAAAATTACTGTGCCAAAGGTACATAAAGAGCGCGTAACACGGTACAAAATTACTGTGCCAAAGGTACATAAAGAGCGCGTAACACGGTACAAAATTACTAAGTGTACAGCGTATTGTTTTGACAGTTATTATGAAACATGTAAAAAAATAGAAAATTTGGTAATAATTCTACTTTCTCTAAATGTTGTGGAGGTGTCATTTGCATTTACAAACTTCAATCATCACGTTTGGTCCACTGAGGATCATGGGCCTATACAACTAGTGGTGTGGTAAATGCAAAATGCAATTGTTGACTGCATCTGTAACTTGAGGTAAGAATTCCCTAAAGATGGCAAAGTAGTGTCAAAACATGTTACAGACAAAAAGACCATAATACTGTGCATACTGTATGTGTGCACTTAGTTTGTTTAGTAAATGAAAATAATCACTTTATTAATATATATTTCCATCAGCACAACTATATAATAAAAACATAATTTAAAGCAACATGTTTCAACTTAAAAGGTCATCGTCAGGCTAAGCTAAGAACCATGAAGTTCTTTACAGTGTGGCTTCGCGCATTTGGGATCCCACGTGCGCAGCCACACTGTAAAGAATTTCATGGCTCTTAGTTTAGCCAGAAGATGACTTTGTAAGTCGAAACATGTCGCTTTAACTTATGTTTTTATTATACAGTTGTGTTGACGGAAATATATATTAATAAAGTGAATATATAAATACACAAGAGGATGACTTCATTCAAAATGAAAATTAGTTTATTAAAAATGCAAAGAGTAACGAATTTCAAAATAAGTAGCAACGTGTTAGAAAAATTTACTGCTTCTCTCTTCAGGGTCTGTTTAAGAACATTCCACCAGCCGGTAAATGGAAGCAGCAAGCCCCTCCTAAATACTGGCATCTATTTACAATGAACATAGAAAGCTGAATAAGACTTGAATCTCAATCTTACAGTTCCCCAACATTATCACGAAAGACCACCTTTATTCAGACTCGATCATTCTTATCCTCCTATTACTACATCAGTTACACACTGCAGTAATGCACCAACAGAGTTTATGCTGTTGTCCAAGTCTGTTGTTTAACCTCACCTGATTTTCAAGAAGGTGTCACGTATCGTCTCACGCACTGAGTGTGCTTGAGCCTGTGACATTCGCCGAAGATTACGAACCTCCTGTCGAAGATCCTTTGCTTTTTTCTGCAACCCACGAAGTTGATTGTACATCTCGGGCGTCAGCTGCAGGTCTGCTGGCATAAGATTTTTCAGTGAGGTCAGTTCATACGTGCATAAACATACACGATACAGATTGTGAGTTCCTACCACAGATGTGGTGTAGATCATTCAATTTGCAACCAATTCAAGCAATGTTATTCTGGGTTCTTATGCCACATAGTGAGATGTGTTTGTTCCAGTATTTCACAGAAATGTGCTGTCTAGTTCCTTAGGGTAACCAAGGAAATTTCCTCCTCCCAAACAATTCATAATCCACTCAGATCAAATTCTGTTACCTTGATGATGGAGTCAAAACATTCCTGTCAAGCGGTCAAATAAGAACAAACACACTACACCACACAGTGTAAAATCTATGAAGTCCACAACCTCAGTGACACTGCTAACTCACAGTAGCAGTGTGTACAATGAAATCTTCTCGGGCAGTTGGCCGCATCAAGGTGTGAAAATTCTCTGTTTCATACCTTGATGCAGCTGTCTGCCCGAGACAGTTTCATTGACTTCTGTCATCCCGATAGCATCAAGACTTACAAGCAGTGTTTACTCATACACACTCACAATGATACACATTATCATCAAAAGGTGTTTGTGATGGTGGTGGTGGTGGTGGTGGTGGTGGTGGTGGTGGTGGTGG
>Ga0131853_10027951_pt1 | contig 10109 bp, 5 predicted proteins | sample TergutLab28metaG_FD_92764 | JGI IMG/M metagenome (GOLD analysis project Ga0131853, IMG submission 92764) | Labiotermes labralis P1 segment gut microbial communities from Petit-Saut dam, French Guiana - Lab288 P1 (version 2) (version 2) | ecosystem: Host-associated > Arthropoda: Insects >... | reverse complement strand
TTATTATTATTATTATTATTATATTGCTACTGCCATTTTGGTTTTCCAGCATTGTTGCCTTAAGGACCAGTTTTCTAAATCAGCAGTCACTGATCAAATGTTGCACTTGCCCGTTCACATCTTTGTATGCGACGGTATTGTTTATTTGCAAAGTATTCGCCATTCTAGCCACATCGTTTCGCAGTGCGTATTGGTGTCAATGCGTCTGTTTCCTGCCGATATATCACAACTGAATCAGCTGAATTTGAAATAATATCACGATGCAGCTCACTTTTTTCATTCTTAGGGAAAAGGAGGAAAGAAGGGAAAGGAGATTAAAACCTAAAAGCGAGATTAGAAACGAAAGACAGATAGAAACTGAGAGAGATGAATGAAGAATGGTTGAGTGGACAGCGAGAGCAGGAGAACAGCGAAAAGTAACTAATGAAGGGTGGGAAGGAGAAAATAACGATAAGAAGGGGAACAAAAAAATTAATGAAACAAGAAAACCAATGTGTAAAATGGAAAAAGGAAACTCAAAGGTAAACGGAACACGGGAAGACAAAAAAACAGTACGCTTGAAGGTAGGAAGAAATAAAAAAACGAAAAGTTTAAAATAGTAACAGAAATTAAGAAGTGTAAATTAAACAGGACGTAGAAGACACGGAATGCATTCCATAGTGTTGTGCTACGAAGGAGTATCAGAGTCACTATGTTCCATGTCAACAAGCAACTTTTACCGATGTCTAGCTGCTGTCGAGTAAACCATAGTACTGTTGCTTCTGAGAACGCTTAGACTGTTAACAGTAACATGCCTTATTTAGCTACTTACTTCATGCTGTTCTAAACGAAATGTTACCAGCTGGGACTCCTGTTATTTGCAGTCTACACCGCTCTTCTCTGCTAAGATAGTATACATAAACTTGCCCGTTTTAAACACTGTCAAACATTTTTAGCCACTTCACTTTGATGTGACAAGTTACACACCGATAACACGATCTTTGTTCGCTGGAGGCGTTACGCTTGGCTTCCAGGTTAATGGTGTAGATTCTGATGAATTCAAGGCGCTGCCAAAGGAGAATTGTTGACGTAAATCCTTATGTTTCTTGCCTTAATTAGCGTTTTTATGTCCTTATATTGCGCAAGAAGGTATGGAAGTGGATGGGCACCAGAAGAAATTTGTATTCGAGACGTTCTTAGCTCAGCTTCAGATTTCATATAAGCTCACAGTCGTAACAGGTTAATTAGCCCCGAAATTAAGAGGCTAAAGGATGAAAGACAAGACAGGAATCACTGGAACACTGGAATAAGGGTATTATATTTGTCTGCTCAATTTCTATTCTTTTGTTGTTCTTCATTATCTGGTTGTCTCGACGTCTGTATTTTTCTTATCGGTAATTTTAATCCTTTCTTTGCTTCTGTATTTATGTCTTCCAGTTACAAATAGAAGGCTTCTGAAGAACACCCACACGACTGACGTGTGCCATTGTGCAGAAGACAATGTACATTTCACCACTGTGCAGAACTGAAATTTTTCAATATGTTCGTGGTGTTTTTTGTTAAAATTAATGTGCCAAGAAAATACTGTACTTAACATTACAAGGAAACAAATATACTGAATGGAGAAAATTACACAATGAAGAATTTAAAAATTTGGACTCTTCCATTGGATATATGAAGGTAATGAATTCGAGAAGGATGAAAGCGGTGTAACTAGCAAAAATGCGTAGACCACTTGCATATTAGTCGAAAACCTGTGCAGCATAAGCCACTTGGTTGAATGGAACTATGACATGAGGTACACAAGCTTGAAAAATTTGACTTAATACATTCAAAAACCATAAAAGAGAAAATGGAAGTCGTTAAAGTTTACAACGTACGGATGTTGGTAAATTTGTCTGGCACATTGCAGGATTCATTAAAGACAGATTGTAAAATTAGACATAAAGACTCCCATCTACGATTAGGTCTTCCACGTAGTCTCTTTCCCTCAGGTCTCCCCACCAAAACCCTGCATGCACCTCTTTTCAAGAGCCAGGATAGGGGAGCATGGACTGGATTGATCCGGCTCAGGACAGGGACATGTGTCTGGCACTTTTGAATGCAGTTATAATGCTTTCGGTTCCACAAAATGCGCGGAATTTCTTGAGACCTTTCAGTTACTCAGGAAAGATTCTGCTCCATGGAGTCAGTTATTTAGATTTGGTGGGTTGATTAGTTAGTTAGTTAAACAAAGGCTGCATGCTGCAAAAATACTGGTATTCGTGCATGTATTCTCCCCTAAAATTTAGTTTAACTTACAAATATGACTGGTTAGCTGATTGTCTATTGAGCAGTAGTTGAATCAGGCGAACCTCCAGAGAGAAGAGTTGGTTTTAGAGACGAAAATCGAAAACCGAGACATTTAGAACTCAAAGCGAGAAGGCTAAATACTCGCTGGGAAGTTGGCATTTATTTTTTTCCCCATAATGAATACAGTAAAGGCTACAGGAACTGTAGACAGCAATGTCACTATGAATTACTGTCGTCAACCAAAGAGAGAGGCACCCGGCAAGGGTTCTCTGTCGCAAGCACATGTCTCCATGTTCGGAAACAATTAGCTCAGGCCACTCGTACATGTGTGTAACATATGGTTCGGAGTGCTCGCTTTTAAATTTAGAATTAGCTGACAGCGTCAGGAAAAAGAATTATATATGACAACCAAATACGCTCTCGGAACTAATTATGATGTCTGGCGCAACGAGCTTGTTACTCTCGACTGGCAGTAAAGGAATGCCAGTTCGAGGGAAGTTTGATACCTAGTCAAGTCATTGAAAGTGAGGTCCAACAGCAGTCTGTCAACAGCCGAAATTCGATACTGTAAAAGTTATGGTTATCGTCTAAGTTATATGCAGTCATTTGTGGAATTTCGTCGATTCTTGGGTCTGTCAAGACGACGTGCTTGTCCTAAAAACAATAAATGACAGGCATATATGTAACATTACATAAGGAAGAGCTTCATACGCATACTAATATTATCAATTAATTAAATCCAAGTTTGTGCTTCTATTGTTGTCTACTTAGGTGCAGGTCTTTCATTTCCTAGCGGTTTTGCGGTATGAAGTCAGACTGGCATATGTTAACGATCAGTAACCGATGTATTCCAGTTAAAAGCACAATGGATTGAATTACAGTCGCATCTTTTGAGAGCCATATAATTCCAATATGCGAGACAGAATTTGCTTTTGTGTTCTGCTTCATTAGAACTATACTTGTTAAAAACCGAATACCTAACAAACGGTGACCAGTGAAAAGTTAATTAATTTAAGGTTTAATTTAAGTTCTTCAGAGATCTGACATATATTTGTTCTGCACTTTTCGCCTAGGTATAGATAAAATCCCCATCCACGCTGTCAAGGACAAAGACTTACTACATAGTAAAGTTAAGTAACCGAGTCCACGTGCATGACTACATCTACAAACCTATCACAGTGTACTGTGTATTGCACCAATGTTGGGAGAGCTGTCCCCACAGGAAACATGAGGCAGTATTGTACATACACTTTCAATTATCCCGACACGGATTTAAATGCAAAATGAGCTCTCTGAGGCGTGATGGTGGGTCGATGGGGTCAAAGGTAGAGTGCTGTAGTGGTATCCAATGAATGCAGTCGATGTTGCGGTAGTTCAAATGGAATATCACGATGTCTAGGTATCGGCAAGGAACGTCTTAGCGACTGTTAGCAGAATAGGATTTACACAACTGTGTTAGCATTATCAAAGACGTGAGGTGCTTCATTTGGTATGTGTTCTGGGCACTATAACACAGGCTTGGAATACAGTGGGCCAAAATGACCAACACAGTGTTAGGCATAATTTGACAACAGCCGTACAACTCAGGGTACATTCCCCTCTCTTGATTTGAAAGTTGCCAATTTCGAATCTCGGCTTGAGGATATTATCCTGTAACTTCTGGCGGTTTTCCTTAAATCTTCAGCCATATGGTACCACATTGTTGTCATACACGTCAGCATAAATTCATTTTGCACTTTCCTGCTCGGGATCAATTATTATCCGTAAGCTTTTGTTGTTGACAGCCTGAATCAAGAGTGTCCTTTCAGAATGTACCTGGTCTCACAATCACATGAAAAAGTTGCTAAAATTATGATTTTTCACATTTTTAGACTTACAAATAGAAACAATAATATAATGGATATTGAACTATACATTAAGAAGCAGTCCTCCAATTAACTCTACTCGTAATGTATTTACATATGAAATTTTTATCTTATTTTGTCTTTCTAAACTGTGATGCATTTCCAAAATATTATTTACGGTTCCTGAATATATAGAACTGAGATAACTGTGATACTTACTTATAAATTCAATTTACAAGTATATTGTTTCCTCACAATTCGACCGAGCAAAAATACAGCTGCTACTATAATAGACATGTAATCATCGACTAACAGTGCTGATATTTTCAAAGCCTTAACAACCAGGGAGTGCAAAACACGACCCTGTAATTATTTCTCTTTGTTTTGTAATTTAATGTCAAAGTTTCCGAAATCCCCATGTTTTATTCTCAATAAGTAATCTTAAACTAACACAATTCAGAGTGAAATTGGTAGGTTTTTTATCATCTGAGCTTATACTAGAGTCTGCTTCTCTGAACCTTCTCTCCGTGACAGAAACGTCACCTTGAGAAGTGTAGTGATATGCAAGAAGCACTCATAGTAAAGATCACAACTGGAAAAATAAACAGTAAATGTATCAGCGTATAGCGAACTGAATTTCGGAGGCATGGAATGAAAACATACAGCAGAATTTCCTCACCGAACTCTCCTCTCAAACAAGTATTCCGGGGAAAAAGTACAATTAAAATTCCCCTGAACGTATAATTTATTAGAATTCCCTATTAAATGTAAGCTTACAGTCACTCGGGTTTATACATGAGTTTAAAAATACAATGAACATCACAATCCGAATAATGGTGCTTTCAGACCATAATTCTTAATTACAAAACTCAGTCGGTGTTTCGTTACAAATTACTGTAATTTCAATCCAGTGTGCTAATATCAAGTTTAATTTCAAATGAAAAGAAGTAAATCCAATCATTAATAATCCAAAAACACTGTAATGGAATATGACGCAAGCGAATTCCAGTCAAGTGAAATACATGATCGCAACAAGGTACTGAAATGTGTCGTCGGTGTGCAGGATGGAGCAAACTCCATCCTGCACAACATAGTCAGCTATACAGAATAACAAGTACCAAGTGTCGCATAAATACAGTTGTTCCTCCTGACGATAGACCTGGAGAGGTCCGAAACATGTAGATGTTATAAACAAAACTGGCGAAATACACTGAGAATAAATTGTGGCCAAGTTGGTTTCATTTACAAGTCCATACAGATATCGCTAATTTTTTTTTATTGTCACATCGTGCATGTTGTCGAGTTACTCAATTATTACATCAACCACTGCACATATATAAAATTTATAACATTTAGACATTACAACATTAAAAACGCTCAGACATGTTTTGGTCCTAAGACCATCATCAGGGAGCCTTATGTGCATTCTGTGCTTCGTTGCTTCGCAGCGAAGCACAGAATGCACATCCATAGCAGGGCACTCTTCGCAACATAACCTTACACAACATGGCATGCTGCCATAACACCCTATTAGTACAACGAAGTTAATCAGTGACTCTTTTTAATGTGAATTTAGCAAGGATTATATAGCTCCCTGATGAAGGTCTTAGGACCGAAACATGTCGGAGCAGTTTTAGTGTTTTAATGTGTAACTTTTATAAATTTTATATATATATATATATATATATGCAGTGGTTGGTGTAATAATTCAGTAACTGAGATATCGCTAAATTTAGAAAAACCAGATGTCACTTAGTCATCTATTAATTTAGCTAGACTAAATTTATTCACGATTTGTTTACTCATTATTTGTTATTCCCTATTCTTTGTGTTTTCGTTGGAGGGTTATCTGAGGTTATCTGAAGTCTTGTTTTACATTTCCGTGAGGTTTCTGAAATGTCTCTTCTTGAAAGACTATCAGACGCCGAGCTGGTCGAGACATTTTGCTTCACTCTGAAGCCCGAAACGTCACTGACGTGTTCAACGGAGCAGGAAAAACTGTATTTACTATTTTCACATCTCATTACAAGTGGCAAACACATGTGTGATGTCAAAATGCCGTATATTAATCACAGTAAAATTTATGCTCATTTTTGTCCCATATTCCATTTAATAACCGTAACAGTCAAATATATGTCAGGGGGGGTGGGGGGGTGGGTGGAAGGGGTGACATGAAAGTTGTTGGTCAGGTGATAAATTGTTTTTACGCTTGCAAAATTAATTTTGGTGCATCGGATCGTGTTGCTTGGCTGATCACATAAAGAGGTTTGTTTAATATATCAGGTAAATTTATTAGAATTCTATTAGAAAAGAAAAATTGTTATTGCATGTATTATTGCTGCAACACGTGTTTGAGAAACACACAGAGAAAATTAGATATAAGTATAAGCACTTCAGCAGGTCGTCTCGTCTCGTTTAGTTTCTGAAGGGCTGTACATCGTACTTGAACAAAAGGAGCTGTCAGCAGATGAAACGTGCCGCTGATCGAGTTTGGTTAAGAGAAGCATGTGGGAATATGTCGAGAAAACAAACGAAGCGACAACAATTGAATAGACCTGTAATTCTACATCTGAATTTATCCGATGATGGGGAATGATTCAATCAGAGGAAGATTAGTGAGTGTTAGCGGTTTATTTCCATGTGCCACCCCGCCATGACGACAACACATTCGAAGTGACATCAAAGTATAACCCGATGTACTTTCCAGCCAAACAACACGGACCTAGGCGTGATTTCAGGTTTCCTCCATTACATAGAGGAGAACTGCGTTATTCTGGTCTATTACGCAGCGTGTAGTGGCAATTCCTTTCCGATGTTTCGGGACAACCTATCGGTCCCATCTTCAAGGGTTTTCAACATTCATGACCCTTGAATATGGGATCGATAGGTTGTCGGTAAGGAATTATCATTACACAGTGCTCAAGAGACCAGAACAGCGCAGTTCTCGAAACGAACTGAGGATCACATTTCAAGTAGCCAGGCTGGGCTGGTGTTGCAGCATGACGGCACGATATACGAACAACCTAAAAGGCTTCTTATCCTTCACATGCCAAATTTGATGTGGTTTGGGACAGCGGGTCCAAAGTTCGAATCCGGCAGGGAGCAGAACTTTCCTCCAAAGTTTCCACACCGACTCTGGGGACAAACCAGCCTCTTATTCATTTTATACCGGGGTCCTTCTGGGAGATAGGGCGGCCAGGACGTGAAGTGACCAATAAACTCCATCTAGTATTGCGGTTAAGAACGAATGGAATAATACTATTATTCTCCCTATGCGCCTTTGCGGCGTAAATAGAGAAAAATTTACTTCTTTTTTCTACAGTCTATATCGACATTTTACCAAAGTCTAAAACTGATTAACGCAATAAAAAGCTGAAAAACACTTCAAAATGACGTATAACATGTCAGTGCCTAACTAAACGAGAGCACACTCATTCTAGAAGTTCAAGATTTTCGGGACGCTTCGCCGAAACAAGGCAACAGCCCAGAACACTTCAGATTTCAGGAACATGGCTTCCTGAACCTCAGCCAAGCCGACTCGTTGTCCACTGCGAAGAAAGATCAGCCGATACAGTTTGGGGGAAATATCGCTAGTGAATTTGTAATTAAATAAATAAGCTGTTGTTAAAATTTGGAATTTTTAAGTGTTACAACTGGCGGGTGTATTAAACGCACTTTAAGTGGTCAGTGATAAACGTATTTTCATAAACGCCTATAGTCACATTCAAATTATTTTATTTGTGTAAAACAGTCACAAGTTCGCTACTGTTATATTCCACAGGTTAAAAAGAAAACCTTTCGTATATTTAAAATGGAGGAGCCCTAAAAGTCTCATTATTATCGTTGTTAATATTATTATTATTAGTAGTAGTAGTAGTAGTATTGACATATTTTTCGCAAATTGGTACAAATATTATTTAAAGAGAACCACACATGAGAGGACGACCAAATAGTCATTATGACGTCATACGACCATCTTCCACTAGAATTACAAAATAATAACAGTTATAAATATGAATAATACGAGTGAATAAAATCGCGAGCAGAAGCATTTTCATACACCTGCTGTGTCTAAAAGAGCGAACCGTTGATTCACACGAAGGTGTACAGGACATATTCTTATAATAAAACCAACGATATGCACTAATTTCTCAAATTTATTTTTGGAATATAACTCTAAATGTTTCGGACTGGTTTTCTGTCTATCATCAGGAGTCTAGTACTGTATATACAGCTATAGGTATATGTCATACAGGGTATGCTGACTGCTTGCTAGCAAGCTGTCGGCATAACCTTATGACATATAGTACTAGACTCCTGATGATAGAGAGAAAGCCTGTCCGAAACATGTAGAGTTCTATCCCAAAAATAAATTTGAGAAATTAGTGCATCTTGTTGGTTAAATCATACAAATACACAATTAAATTTACTGGGAAACAATGCAGAGTTTGTATTGCCATACATACATGGAGATACATGCTCTTACAAATAGGTTTGAAAGGCTTAAACCGCCAAAATTAACGTCACAAAATAGCACCCATAATAGGGCCAAATATTTAATCATTGTAATGTCATTTACAAACCTATTAAAATCGTGACTTTCCATTGAAGCAGCTACATTTAAAGAAAACTTTCCCTAGTCCATCGTACTTCTGTACCAGAATTTGCCTGGATAGATTGAAAGAAACCACAAGAAACGTCAGTCGGGATATTTGGTGTAGGGGCAGAAATTCAAGCCCTAGAACTTTCGAATACTTCGTACTGGTTCGCACTGTTTATTTGAAAAACATCAAAAGAAATTTGTAAGAAAATAGCATCACAAACGTCGTTAAGGAATTTTAAATTCATCGTTAAATATTTCTGATAGCAGAAAATGTTTGAAATACCTCAAATGAGAACGAAAGGTGTTTTAAATTACGATTCTTAATTACGCTGCCTTATAGCTTTACGTGAATGTAATGGAATAAGTTAATTATTTTGAAATCATAAATCGTTGGAATTCCGTATTACGTGTACACAATAATATCCATTGACGTACACACAACTGTCCTGTCCTGAATAAGGACAATATATCCATCTGCAGGCTCTGCTAATGAGAAGGCACAGATAACCCCAAGAACATCCAATGAGACACAAACAGTTCGATACATACTCGTATTAGCTGCTTATGGAAGTGCAACATCACACATTCGCTCCTCTCACAACCTAACATCGCATGTAATGCGGATATTTCGGGGTCCACGCTGAACAGAGGTGGCAGACGCGGGGAAAAATAGCCTTCAACATGCTCATGACATCACCCCATCATGTGATTATCGCACGTGGCTCTAGCATCCAAAGGATCCACGAGGTTTATGTTTCGGGAGGGGGGGGGGCAGGAAATTGATTTAGGATAAAGGAACTGCCGTGACCTGAATTATTTGCCCCCATCCATGGCAATTTTGATTTTACATAGGTACTTGTCGTACTGTCCTCTTCCATGGGCAAGTTACAAGATACAACGTTATGGCAGTAAGGCGTGGAAGAATTGTCACTAAATAATTATAAACGACCGTACAAACAATGCATTTGGAGGAAAGGAATGCCAGTATCAGTTCCAGAAGAAAGCTGGGCATGAAGGAGTAAAGATTATTCCCGATATGATGAAAATTCAGCGCCCAGTTCCAGCAGCGCAGTCATGGCAGTAGTCAGTAAGAGCCACATCTGTTACACAGGAAGAGTCACATTGCTATTCTAGAAAAGACAGGCAATGTACGTACGTGTAAAGTAACGTTCAGTGCTGCAGTGAAAAAGCAATAATTTTTGACGTTTTGTTGACCCTGCATCTCAGTATATTTATCTCAGTATTTAACTAACTTGATACACAAAATCTGTTTCACAATAAGTTTTATTTCATGCCTCTACATGTTTCGAGCACATGTGCTCATCATCAGGAGGTCAAAATTGTATACACAGCCTCTGGTATCATCAGACCTATAGGTGTGATGATGACCT
>Ga0131853_10027950_pt1 | contig 10109 bp, 7 predicted proteins | sample TergutLab28metaG_FD_92764 | JGI IMG/M metagenome (GOLD analysis project Ga0131853, IMG submission 92764) | Labiotermes labralis P1 segment gut microbial communities from Petit-Saut dam, French Guiana - Lab288 P1 (version 2) (version 2) | ecosystem: Host-associated > Arthropoda: Insects >... | reverse complement strand
CGGGTTGCGGCATGGAGAAATTTTCAAACAGTTCACGGTTGGTCTTCGTGATCTCGGTGAGTCCGCGTGCAGTTCCGTATGATACGACGGATATGTTGCCCGTTGAGAGAAGTACCAGGTCCGCGGTCGTTCTCATTTTCTTTTCTCTTATCTGTGCGGAGATCTCACATGTGAGCATCAATGCGATCATCTTCACAAAGAACCGTCTCTTGGCGGATCGTATGTCTCCGGTCCGGAACATCCTTCCGTTGAGGCCGTTCTTCTGCGTATCGAACGCCTGTTCGGTCAGACGTCTTGCATCATATGCGGCCATCCTGTTCCCATGAGGTTTCCGGTGATCCCAACATGACGAACATCCCCGCACGGTTTATCGTAACCGCATCGCTAACGGGGAGTCATTACCAAGATATGTGCAGTCCGGCTCCTTCTTTCATTATCCTGTTCAGAAATTCGGTCGGAACCGATTTCGTTGTTATCCGTCTGTTCTGCATATCAGTACAGCGACAGCGATGCGCGCATCGTGTTCCCGTTGATTATCCTTTTCTCGCCGTGATACGAAGACGATAATACATTACCGCCGTTCCCTATCGTCATCACGCTGCCGCCGTATTCGAAGACGAACAGATAACCGTACACCGGAGGTATGATCGATCTGAGGATATCTTCAGCGTATTCCTTCACCGATCCTTCTCCCGTTGTCATATATGCGGCCATGAGATCGCATATCCTTACGTTACGTGTATCGGGATCATCGAACAGATCGCTGCTGTGAAGCTCTATTGCAAAGAATGCGTCATACATCTCCTTAGCAAGAGGCTCCTTTTCAATGGCTGCGGATGAGTATGCGAACATGCCCGCTGCTATCAATCCTATGATCACTATGAAGACGGACGCGTCAACGATCGATATCATTCCCTTTCTGCCGCGTATCATATCCAGACCGCCATTGAATAGTTCACCGGAACGGATCTTCCGCCGTCCGATCCCGCGATGATCGTTCCTCCTTTCGATCTTATTATCCCGTGATCACAGGTTCCGACGCTTATTATCAGTTCGGAATCGTACATTGCGCCTGCGGTTGAAAGTCTGAGATACATTCCCTTGTAACCGTACCTTTCCGTGATCTCGATCATCCGTTGCTCAACGTCCGCCTCTATCTGTCCGTTGATGATGCACACGTTATCAAGAAGATCAAGCGGTATGTCCGCCTCCTTTTCAACCTGGACGGACGTTGAGAATGAAAGGAACGACAGGAAAGCGGTCAGCGAGATGACAACTATCATCACCGCGACCATGGATTCCATGAATCCTCCCTCGCCTTTTTTGCTGAGGTCCATAGTATCAAATTGCGGAACATTTCTTTTAAAACAGATTTGTACAGTTAGTTTAACTGCGTTCACACGCCGCGCATCCAATGCCCTCTGGTGATCTTTCCGCACATTTCGGTTATCTCGTCCTTCATGTCCGCGTCACGTTCAAAGAATGCTTTCGCGACCTTCGATGCTATCTCTATTGGCCGTTTTCTTAGATCGATTCCCAATGAATCGATGCCGAACGATTCCAGTTCGCCGATACGGTCTATGAGCAAAAGATCGGCCGAGTTCAAAACGTGGGACAATCCTCTGCCGTCACGGTAAACCGGAAATTGGAAGCCTCGTCCGTCCGTAAGCGTGCAGTTGTCCATTTCCGGATCGCGGGTGACCATCAGTTCCGTTCTGCCGAACACCATCTGTTCAAGCCGTCCGGTATATCTGTCGCATATCGTCTTTATTTCCTTCCTGGAAAGTTCCGGCGACAGCGTGACCTGCCGCAGCCCGCTCGGGAACATGGAATTGAACATGTTCATGTGATAGCTTCCGTAGATGTCGTTATCAGATATGCGCATCTGACCCGGATTATGGATCATCACCGGGCCGGCTACGGCGTCATCCGTCGGAAGGAATCTCGGAAGGATCGTCACCATCTCCTTTCCGTGTTTGTCGCAGATGACAGCGGCTTCGGACATCTCGTCGTTCATCTCAAAATAGATGCGGTCCGCATATTCCGCCGTTTCTTTAAGCACTTTGACCGAAGAAACGTAGAATGAAAGATCGGCCTTCCTTTTCGTTCTCACTGTTATTTTAGGCTCGAACACCGCTTCCCCGATCCTTTTCGTTCCGGTGAGGGCCGGAACGTTCGATATCCTGTTCTTTATCTCATCTATTCTCGGATCATACGTCCTGTATATCTCATAGTTCCCGTCCGGAATGTCGAAAGGAATTGTTATCTTATCGGCGCAGGATACCTTGAATCCTCCGATCTTCTCCTCACGTCTGAATATGGAAAGACCGTCCCGAACATTGATGTCAAGACCGTCAGCATCGAATCTTTTGTTCTTTATATTGACTGAGGATATGAAATATCCTCTGTTGTCAGGGTATGCGGGTCTCACGATATTCTTCATGCCGTCCATGTATCCGGTCCCGTAGCCTCTGTTGAATATCGTCATGAGAAGATATTTCATTCTCTCGAGTTCTTCCGTCAACTCGCCTCTTTTGATCATTGAATATATCTTGGATGTGAGGTACGTGTGCACCGGACTTCTCATTCTTCCCTCTATCTTCGCAGCCGTTATTCCTATATTCTTCAATTCATGGAAATGATCGATGCAGTACAGGTCGGCGGTGTTCATGAGATATCCTTCTCTGTTCCCGGCAGAATATCTTTTTCTGCAGGGCTGAGCGCATTCCCCTCTGTTCCCGCTTCTTCCTCCCACGATGCTTGAGAAGAGACAACCTCCGGACATGGAGTAGCATAACGCTCCCTGAACGAACACCTCCGCTTCTATCGGTGAGTCCTTTACAACGTGTTTTATCTCATCGAGTGTCATCTCCCTTGCGAGTATCGCTCTGTCGATCCCGTTCTCGTGACACCATTCCAATCCCTTCCGCGAATGGATGCCCATCTGCGTTGACGCATGCTTCGGTATGTCCACGCGGCCTATGGTCCTGAGAAAACCTATGTCCTGAATTATCACCGCATCGGTGCCGATGTCTTTGAGATATTTCACGAATGAGATGGCGTCCGCCATCTCCGAATTCTTTATCAGCGTGTTCATTGTGACGTATACTTTAACGTTGTTATCATGCGCGTAATTAACAGCACCTTCCAATTGGTTGTTGTCAAAATTATCGGAGAATTTCCTTGCGCCGAATCTTTTTCCTCCGAGATACACGGAATCCGCACCTCCTTCGACCGCAGCCGTCAGAGCCTCCCGTGAACCTACCGGTGCCAATATCTCCATGTACGACCGTAAATCGTTCATGTAAATATTGGTTGTGAAGGCTAATTGTAATCTTGTTAATTATAAGGACTATTGAATATCATTTTTACATGAAGTTGCCCATTTTGACGAGGAAAAAGAGCAAAAACGGGAACGCGTCCGTCCGGTTCGAAGACGGATTATTATTCACGGATTGCAGGGATTGCAACGGAATATCATCACTCGAGGACGCGGAATGCGTGAGGTGCGTTTCAAAGCAGATAAGCGAAAACGGTTCCCCGTCCCGCCTGATCATGCGTAAGGACGCCGACGTTGAATATTCCGAGGATACGGTCATGATTCTGAACGGAATATCAAAGATAGTTTCGATCACGGACGCCGCTTCATCCGAGAAATTAACGGGCGTATGCAAAGGATGTTCCTCTTCCGTACCGAAGAACGCCGAGAATATATGGAACTCATTTCCGGAGCCGAGATTCGATATGATGCGTCTGGAAGCCGAACGTTCCGTCCCGAACAGGAACGGATGCGAGGAATGCCTTCACAGAACGATGGAGTTCATAGACCGCGCGGAGACGATGTTCTCCGAAATAAGGGAAAAAGCGGCAAAGACCGCGTTCCATCTCACGGAGGTCTGAAATGGTCAGGATAACGGCATCTGGAGATGCTTACGCAACGGCAACGGAATTCAGTGTCATCGATGCCGCATCGGAGCACCCGTTGCGGCCGCGCAGACATGTGAATGAGATCCCGGACATAATGAGAAGCCTGGAAAGGATATCCGCGAACGGCAAGCGTTCAAAGCCGATCTACTCGGACTGCTGGATGGCGGACACCGAGGATCTTGAGGTCATAGAACGTTATAAGATACCGTTCGGAACCGTTACTGTCGGGAACACACCCGACGGACAGGCGGAATATTTCCTCAGACCGTCGGAATACAAGTTCAGCGATCTGACGAATCAGGTTGTGAACGCGGTAATAGATGAGATCAGGAATTCATCCGCGCCGTATAACGTATCATCGGGGAACATAATGTCCGTGGCAAAGAACATGCTCATCAGACATTCCGACAAGATCGGCGTAAGCGCGTCCGTCCTGGAGGAAACGGCGTCCGTTGTACGCAGGTACACGGTCGGACTCGGGATATTCGAGATTTTGCTCGGAGATCCGAGACTTGAGGACATATACATCGATGCGCCGTGCGAGAAGAACAGAATACACGTGACGCTGAACGGGATCGCGGAATCCAATTCGCATGTAAGATGCAGAACGAATCTCATCGTTGACAGAAGAGAGGTACGCAGTCTTATCTCCGTGCTGAAGAGGGACAGCGGCCTGCCGTTCTGCGAATCGTCGCCCGTTCTTGAAACGGATGTATGCGGACACGAGGCAAGAGCAACGGTCATCGGATATCCCATGAGCCCGAACGGGGACGCCGTGGCGATAAGGAAACACTCGACGAGCCCGTGGACGCTTACGAAACTGATAAGCAACGGAACGATAGGTCCTGCGGCAGCAGGGTTACTATCATTCCTGGTGAACTCAAGATGCACGTTCCTTATATGCGGTGCGAGAGGCGCAGGAAAAAGCTCGCTTCTGTCCGCTCTGCTTTTTGAGTTCCCTCTTTCGCAAAGAATACTTACAATCGAGGACACGTCGGAACTGCCTACGGAGAAGATGCGCAAGATCGGATATAAGGTGCAGTCCATGCTTATCGGCGAAAGACTGCAGGGCGATATGCAGGAACGGGCGGAGGAAGCGCTTCGCGTATCCTTGAGATTAGGCGAATCCGCGGTGATATTGGGAGAAGTGAGAGGCGAAGAAGCCAGAACACTATATCAGAGCATGAGGACCGGGCGCGCCGGAAGCTCCATAATGGGAACGATACACGGGGATTCGGCGCATTCGGTTTACGAAAGAGTGGTGCACGACATGAAGATATCCCCGGATGCGTTCTCCGCAACGGACATAGTCGTGACGATGGGCACCAAAAGACCGAAGGGAAGCATGCGCCAATTCCGGCGCCTGAACGAGATGGCGCTGACGTCTGATAAGCATGGTGATTTCGTCAGCATACCATCGGACGGCGATCTCTCCGACGGAAAGATATTCGAGACGCCGATGTTCAGACGCATACTTGCGTCGTCGTCATCTTCAAAAGAGGAGATGATCGACGAGATACGCGCAAGAGCGGAGATGCGCACATACCTGGCGGAAATGGCCTCATCGCATTCCGCCGAGTTCTGCGGCCCGGAATGGATATGTTTTGCAAATGAACATCTTTCGAAGGCGCTGAGAGACGGTTCCTTCGACAGCTATGAAACAACAGAGAGTTTCAAAAAATGGTTCGGCAGATACAATGGAATATGTTGAAAAGAATGTGAGAACAGCGGAAGACAGGAAGAATATGCTTTTTTTGTCGGCGTGCGCATCGCTGGCCGTATTCATTGCGCTGACGCTGGCCGTCGGAACGGAAAGATCGTCGGTCTTCGTTCCAATGCTCTGTTCGATACCGGCGTTCGTTTTCGTCATGCTGCAGGAAAAGGGATCGGGGCCGAAGCCGGAAACGATAATGAACGAATCCCCGTCGGCGATAGGCATGATGAGACTGATGATAGACCGCAACCGTTCTCTGGATTCCGTGGTGAGGGAAGTTGCGCTCAGCGGTCCGGAGAACATCGCGAAGATGTTCTCGAAGATAGTGCGGGACGCCGATACGAGAGCGTCACCGGATATACGCGATTCGCTGAACAGCATGATCGCGTCATTGCCAGACCGATTATCACCGTTCAAAAGAAGCATGCATCTGATCATGTCGGCGTCCGATTCAAACGATCCGGCGGAAAGGATGAGGATGACAAAGGATGCCAACGACACGATGCTGAACGGCCTGAAGGAGACGGGAGAATCATACAGTTCAAAGCTGAACGCGCCGTGCATGATGATATTCGGTCTCGGGGTGATGGTGCCGATGATATTGGTGTCCATACTTCCGATGCTGAGTGTCGGAGGACAATTCTCATCGGCTTCGCTCGATCCGGCGGTGATCGCATTCGTGACGCTTATACTGATACCCGCGGCTGTTGCGGCGGTGATAATCGTCATATCATCAGGTAATCCGTTCTACATAAGATCGAATGAAAGAGTGAACATCACCGTTCTGATGCCCGCGGCGGCATGTGTTCCGCTTTTTATTCTTACGTTCGTGTACACGAATGATCTTACGCTCTCCATGGCAATATCGGCGATCGCATCCGGTTCGCTGCTCTTTGCGGTACTGTATCCGGAGATGAAGAAAGAGCAAAAGAGAACGAAAGCGGAATCGGTCATGGGAGACGCATTGTTCGATCTCGGGAACAGGCTTCTGTCAGGCGAGAACTTTGAGACCGCACTGGTATCATCATTCAGAAAAAAGGACACTCATGAGATGGCGTCATCGCTTGAACGGTGCATTATGATGTCCAGAGGGGACACCGGCGATGCGATGCGCACCGTGATGAATCCGTATTCTGAAAAGACGGCTGATCTTTATCACAGCGTGTACGTGTCATCGCTGAAGGACCTCCGCGACGCCGGAAGGCTGGCAGTAAGCACAGGCCACCAGCTGCAGGATCAGACGGCAGTCCTGAACGGGATACGCAACAAACTGAGGAACACGCTGGACATGATGACCGGAACATCCGCGGTCTTTGCGCCGCTGATACTCGGAATAAGCATCTCCATGCTCGCGCCGCTGACGAACCTGGCAGGCGGCTCGGGCATGAATTTCACATCGCCGATACTGATGATATATCTGATCGAGCTTGCGGCGCTGATATCGGTGCTGACAACGCAGCTGAGATGCAGAGGAGGCCTTCTGACATCGCTGTACATGTTCAGCATAATGATGCCGGTGGCGCTGACGGTCTTCATGCTGTCGTCAAATCTGCCGATATGACGGGGTTGCCGGAGCCCCGTCAAGAAGCAAACCGCATCGGCAGAGAATAGAGACGCTCCCGTCCGGAGTCTTTATTCATATATCGGAACTTTATCCTCTGTATTTCTAAAAAATACGGACGTAAATTTTGTAATTTTCTAAAAAATACGGACGTAAATTTTATTATATTCAACAACATCACCAAGCCATGCACAGAGAGGCCATGGAAAGACTCATCGAATGGAAGTCCTCGGAAAGGCGAAAACCAATGATCATTCACGGATTGCGCCAAACGGGAAAGACATGGCTGGCGGAAGAGTTCGGAAAGAACCATTTTGACAGCATGGTGACGGTCAACATGGAAGACCGCCGTTTTCATGAAGCGTTCGCGAATACGACTGACCCGGATGCTGTGCTCCGAATATTATCAATAATCACAGGTAAGTGTATCGATGCTTCTTCTCTCGTATTCTTCGATGAGATACAGGAATGTCCCGGAGCCTTGGCGTCTCTCAAATACTTCTTTGAGAAAAGACCGGACATCTTCATCGTGGCGGCCGGATCCTTACTAGGAGTGTCGTCTGCGCAGGGAAGGAAGTTCCCCGTCGGAAAGGTTGACGGTATGACGCTGAGGCCGATGAACTTCAGGGAGTTCCTTACGGCACTTGGCAACGAGAGGATCGCAGATGCGATAAAGAACTACGACACAGATATAATAGATTCAGTGAGCGCCGACATAAGGGAATTGCTGAGAACATACATGTCGGTGGGCGGGATGCCGGAGGCGGTGCTCACATATGTCGAAACAGGCGACATCATGGATGTCAGAAAAGTACAGGAAGCGTTGTTGCACCAATATCAGTTTGATATGTCGAATCATCCTCCGAAGAACACCATACCGCATATGAAGGCCGTTTGGGACTCGATACCGGATCAGCTGTCGAAGGACGCTGGACGGAAGTTCGTGTACAGCCTTATGAAGAGCAAAGGAGGCGCGGCCGTATACATGTCTCCGATATTATGGCTTTGCGACTACGGCCTGCTTACAATGGTACCGAAAATCTCCAAACCCGGTAATCCTCTTGCCGCGTATTCGGACAGAAAGTCGTTCAAACTGTTTGCAGCGGATATAGGACTGATATGCGCGAAAAGCGGATTGGATCCCAAGGCGGTGGCGGAAGGCGACCGCATGTTCACGGAATTCAGGGGCGCATTGACGGAACAATTCGCTTTGCAGGAACTCATCGCCGCAGGCCACAGATTATATTACTGGACGGCGGAGAACTCTGACGGAGAGATAGATCTGATAACGGAATCGGACGGCAGAGCGATACCGATCGAAGTGAAGGCGGGCGAGAACCTGAAGGCCAAGAGCCTTTCTTCTTTCAGGGAGAGATATGATGTGCACACTTCAGTGCGCACATCGCTGTCCGGATCAAGGGATGAGGGATGGATGGTCAACATACCGCTCTGCGCCATAGGTTCGCTTGACACGGCATTGGCCAAGAGAGAATGACGAACACGCGCTCATGCGGATGTTCCCCCGACTGCGATACGAGGTCATAAGTCGGCGTTCCGGTCAGTGTTCACGTTTCGGTCCGATGCGTTCGAGCATACGCTCCGGTATTCTCTTCAGATCCTCTTCCGTGAAGTATCCTGACCCGATCTTCTTTGTTCCGAGGGTTGACAGCAAAGATATGTTACATTTCGCCAGACCGAGTCTTCTGGCCATTATCCCGGCTCCCGTTTCGGCTATCTGCACTTTATCATAGCTGATGATGGATGTCTCTCATTTGCTTACGAGGTCGAGTCTCTTGTATTCCATACTTTTACATTATGCTGATATTATTGATGCCGATCAATATATCATATGATAAAAACGTCTAGCCTTTTCACCGTATTCCGAAGATCACGTATGTCGATCCGTTAAGCAAACAAGATACGGAAAATGAGTGTGCGATCTTATGTCACATCATATGCGCTCATGAAGGTTCAGGAGGGTGCGGTCCTCTCTTTCCGCACCTCTCCCTTCCGTATGTTTTACGCCTTTCGGTGCTTTGGGATATAGCTCTGCTGATCCCGTCCAGGTCACTTTTCCTCCTCATTATCATGTCTTCTTTTCAGTATTATCCAGGCGATCAGAAGCGAAAGGCCCAGCAGTAGCAAGAGAAGCAGCATTGCGTGCGCGTACTCGCCTGATCCGGTAATGTAGAATGACTTTGTCAGCGTCGGTATGTGCTCATATTCGCCTATGAACGTCACAGTGATCTTTGCCTTACCGGCATTGATGTTGTTCGAATATGTGATCACGTAGTCCACACCTTCGATCAGAGGTTCGCCGTTGCATGTGACGGTGATCTCAGGTCTTATCTCCGAACCTGTGTACTGATACGTCCTTTCCACTCCTTTGATGGAGATCGTCTCATCGCTTATCACGAGAGTCAGGTCACCGTCGATCTCAAGGTCACCGCCTACGTCCACATCGCCGCCGACTGTGAGGTCTCCTCCGATGTTCACGTCACCGGGTCCGCCTTTGTCACCGTTACCTGTGGTAAGATCGCCGCCGATATTCCCGTCTCCGCCTACATTGAGGTCTCCGCCTATGTCAACGTCACCGGGTCCGCCTTTGTCGCCGTTCCCTGTGGTAAGATCGCCGCCGATGTCCACGTCGCCGCCTACAGTAAGGTCTCCTCCGATATCGACGTCGCCGCCTACAGTAAGGTCACCGCCGATGTCAACGTCTCCGCCTACAGTAAGGTCACCGCCGATATCAACGTCTCCGCCTACAGTAAGGTCACCGCCTACGTCCACGTTTCCGTCTATGTCCACGTTTCCGTCTATGTTCGCGTTGCCGTCCACGGTTATATCTCCGGATCCGGTTATGCTGCCGTCGATGTCCATGTTCCCTTCAACGATTATCTTGCCGTT
>Ga0131853_10027947_pt1 | contig 10109 bp, 8 predicted proteins | sample TergutLab28metaG_FD_92764 | JGI IMG/M metagenome (GOLD analysis project Ga0131853, IMG submission 92764) | Labiotermes labralis P1 segment gut microbial communities from Petit-Saut dam, French Guiana - Lab288 P1 (version 2) (version 2) | ecosystem: Host-associated > Arthropoda: Insects >... | reverse complement strand
AGGCGTGTAATCCAAAGTGCGGTCGAAGATGTGGTCGCAGAGAGTATGTTAGAGGGCAAAATAAAAGACGGTGATGCAATAACCATCACTGCCAAAGATGACAAGATTGAGATAGTTTAATAGTTCTTGTAAAAAAGTACCACGGCAGGAGCGTATCAGAGTTGATATGCTCCTGTTGTTAGTGTAGATTCTTTTGCCTAGCTATTTCGAGGGGCATGTCAAATTGCATTGCCGGGCATTTTGATTGCCTGATGAACTTATACGGTTTCCCCTAAAATTAGCGTGGGGTCTAATATAATTGACCTCTTTGCAGGCTGTGGATCATGAATTTCATCAAGAATCATCATAGCCGCTTGCTCGCCAAGTAAAATGCCGTTGTAGTCTACCGTTGTGAGCTTATGATTGAAAAGTTCGAGATAGTGGATATTGTCGAAACCTGCTACGCCGATGTCGCCGGGTACTTTAATATTGTTATCGGAACAATACTTCATAGCTCCAAGGGCACATACATCATTAAAGGCAAAAATAGAGTCAACATTGTTTGATAAAAGATATTCGGCACTTGCATACCCTTCATCGAAAAGGAGTCTCGATTCACAAACTATGTTTTCATCGTAACTTATACCATATTTCGCCAATATGTCCTTATAGCCGCGCATTCTTTGGCTAAATGATTCTACACTGAGATCTGAGTGGATGACCCCAATTCGCTTGTATCCTTTGCTTATCATGTGTTCAATAATTTTCATGCTACCGGAATAATTGTCAGAGCTTACAAAACAGGCGTTTAAACCCGGAGTAGGTCGATTGGCAATAACAAGTGTTGTTTTATCAACAACATTTTCATAGTCCTCTTTTTTTGCGTGGATTGGAAATAGTATTATGCCATCTACACGCCCTTGCAACAAATAATGCAAATACTCGGTTTCTTTTTCTTTGTTTCGGTCATATGAGCACAACAATAAACCATATCCTCGGCTGTCAAGATATGTAATGATACTTTGGATAATGTTCGCATAGTAATAGTTTACATCAGGAACAACCAAACCAATCATACGTGTTTTTTTGGTGACCAACGTTTTTGCAGCCGAGTTTGGTATATAGCCAAGCTTTTCACAAGTATCCAAGACTCTTTTTGTTGTAGTGCTTGAAATTTTTCCAGAGCCGTTGAGGACGCGTGAAACAGTCATAAGCGATACGCCGCAATGGTTAGCAATATCTTGCATGGTTATCATATAAAAACCTGCTTTCATTCTGTTCATCTCAAAAATGCCGATATGCTTAGCAGTATTATATTCATAATTGCAAGCACAGTCAAGCAGACGAGATTTTTGATTAAACAAGAAATAGGTGCTGGTTACAGTTCATGCGGCACTTGGCAATTCATAGCATTTATCTCCAACAATGCTCGCAAACACTTCATTTTATAAGAAGTTCATAATATGTGGTATGTTTGCCCAGCATTGGTCGACAAACACTATGAATTGCCAAGTGCCGCATGAACTGTGTGCAAGCTAGCCATGAGTAACAGGTGCTGTGTTAACCTCCGAAATGATTTCCACTACTTATAAGGGTGGGATTTGCTTTGAGGTATTATGCAAAAAAGTGTCTTGACAGGAGTATTGTGATTTGTTATGCTAGCGCTAACCCTACCGTAAACACCGCCTCTTTATTGGGCAAAATCACCAGATTGAGATGAAAGTAAAAGGTAGAGGCCAGAAAGGAATACGTAAATGAAAAAGAAGATTATTTTTGTTGCTGTTGTATCACTTATGCTCTTATTGATGCTTGTTGCTTGCGATAATGGCGAAACTACTGATACGCCGACAGCAACGCCGGAACCAACAACGGAACCTGCCGATACAGGTGCGGATGCAGCTGACGATGCAAACAATGAGGAACCTACAGGAGACGAAGGCTTTGCGTTTACAGGATACCCGATGGATGCTCCGGGTGAAACAATCACATGGTACACCTGGCAACCTTTCGGTTTTCCCGACACTCTTACGACTTGGGAGGAATCACCGTTCCTTACAGGGCTGAGCGAGCAACTTGGAGTTACTATCGAATGGATTTTCCCGGTTGCCGGGGCCGCAGATCAACTGCAGGATATGAACTTGCTGATTGCAGCCGGCGACCTTCCGGATATTATGTCAAATGGCGTGATAATGCCTGATGCTGAAAGACTTATGGATGAAGGCGTCATCAGAAACCTAGCCCCATACCTTGCAGATTTTGCTCCAAATTATAATGCATTCTTGCAAGAAACGCCTGCCAGAAGACTTGCAATGACAACCGATACAGGGCGAGTTTTTGGCTTTGGTATGTTCCGTGAAGGCGGTGGATGGGCTGATACTCATCAAGGCCCTCTCGTACGCCAAGACTGGCTCGATGAACAAGATTTGCCGCTGCCCACAACAATTAGCGATTGGGATAACACTCTAAGAGTATTTACTGAGGAATACAATGCTCCGCTAGCTATGTTTTGGGCTCGCTTCAACGTTAACAGCTTTGTTGCAGGCGCTTTTGGAGCTCAAGGAAGCACACAATACAGACTGTATGTTGACCGTGCAACTGACACGATTCAATTGGCACAAGTGCAACCGGAATGGAGAGATTATATAGAGCACATGAACATGTGGTGGAACCAAGGCTGGATAAACCAAGACCTACTTACTTTAGAGGATTCAGATATTCGCACACTTGCAGCGAATGATGACGTTGGTTTATCGCTGTCGGCTCTCAGCCAAATTACTCTATGGACTCTTGATGCAGAAGAAGCAGGCTCACCTGCACATTGGGTAGCTGCACCATTCCCAACGGGCGACGACGGTACAATTACGTCGGTTACCGGCGGTCAGGGTATAACAACATTTGCAGCAACTGTAACAGGTAATGTAAGTGATGACCGATTGGAATTAGTTATGCGAGTACTTGACTATGCGTTTTCTCCGGAAGGACATCTATACTGGAACTATGGACCTGAAGGCGTAAGCTGGGATATGGTCGATGGTGAGCCAACATTCTCTGACTATCTTTTTGATTCGCCTGACGGTATAGCAGTAGCAATGCAAAGATACAGCGGAACAATTTGGGCATCCCCATCGGTACAGGCAACAAATATAATCGTTGTCAGAAACCATCCGGTGGCGATTGAGGCTAATGATATCTGGTTCTACACACATGAAGATGTTGCAGTACAATTTGGATTGCCGAGAGGCATGAGCTTAAATGCACAAGAAGCAACTCGTGCCGGAGAGATTGAAGGTGCAATTCAAACATATGTGAATGAAATGGCTGTACAATTTTTAACAGGTGCTATATCACTCGACGAGTTTGACAACTTCGTTCAAACTGTAAATGATATGGGCCTTGAAGAGCTTTTATCTCTCTATCAAGCTGCATTTGATAGATTCAGAGCCAGAAGCTAATCATTAATTTCCATAGAGAGGGGCAGCAGCGTCTTTTAGATAAACGTTGCTGTCCCACACTCATTAAAAGGAGGCAAAATATCATATGTCCGGAAACACCTCTGCCTCGGCTGACTTGACACGAAACAATGGTCAGTTAGGGAAAAAATCATTTATAGATGTTATTGTTCGCGACTTTCAAAAGCATAAGTATAAATATCTGATTGTGCTGCCTGTACTGATATTTTTGGCCGTATTTGCGTACAGACCAATGTATGGGCTGATAATTGCGTTCAAGGATTTCAGACCGGCTCTCGGTGTGTGGGGGAGCAATTGGGCAGACCCATGGTACAGGCATTTTCAAGTCTGGTTCAATGATCCTTTTTTCTTCAGAGTTATGCGCAATACTTTTTCACTCAGCTTCTTAAATATCATTTTTGGATTCCCGGCGCCGATTATATTGGCATTGCTGTTAAATGAACTCCGCAGTAAAAGATTCAGACGCGTTGTGCAAACCATTACATACATGCCGTTTTTTATTTCGATGGTGGTTGTAGCCTCTCTTATTCGTACCTTTGTTTCTTCCGGCGGTATTTTCTCTCAAATAGCTGTATTTTTTGGTGGTGATCCCACAAACTTTCTTATGCACAGTCAGAACTTTTATCCGATTTTCATTATTTCTGATATTTGGCAGTTTGTCGGATGGAATTCGATTATCTTTCTTGCAGCCATCACTGCCATAGATCAAGAGCAATATGAGGCAGCTACTATAGATGGTGCTACTCGTTTTCAACAGATGATTAGAATTACGCTGCCTAATATTATACCAATAATATCTATACTGTTTATTTTACGTATGGGTAGTATCTTAAATGTGAATTTTGAAAAGGTTTTGTTGCTTTATAATGAGGCGATATTTGAAACTGCCGATATAATATCAACGTATGTTTATCGCAGAGGAATAATTCACGCCAACTTCAGTTTTGGAGCTGCAGTCGGCATATTCAATTCAATTGTTAATGTATGTTTCTTGTTGGCAGCAAATTACATCAGCCGAAGGAAAACCGGCAGTAGCCTATTTTAGCGACGGGAGAGCAATTTATGACTATTAAAATGACAACGGGCGACCGAATATTTAATGTACTTAATACCATTTTTATGTGTATAATGTGTTTGTTGACAATATACCCTGTATATTATGTTCTGGTTGCATCCTTTACGGATAATCTTGCACTTGTACAATCAACCGGGTTTTTGCTTTACCCGGAAGGCTTTACAACAGGTGCTTTTCAGATGGCGCTCAGACATCCGCTTCTCATAAGCGGCTATATGAATACATTGTTCATTTTAGCTGTATCTCTTCCGATAAATATTTTGTTGACACTGTGTTGTGGTTATTTCATGGCAAGCAAAGGAATGTTACTCAGAAAGCCGATAATAATTTTCATTTTGTTTACAATGTGGTTTAATGCAGGAATGATTCCTATTTTTCTTAATATTCAATCACTTGGACTGCTAAACTCATTGTGGTCTTTGATACTCCCAAGTGCTATGAGTGTTTTTAATGCAATAATTTGCAAAACGGCCATTGAAGCGCTTCCGGCAAGTTTGACTGAATCGGCTTATATAGACGGTGCCAACGATCTAACTGTTGCTTTTAGGATTGTTGCCCCGCTGATAATGCCAACAATAGCAGTGTTGTTGCTGTTTTACGGTGTTGCACATTGGAATGCATGGTTTTGGGCAACAATTTTCATACGCGATAATGCTTTGCTCCCTGTGCAGAATCTCCTGCGTGCAGTTCTCATAGAGGCTGAGGGTTTGTTGCAACAAGCTGTTGCAGAGGGAGATCAGGATACTATGTATGCAGAAACAATTAAATATGCGGCTATTGTCATAACGACTGTGCCTGTATTGTTAATCTATCCGTTTTTACAGCGTTACTTTGTAAAAGGTGTTATGATAGGTTCAGTTAAAGGGTAGAGGAAGGTAGCTATTATATGTTGTATTCGGGTTTGACCTCTGTAACCTTCCGCAATATGAGTGCGACTGAGGTCATCAATATTGCAAAAGAGGGTAAGTTGGACGCCATTGAATGGGGCGGGGATATTCATGCACCACCGTCTGATTTGGATAATGCCGGCAAGTTGGGTAAGATGACGCGTGAAGCGGGTCTGGCTGTATCGTCATATGGCTCTTATTGGAGAGGTGATGATATTGAGTCGTTTAAAACGGTATTGCAATGCGCAGTTGCGTTGGGGGCTCCAATGATACGCGTTTGGGCAGGAAGTGTTGGTGCGGACAATATAGATAAGAATGCGTATGAGCTACTGATTAATAATTTATCAGAAGCTGCGAAGATGGCTGAATCAGAAAATATCTGTGTTGCCGTTGAGTATCACAGCGATACGTTAACAGATTCTCTTGAAAGCACCATCAAATTATTAGAAAAAACAAGAAAATCAGGGCTGATGACATATTGGCAACCCCCTGTAGGGTCGTGTTTGGAGGACAATCTCACTGCGATACGGGCGCTTTCAAGCAGACTTGCAAATATCCATGTTTTCAGTTGGGATAAGTATGAGCGATTGCGTTTGATTGAGTACGAGCATATGTGGTATACTTACACGCTTGAGCTCACTAGGTTAGGCAATGACAGGTATATGTTGCTTGAATTTGTCAAAGATGATGACCCGAAGCAATTTATAAGTGATTCCAGAGTTTTAAAACGCTTGATCGATGAAGCGAAGAGAGGTGTTTAACATAAAGCCAAAAGCAATGTTTTTGAGTAACAGTGGGCAAAAAGGAGTGCATTCTGCATATAGCGCAGACACATTAAACCAATTATCCGATTTGCTTGATCTGGACGACACTGTATACGATATTGATAGTTTGGACGCAATAACAGCGTCTCAAGCTGAGATTATTTTTTCAACATGGGGAATGCCCCAATTTAGCGAGAGTGAAGTAAGACAAAATTTTCCAAAGGCAAAAATATTGTTTTATGCAGCAGGCTCTGTGCAAGATTTCGCAGCTCCGTTTTTAAACTGTGGGATACGTGTGGTCAGTGCATGGGCAGCAAATGCAATACCTGTGGCAGAATTTACGTTTGCACAAATCATTTTGGCAAACAAGGGATATCTTCAGAATCAGCACGCAATCAAAGAACAAGGATACAATGTGGCTAATGCTTTCACCAGGAACAATTCTAGGGGAACATTTGATTGTACACTGGGTATTATCGGTGCCGGTATGATTGGAAAAAAAGTCATTGAAATGTTTAATGCCTGCGGTGTCAGAGTTAACATTTTAGTATATGACCCATTTTTGAGTGAAGATACGGCAAGGTCTCTTGGTGTTACTTTTTGTTCGCTTGAAGAGCTGTTTAAAGAAAGCCATGTTATTTCTAATCATCTTGCTAATAATCCTCAAACAGTCGGAATTTTGAGCTATGACTTATTTAGGCATATGAAACCCTCGGCTACGTTTATTAATACCGGGCGCGGGGCACAGGTTGTTGAAGCGGATTTGATTCGAGCTCTTAATGAATTTCCCACTCGTTCGGCGTTCCTTGATGTCACAGATCCCGAACCGCCTGTAGAAGGACACGCTTTCTACAGTATGCATAATGTGTTTTTGACAAGTCATATTTCGGGAAGTTTTGGTGATGAGACATATCGTTTAGGCGAGTTTATGTTGGATGAGCTAAAATCATATCTTGAATGCAAAGAGCTAGAATATGAAGTGACATTGCAAATGCTTGAAACAATGGCATAATCCAATAAAAAATGATATAATAACAAAATAGCTGCAAGCAATTATTTTATTCAGGGTTTAGTCCCAAGTAAGGAGAGAGACATATGTTCGTCCACGAAACATTCGGATTTAAAAGCCTTGATGAATTGAGAGCGAAAATTAATGAACTAGGGGTAGATATCGTTGTAACAGACGATATTTCTCCGCTTGTCAATAAAGTGCGTGTGGGTGGAAAAATTGCACCCAATTCGATAGCAGTATTGCCTATGGAAGGTTGCGATTGTGCTCCTGACGGTGGACCTACAGAACTGATGGAGCGACGCTATCTTCGTTTTGCTTCGGGCGGAGCGGGATTGCTGTGGTGGGAAGCCTGTGCAATTGTTCATGAGGGCAGAGCTAATCCGTTGCAGATGATGTTAACTAAAGATAATGTCGGACAGTATGCTGCATTGCTTGAGAAATCAAATCGAGCAGCTGCAAATTCCAACGGCAGTGACTTTAGGCCTGTGAATATACTGCAATTGACGCATTCAGGCCGCTACAGTCGTCCAAACAGTCACAAATTTGAGCCAATAATAACTCAATTTGACCCGGAGCTTGATCCCAGAGTCGGAGTTAATGAAAATAGCGCAATTGTCACAGATGCATACCTTGAAAGCATGGTAGAGCAGTTTGTACTCTGTTCAAAATTAGCAAAAGAAGCCGGATTTGACGGAGTTGACATAAAGGCATGTCACCGCTATCTGCTCAGTGAGCTTATGGCTTCATTCAATAGAAGCGGGAAATATGGAGGAAGCTTCGAAAACAGAAGTCGCTTGCTTAGAGAAGTTGTGTCAGAAGTGAAAAAGGCACATAAAGATGATTTTATTGTTGCTTGTCGCTTCAATGTATTTGATGCACATCCATACCCTTATGGTTTTGGCTCGGATAAAGATGACTTTATGAGTTATGATACTACAGAGCCGTTGGCACTTGTCCGAATGCTAAAAGAGAATGGTGTGGCTTTGTTGAGCAGTTCCGCCGGGAACCCATATTACATATATCCGCACGTTTTGAGACCGTTTGATATCCCTAATATTGGTACGCCCGTGCCTCAGGAACATCCGCTTGAAAGTGCTGCGCGTCTCTTTGCTTTGACTAAAGAAATGCAAAAGGTGGCAGGAGATGTGCCTGTGGTGGGGAGTGGTTACACATGGTTGCGTCAATTTATACCAAATGTCGGGGCGGCAAATTTGGCGACAGGAAATTGCGGTTTTGTGGGTTTGGGACGTTCAAGTTTTGCTTATCCCGACGCTCCGAGCGATATGTTGACCGGGAAAATGAACGCAAAGAAATGTTGTATCGCGTGTTCGAAATGCACACAGATAATGCGAGATCACGGACGTACAGGCTGTGTTATACAAGATAGTGCGATTTATGCTCCGCTTTTTAAGGAAGCAAGAGATGATGCTATCAGCAGAGGGAAATAGCGTTGCTTTATTTGATTTTCTAGGTGTCACAGGATGAAAGGAAAAACGGATAATGAAAAAAACGGCAATAATTACAGGGGGAAGCAGAGGCATTGGCTTCGGCATAGCAAAACGGTTAGGCGAAGACGGTTTCAACGTTGTTATCTTTGCAACTAAAAAAATTGAGGACAATGCAGATAATCTCAACTTGCTGGAACAAGCCAATATACCTTTTTTGTACGTTCAGGGAAATATAACTTCACAAAGAGATAGGGAAGAGCTAATTTCAAAATCTGTAGACAGATTTGGTGGCATTCACGTTTTGGTGAACAATGCGGGGGTGGCGCCACTTGTGCGTAATGATCTGCTTGAAATGACTGAAGATAGTTTTGACCGTGTTATAGACATAAATTTGAAAGCCACGATGTTTCTGACTCAATCTGTAGCGAAGCAAATGTTAAAGCAAAAGATAATCGGTGAGAAACGCGGAACAATTATCAATATATCCAGTTGCTCTGCTGAGGTTTCTTCGGTAGCAAGGGGCGAATATTGTGTGTCCAAAGCCGGAATGTCCATGCTGACAAAGCTATACGCTGACCGACTGGCAGGAGAGGGAATCCCGGTTCACGAGATACGACCGGGTGTGATAGCGACAGATATGACATCTGCGGTACAAGCAAAGTATGATAAACTGATTGAAGATGGTATCTTTCCGATAGCAAGATGGGGTACGGTTGGTGATGTGGCAAATGCAGTTTCTGTTTTTGCGGGTGACTCGTTCTTATACACGACCGGAAACTATATTGACGTAGACGGCGGATTCCATATAAAGCGGCTGTGACCATTTAAACGAATTAAATAATAGGCAAGGATTAACTATGAAACAAACAATTATTGAGTGCGACGGTAATAAGGTTCGTTGCTATGTGATGAATACGGTTGTAGTGGGTACAGGTGCGGCGGGCTATAATGCTGCCGCACGTTTGTATCAGTACGGACAAAAAGATATAGCTATCGTGACTGAGGGTATAAAGACAGGTACGTCAAGAAACACCGGTTCCGATAAACAGACGTATTACAAACTGACTCTATCCGGGGACAGCAGTGACAGCGTAAGAAATATGGCTGACACTTTTTTTGCAGGGCAATGTATGGACGGTGACATAGCGCTGTGTGAAGCGGCTCTCTCGGCTTTAAGTTTTCTTAGGCTTGTCGATTTGGGCGTTCCTTTTCCGCGCAATCGTTATGGTGAATATATTGGCTACAAAACCGACCACGACCCACGCCAACGTGCTACAAGCGTCGGCCCTTATACATCAAGATATATGACGGAAAAACTGCAAAAATCCGTCGAAGCAACGGGCATAACGACTTTTGATAAAATGCAAGTGATTCGGATATTGACAGATGATGATGGCAACGATACTTTACGTGGAATTCTCTGTTTGGATTTGAGCAATAACAGTTATGCAGTATTTCTTGTGAAAAACATAGT
>Ga0131853_10027946_pt1 | contig 10110 bp, 6 predicted proteins | sample TergutLab28metaG_FD_92764 | JGI IMG/M metagenome (GOLD analysis project Ga0131853, IMG submission 92764) | Labiotermes labralis P1 segment gut microbial communities from Petit-Saut dam, French Guiana - Lab288 P1 (version 2) (version 2) | ecosystem: Host-associated > Arthropoda: Insects >... | reverse complement strand
CTCTGGGTACATTTGCTATCGACCATGCTAACGGCATGAAACTCATTGGCGATTGGCAACTTCCTTATCAGCAGGGAACGCTGCGGGCAGTCGCCTATGATGAAAATGGAAAAATCATTGCTGAGGATATTCAGACCTCATTTGGCGACGCAGCAGCCATTACTCTAAAGCCAAATAAACTGGAAATGACCGCCGATGGTGAAGATTTGATTTTCGTGGAAATAGGTACAGTTGATAAAAATGGCATCCACGTTGCAAATGCCAATAATCGGATGGAAGTCAGCGTATCAGGAGCAGGACGTCTAATAGGGCTAGACAATGGCGATTCAACAGACTACGATTCGTATAAAGGGACAAGTAGAAGATTATTTTCCGGAAAACTCCTAGCCATTATCGCCGCCAACCATGAACCAGGTGAAATTATAATGAAGGTCAGTTCAATTAGCTTAACATCCGCCTCACAAATATTCAGCGTCCAGGAAGGGGTTATTCCCATGGGAATTAGCACAGCTTTAGTTGCAAACTCACCTTCGATGAAAATCGATGAAATCCCTGTCAGAAAGATTGAATTAATCGCAGCTGAAGGAACTGTCCTTAACGAAAATTTACGAAAAACTGTCGTAAAAGCAATCATTTATCCTGAAGATGCGACCTATCGTGATTTAGAGTGGCGTGTTACAAATGCAGCGGGGATTGATTCGACGATTTCTAAGTTTGAGGAGCTTGATAATGGTGATGTAGCGGTTACGGCATTTGGAGATGGGCAGTTTTATTTGCGGTGCATGACGACTAATGGTGCCGATAAGCCACGGTTGATTTCGCAATTGGATTTTAGTGTTACAGGGCTTGGAGAGGCTTATTTGGATCCATATGATTTTGTTTCGGGCGGACTTTATACGAGGAGTAATATCCCTTTGACCAACGGCAATGACCGTGGTGTTGCTACCGATCGGGAGTTAGAAAGTCATGTTGGTTTTGAAAATGTTAACTTTGGGGGCGTTGGTTCTGATACGATAACGCTACCGCTGTTTTCGTTGACGCCTGATGCGTTCCCAATTGAGATATGGGAAGGGATGCCGAGTGAGAAATGGAGCGATAAGGTGGGAGAAGTTGTATATGACTTAGGTACGAAATGGAATACGTATCAAGAAAAAACGTATAAATTACCGCGGCGTTTTGTCGGCTTGACGACGATTTGCTTTGTTTTTAAGCAAAAAGTTCATTTGAAAGGTTTCTCGTTTTTAAAGTATATAAAATCTTATGAAAAACTGCGGGCAAATGACTACAACTACATTTCAGGGGATTCTTATGAGGTAACAAATGATTCAGTAGTCGATATTGGCAACAATGTAACAATTATGTTTGCTAATATGGATTTTTCAACCCGAGGAGTAAGTAAAATTCAAATTTGCGGGTCGACATCCTTGCCAATTAACCCGATTCAAATTAGATTTTATGATGGCAACTACACTGAATCTATTCAGATTGTGGAGTTTACGAAGAGTAGCCGCTATGAGGTACAAGAGTTTGAGCTTGAAGATGTTGGCACAAATAGACAAGTTAGTTTTGTATTTTTGCCTGGTTGCCAGTTTGACTTTAAATGGTTTCAGTTTTTGTAGATTTTATACTCTAACTTCAAATATTTTTTTCTCGTCGTGATTTGTCCAAACAGGCTCAAATTCTTCGGGATTTTTTCGGAAGTCAAATGTTAGTAAATACCCTTTATCAATGTTCTTTTTATTCATGTAGCCTAGCAGTTGCTCTACACCTTGACGGTTGTACAGCTGACCTTTCCATGTTTTAAGCTCCAGAATAAACAGCTCTTTACCATAGGTAACGACAACATCCATTCTTCTATCGTCAGTTAAAGCGCTTTCGATGTGATAAAAGCCAATCCCATTAAGCAGTGGTCGTAGGTACATTAAAAACAGGATGCGACATTCTTTTTCATAGTATTTTCGTTTTTTCTCACTGTACATTTCCTGCCAGAACAATTGAAATCTTTCTAGGCAGAGTTGCATGTTAAAGGTATTATTTTTGGTCACTTCGTAAATCAATCCCCCGGTTGGAAATGCTTCGATTTCATCCTCTTCATTTATGATGAAATAATCCGTCATAATTCGTTCAAAAATTTTGTTTGAAACTTTAACAGCTCCACGAGCATCTTTTATGTATCCATATCGTAAAGGTAAATTGATGGTTGGATCGGTTGATGAAAATGCTCTCCTCACTCCAAGTATAAGCACATCATGCATCAACTACGATTTCTTTGTGCATGAGCTCACACTTCTTCTTATGGTGAGCAATTCCTATGCATAGTACATTCCCGCTAAGTTCCATATAGTACTTCATTTTAAATATTTGATCCAGAGCTTCTTTCTTTAACTTTGTCATATTTTCGCCCCGCTTAAATTCAACAATAATGTGTGGTCTTAAGTCAGGCTGTAAAGATCTCATGATAATATCGCTTCTACCATCGCCAGATTCACGATTACTAACTGGTTTATACATACCAGACATTGACATTGACATACCTAAAAACAACATGTGATAACTGTTTTCATGTGGATTCTCCTCATCTTCTGATTTAATATCATGGTAGCTAACACAATCGTAGACTAGCTTTTGATAGATTTTCAAAAAGCGCTCTATATTGTGTTTCACTAATGCATGAAATAATTGATGCACTCGATTTTCTCCTACTTTGGTATATAAGGCTACAATCGAACGAAATTCTCTCTTTACCTCTTGATTGGGAATTTCGAGAGTATATTCTTCGTACCCTAGATCCTCCGCAATAGTCAAATAACCAGAATTTACCAATAATCCCCATAGTGTTTCTGGTGCCTCTAATTCCATAAATGCCGCTTCCAGATTAACGTACACTTCAACCTTCCCATCCTTAATCAATTCCTCAAACTCCTCGGCAAAATCTGCTTCTGCACTTGGAATGAGTTCCCTAATAAGCGTATTGGTTGATGAATTTATCCAGTAAGGCTTTAATTTCTTTTTTTGAATGTAGTTTAAAATCGACCAGGGGTTATAGATTTCAATCTCACCAAACCTGTAACCATCATAGTAATTTCTAACTTCTTCAGTATGCTCAAATCCATAATGTTGGAGCGCACTAATCGTTTCACTTTCTGTTAATCCAAAATAAGGAGAGTAGATTTCATCCACTACAGTATAAACGATAAAATTATTGACTTCAGAAAAAATACTTTCTTTTGCAATACGCTGAATACCTGTTAGTAATGCCTGTCCTAAATAATCATTTCCTTTTAGTGCATCGCCAAGAAAGTTGCCATAAACCCCTTTTGAAAATGATTTTCTAAATCCCATTTCATGGGCTTTTATCATCGGTTGGTCGTATTCATCAATGAGCACTAATGGATGTTGATTGTAAAAGACACTAACTGATTTTATCAGTTCTGTTAAACCGCTTTTTAATAAAGAAATATCAATTTTATAGGCCCTCGCCTCATCAGTTGTTTCTTCCTTCTCCTTGATCTCTTTTAACATATCGTAAATTTGATAAAATGCAAAATAATCATTACTTGTTTGATCAACAATATTTTCAAAAAGTGATTCATATCGCAAATATTCTCTTCTAATAGCCTTCGCCAAACTAACACACATTTCACTAATTGTTTCGCCTGAACAATTTTTAAAGGTTAAATATATCACAGGTCTTGTATTCAACTGATCCGCATACTCTGTATTCATAATGGCAAGACCTGCAAATATTTCTTTACTATCTTTTGTGATGTCAAAAAATTCCCGCAAGGTGGTCATATTTAATGTCTTGCCAAACCTACGAGGTCGAGTAATTAAAGACACCACATTCTTATAAGACAAAAAATCTTGTATCATTAATGTTTTATCAATATAATAGTAATCATCTGATCGAAGTCTTTTAAAATCGTCAACTCCAATTGCTATTTTTTCACCCATAATACTCACTCCCTTTCATAGTTAGTAGTATAAGTATACACGATTTTTCTAAAAAAGAAAAGTGAATCTCTGATGAAAAAGACCAATCCATTGATTTTAGTCACTATTTATCTTTTTTTCTACATTAAGACAAGCTAACTGCTTGAGAGTGAAAGAAAATATCAGCAAAATGGCGTTTCACTTCATATAACAATTTCGTGATATTGATACATCAGAATGTGGGATAGGCTTAGGAACTGTATAATTGTAAATTGAACAACTATATTGTATTTCTCTTTAGTAACATTTTTTGATTTTGTTGCTCTTACTAGACCTTCGGTAACGACTATCCAGCATCTCGAGCGATGTCCACCTTTCTTGCGAAAAATCGAAGAAAGGTGAACAACAAAGCGCGATGAACCATCGCAAGACGAGACACGTCTCCCTTTTCAACCGAAAAACCGCAAAAAGGTGGACAACAAAGCCCTACAAGAATTCGCAAGACGAAGCGCGTCTCCCTTTTTGGCAGAAAAACCGCAAAAAGGTGGACAATAAAGCGCTATAAGGATTCGCAAGGCGAGGCGTGTCTCCCTTTTTGGCAGAAAAACCGCAAAAAGGTGGACAATAAAGCGCTACAGGGATTCGCAAGACGAGGCGTGTCTCCCTTTTTAGCTGAAAAACCGTAAAAAGGTGGACAATAAAGCGCTATAAGGATTCGCAAGACGAGGCGTGTCTCCCTTTTTAGCTGAAAAAACGTAAAAAGGTGGACAATAAAACGCTATAAGGATTCGCAAGGCGAGGCGTGTCTCCCTTTTCAGCCAAAAAATCGCAAAAAGGTGGACAATAAAACGCTATAAGGATTCGCAAGGCGAGGCGTGTCTCCCTTTTCAGCCAAAAAATCGCAAAAAGGTGGACAACAAAGCCCTACAAGGACTCGCAAGACGAAGCGCGTCTCCCTTTTTGGCAGAAAAACCGCAAAAAGGTGGACAGCAAAGCCCTACAAGGACTCGCAAGACGAGGCGTGTCTCCCTTTTTAGCTGGAAAACCGCAAAAAGGTGGACAATAAAGCCCTACAAGGATTCGCAAGACGAAGCGTGTCTCCCTTTTTAACTGAAAAACCGCAAAAAGGTGGACAATAAAGCCCTACAAGGATTCGCAAGACGAGGCGTGTCTCCCTTTTTAGCTGGAAAACCGCAAAAAGGTAGACAACAAAGCCCTACAAGGATTCGCAAGACGAGGCGCGTCTCCCTTTTTAGCTGAAAAACCGAAAAAAGGTGGACAACAAAGCGCTATAGGGACTCGCAAAGCGAGGCGTGTCTCCCTTTTTAGCCAAAAAACCGCAAAAAGGTGGACGAGACCTGGTCGGCTGAGGTGAAAACCCATCGCTCCAAGCATGCTTTTGCTAATTACGAAATAAAGAATTAAATGATCGTATTATTTTCTCTACTTTTGTTCAATTTACAATTTTACACCGATGTCGGTTTAAACAATTGAACAGTTCCTTAGCAGCAATCATTAGAACAAATTTCATTTACACAAAAAATACGTTTTCCAACCTACCCACACACAAAACTTTGTCTACACGCTAGACAAAGGTCCTTAAATGTCTGGACAAAACACCACAAATGTGATATATTTTAAGGTGTTACCTAACAATACTCTCTTTTGAAAGGAAGATACTAATGGATTTAAACATTACAGCATCTAAAATCAGAAAGTCGATCGTTGATATGATTTTTCACGCAAAATCTGGACATCCAGGCGGCTCATTATCTTCAGTAGACATTCTAAACTACCTATACTTCAAGGAAATGAACGTCGACCCCAACTCTCCCGCCGACTTCAACCGCGATCGTTTCGTATTATCAAAAGGGCACGCTGCTCCAGTTTTATATGCAACATTAGCAGAACGTGGCTACTTTGATAAAGAATTATTACCAACCCTGCGCAAACTAAACTCACCACTACAAGGTCATCCAGATAGTAAAAAAGTCGCAGGTGTCGATGTCTCTACTGGGTCTTTAGGACAAGGGATTTCCAATGCAGTAGGTCTTGCACTCGGAATTAAACTAGACAATTCCACAGCACGTGTTTACACCATCTTAGGAGATGGTGAATTGCAAGAAGGTTTAGTATGGGAAGCTGCAATGGCTGCAGCTCACTACAAATTAGATAATTTAGTCGTTATCATCGACAACAACGGTTTACAAATTGATGGTAAAAATGAAGATGTTATCAACTTAGGATCAATCTCTGATAAATTCGAATCATTTGATTTTAACGTTATTGAAATTGATGGGCATGACTATGACCAAATTGCAACTGCATTCGACTCAGCAAAAGCAACTAAAGACATACCAACAGCAATTATCGCAAAAACTGTCAAAGGTAGCGGTGTTTCATTTATGGAGAATCAAGCTGGGTGGCACGGCGCTGCACCAAATGCTGATCAATTAGCAACAGCAATCGCAGAATTATCGGAGGTGGCAAAATAATGGGATTAGCAACTCGAGAAGCATACGGGAAAGCTCTACTGCAATTAGGAGCTGATAATAACAATGTTGTCGTGCTTGACGCCGACTTATCAAAATCAACAAAAACAGGTGATTTCGCTGCTAAATTTAGTGACCGCTTTATCAATGTCGGAATCGCTGAACAAAATCTAATGGGAATTGCTGCTGGACTGGCAAGCTACGGAAAAACTCCATTTGCATCAACTTTTGCCGTATTTGCAACCGGTCGGGCATTTGAAATCATTCGTAACTCAATTTGCTACCCGAATTTAAACGTCAAAATCGCAGCTACTCATGCCGGAATTTCTGTTGGAGAAGATGGCGGCTCTCATCAATCAGTCGAAGATATCGCTTTAATGAATGCGTTGCCAAATATGACAGTCATCGTCCCAGCTGATGCGCGCGAAACTGAAGAAGTAATCAAGTATGCAGCTGCCCATGATGGTCCGGTATACATCCGCCTTGGGAGATTAGCGGCTGAGGATATTTTCGACGACTCATACACCTATGAATTTGGAAAAGGCGTGGAGTTAACTGACGGAAATGATGTTGCAATCATCGCAACTGGGTTAATGACGCACCAAGCGAAAATTGCAGCGGAGGAGTTAAAAGTCGATGGAATTAGTGCACGCGTCATCCATATTCCAACAATTAAGCCAATTGATCGCAACATAATTGCAAAAGCAGCTAAAGAAACAAAATTTATCGTCACTTGCGAAGAACATTCAGTGATCGGCGGTTTAGGTTCAGTCGTCGCGAGTGTAACCGCCGAGCTTCATCCAACTAAAGTCGTTAAAATCGGGCTAAACGATGTCTTTGGCGAATCAGGAACACCTGCTGAACTATTAAAAAAATATGGAATGACAGCTGAAAATGTTATTAAAGTTGTCAGAGAAAATATGTAATTAAGGAGATCACTATATATGAAATTATTTATTGATACCGCAAACGTAGAGGATATAAAATTGGCAAATGACTTAGGTGTCATTTGCGGCGTAACAACAAACCCATCCTTGATCGCTAAAGAAGGGCGTGACTTCAAAGAGGTTGTAACAGAAATAACTTCGATTGTCGATGGACCAATAAGTGCAGAGGTTATCTCTTTAGAAGCTGAGGTAATGGTTAAAGAAGCTAAAGAATTGGTTAAAATTCATGATAATATTGTTATCAAAATTCCAATGTGCGCAGAAGGATTAAAAGCGACTAAGCAATTAACTGCCTTAGGAATTAAAACTAATGTAACGTTAATTTTTTCAGCAACACAAGCTCTACTTGCTGCCCGTGCAGGCGCTACTTATGTGAGCCCTTTTCTAGGTCGTTTAGACGACTTAAGTCAAGATGGTGTTGCACTTATTGAGGATATTGTGGAGATCTTTGAAATACATGATTTAAAATCAGAAATTATTTCTGCAAGTGTGCGTCATCCAATGCATGTAGTAGAAGTTGCTAAGGCTGGTTCTCATATAGCAACAATCCCTTATAAAGTAATCGCACAAATGATAAACCATCCGTTGACAACTTCTGGAATTGCCCAATTTTTGAAGGATTGGGAAGGTGTTGAAACTAAATGATTTGAAAAAAAGCTACTCTAACGAGTAGCTTTTTTCAATTAATCTGTCATCAGTCAAAGCAAATAGCATCTCTTGCAGCATTTCACTTGATAATTTAGTATAAGCTGATACTACTAATTTAAATTCTGTTCTTACCTCCTCGTTAGGGAGAGAAACGGTAAATCTGTTCCTTCTGTAGTCTTCCTTTATTACCGTTAGGTAGCCTGCATTTACAAATAATCCCCATAAGGTGTCTGTTCTTGGAAGTTCGGCAAACGAAGCTTCTAAATTCATTCCGACCGCCACTTTGCCGTCAACAATTAACTTCTTAAAGCCACGATGAAAGTCATATCCCGCTTCAAGTACTGAATCTTTAATCAACACATTATCAGAAGTTTTCACCCAGTAACTCTTCAATACTTTTTCATTTGCATAATTAAGCACAGACCAAGGATTATACATCTGGATACCAGAAAATAAATAACCATCATAAAATGCTGATACTTCCTCATTTAAATCAAGATCGTAAGCAGATAAAAGCTCTGATGCTTCCTCTTTGTTTAAACCAAAATATGGGGAATAATGCTTGCTCAACACTGTATAAACCACAATATTATTTAACTTAGAAAAAATACTTTCTTTAGCTACACTCTGGATTCCCGTCAGCAATGCTTGTCCCAAATGAGGATTTCCTTTTAAGGTTATTGTTAAAAATGAAGCATAGAAGAACTGAGTAAATCTTTTTCTAAAGCCACCTAGATGTGCTTCGATAATTGGGTTGTCGTACTCATCCATTAAAACTATTGGACGCACTCCATAAAAAGTGTGTAAAGCTTCAAGAAGATAGTAAAGACTATTTTTCAGATCATCTACTTCAACTTTCTTTTCCTCAAATGCTTTAAATGTTTGAAAAAAACGCAAGTAGTCGGTATTCTCTCTATCCGCCTCCTTAACTAGATATTTGCCATGCTTTTTATATTCTCTGTATACCACTGATGCAATTGCAGCCTTTACTTCCTCCATTGTCTCACCCGAACACCCTTTAAAGGATAAAGAAACAACAGGAACAGAGTTAATACGATCGGCATAAACTGTCTCCATAATCGCAAGCCCCTCAAAGATGTCGCGACTATCCTGTGTTATGTCAAAAAAATCGCGAATCATGGTCATATTTAAGGTTTTGCCGAATCGACGTGGGCGTGTTACTAATGCCACCAAATTGCTATAGTCGAGGAAATCCTTAATCATCAATGTCTTATCCACATAATAACATTCTTTCTCGCTTTCACGAATCATTCTAAAATCATCGTTCCCAATAGGTAATATTTTTTTTTCCATATCAAAATCCTCCGTAACGAAAAATATCTATTTTTGCTATTATATCATATATATGCAAAAAAAGCATTAGGTAATTTTAAAGTGGCATAATCTAAAAATCAACTACTCATACAATTTAATCTCACAATCTTTGCGATAAAACGCAACCCCATATTTAATAATATCCGTATACCCTTCACGAATTAACTCGTCATCATACTTCTTTTCCTCGATCTGAGTCAATGCTTTGTCGCATTTCTTTACCAAATCTTTCGCCTCTTTTGCCACCTTTACCTCAATAATAACAGCTGGCTGCCTAATTGAAACAGGTCTCATAAATACATCACCACGCCCATTACCTGACTCCCGATTCGATTTTGTAATATAATCAACCATTGTTGACATCACGGCTGCTATAAAACCATGATAAAACTCTTCTTTACTATCAAAGTAACTAATGGTATCTTTTAGCATTTGAGTAAGCTCGTGTTGGAAGATTTTAGCTTCTCTATTTAAAATAGCATTATACAAAGGGGTCAAATTTGTAGTCTTAACTTTCTCATCAAACCAGTCTTTGATTTGACTCTCATATATATATTGAACTTCCTTATTTGGAACGGAAAGTTCTACATGATTATGCACACCAATCTGCATTTTTGAAACTTTCTTTAAATAGCCTGTAAAGAATAAAAAACTCCACAAATTATCCATGTTTTTTAATATATCAGCATAGACAATATCTTCTTTAATCGGTTTAATTATTGTTTCTCCTGCAATTAGCGACTCAATTTCTTTTT
>Ga0131853_10027945_pt1 | contig 10110 bp, 5 predicted proteins | sample TergutLab28metaG_FD_92764 | JGI IMG/M metagenome (GOLD analysis project Ga0131853, IMG submission 92764) | Labiotermes labralis P1 segment gut microbial communities from Petit-Saut dam, French Guiana - Lab288 P1 (version 2) (version 2) | ecosystem: Host-associated > Arthropoda: Insects >... | reverse complement strand
CAGAGTCCTTCTTGAGAAGCTAACTGGTTTGCAGCTAGTCAAGAAATTCTCCGCATTTCACGGAACCCGAAGGTTCATTACCGCACTCACAAGCGTCCGCCACCTATCTCTATCCTGGGCCCGACCAATCCAGCCTATATACCTACATCCCACCTCCTGGAGATCCATCTTAATATTATCCACCCATCTATGCCTAGGTCTCCCCAGTGGTCTCTTTCCCTCCGGTTTCCCCACCAAGACCCTATGCGCCCCCCTCTGATCCACTCTATACATTGTCAATACCATATCAAACCATATTTGGCGAACTTACATTATATTTCCACGGAACTACATCGAGTGGCACATGTAAGTATAATTTCCTACAGAAATTCCTCTTCTCACTTTCCTTACACCATATATCATTTTACATGCACGTTTTACTGCAGTACACTATTTTGCTACAGATACCACCACATAACTGTATCAGCGGACGATCAGCGCCCCACTCCCGTCTTGAATCACCACGTGGCTTATCTACAACCAATCCTGGGAAATCTTATCTCCATTTTTAAGAATTTTATACTTTATCCCAACTAATGATATTTTTTTACAGTACTTTTACATATTATTACGGTAAAAATGTCTCCTAAATTTTATTCTACAAATACAATATGTAAGGACAAGATCTCGCCCGTAAGTTTTATTACCAAATGTATGGCTAAAGTTATATAATTTCCTCTTTATGCATTTTGAAATGCGAAGCCTGATGCAGCTTTTTTAGATCACCATAATAAAGTGTTGTGTACGGACTGATTGTTTTACTGATATACACGTATTTGTACTGACACAATGGGTATGGCACACATTAAAATTAAATATTATCGATTCAGAACGTTTCCTCGTAAAAGTATAGTTTCTTTCCAATCAAGCGACATGCCGTGAAGGCGTATGGGAGTATGGATGCATATCACTAAGCATTCTCTACAGTGACACCAGATTTGAGGTGAAAGGACAGCTTCATATTGTGCGATACCGCCAGGCGAAGAGTCTTCGATATCAATTAGACTTGAGGATAGGTGGTCCCCAGAACCGGTGTGGGCAGCGACATCGGAAAAATCCGTGCCACTCGCAACTGAATCCATGTCGTCTACAGTGTAGATCTGATATACCAGCTCTACCACATACGTACCGTCGTAAAGCATTGTTACTGTGGTTTTCAATAATTACAGTAGGTTGAATATTTAATGTAGCACAATTTCGTAAATACTCTCCGGAGCACAGACCTTACAGAAGCCAAGTCCTTCAGTCACGTGACTTTTCCACCTTTACAGCTGTTTTACGTTACGACTGAACCCTGCATCCTGGCGATATTGAACACGGTGGTGCCTCAGCTCAGGAGACCAGTCCGTGGGTTCGCTACCAGGACAGTCCATTTCGGACTGGCGATAAACAAAAGGACACTGGGAAAGGCTTTTCTATGAGCGGTTCGACTTTCGCCTGCCAGTTTTCACTCAAGCTACATTCCCGAGAATGGACAAAGGACACCTACGATGCCGCAGTTTCTGAGACAGTATTTCACCCCACCACAAATGAACAAAAAGCAATGTCGACAGAAACCGCGTGTACATTAAATATGAAGTAATGAAACAGAGCATGTGAAAACAGTGATAGGGGTTAATGGGGCAGCGAGGTACACTCCCCAGACATGCAAACCAAACAGCCACGATAGCATCCAGATGTGCTCAGCGTGAGAGAGTGCGGAAGTGTCCTGTGAACTGAACAATTTAGAAGCAAAATGCGGTTACGGGAAATTGTTTCCCTGTGTTGCAGCAGAGCACTGTGCAGCCAGTTCGGGTCGACTGGAAACAAACGGACCCCACATAATGCTGGCCATCTTGAGAAGTCACTCAGCCAGTCAAGCAAACCCCACATTTTATGGACGCCAAACGCATATTACCGGAACACCAATGTTGGCCATAGTCAGAAGAAGCCATGCCACAAACTCCCACCAAATGTTTCTGCACTCCTTTTAATACAACTCTCCCGCCTACATGGTCTGTTATTTCTATAATAAAATGTCAGTTTTGTTCGACAGATATACTTTTTAGACACTTTCACAAAATTGCGAAAGGCGATTATTAACTTCGTAATGTCTGTCTATCCGACCGCATGGAACAATTCGGCTCCCATACGATGGATTTTCGTAAAATTTGAGTATTTCTCGAAAATCTGTCGAGAGAGCTTAAGTTTCGTCAAAATCTTACAAGAATAACGATTACTTCACATGAAGACATACATACATTTACTGTAAATCTGAATTCTTCTTAGAATGAGAAATGTTTCAGACAAAAGTTGTACAGAAAACCAGAACACATTGTATGTTCAATAACTTTTCTCCGAAAATCGTGTCGTTACGAGATAATGTGGAAAAATATGTACAGCAAGACAGGCCACAGATGACAATATAATACGACGCATGCGCTTTGCGTCTTACTAAGACTTCAGGCACACTCAGAATATGTAATACTGCACTACCACGGCAAAAATGGTGACGAGGACGCGCCTAAATGTTACGTTATACGTACAATGCCGGTCTTGTTATAACGGTAATGAAACAGCAAACTGTCGTAACCCACCAATACTCATTTCTACAGGAGAAAGAAAGAACTTGACAGATCCTTAATAGACCAACACTTAAGACTGTTACGATTTTAAGAAAATACATGGAGAAACAATTTTTTTTTGTGTGGACACAACATTTTGACAGAAGGTGTGTTTGTAACCCAAATGCCTAGTAATGCGGGAACCTCAGTTTGACGAATTGTGTGGGTTAGGACAAAGTAAGATTTAATGAGCTATATAACACAGCGGGATAAATCACGTGTTAAGAAAACTCCATGCATTTCTCATTGCTACCATACGAGCTACACGGCCCGCCCATCTCATCATCCTGGCTCGTATAACCATAATATCTGGTGAAGAGTGCAAAGGAAGGTCCGTATTAGGTTATTTTCGCCACCCAATTGTCACTCCCTCTCACGTCCAAATGTTCTCAATAACAGCCACGTGAAATGACCGTTTGGAAACACAAGTTTTGTTCCGCGATTGCAACAGCAATCTAAAAATGTCCATGTTGTTCGAATACCTCTCTGCTTGCTTGGGACAGTGCTTTTACGACCGGTGATACACGAAACAGTTTTCGCCTGCAATTGTACTGAGTCCTGATTATGGATAATCGCGAAGAGTAGCGGAGAGGAACTTTGCGCTGCAGATGAAATGGGAGGCATCTGAATACTGTCACTGCTGCCAGTGAGTAAACATTACGCCCAGATATTAACGGCATCTCAAATAAACAGACAAGCAGACGGCTTGTGCAGACAGACACAGCATGCATACCATCCAAACTACACGGGAGCGGCAACATACGCCTCGTGGATTAACGGTTTATTTAACGACGCTGTCAGCGAATGAGACCACACTGCGTGGAATAGTAGTATGATTAGTGAATAATAAATTGGAAAGGACGCAAGAGGAAACGGCCATGACCTAATTTGAGGTACTGTCCCTGCACCTCCTGTGGGGACTGACGAAAACCGCAATGTCACAATATCATATCTCCGGACGACATGTAAACCCGAGACCTCATAATACCAAGTGATGTGTCCCTGGTTTGGTCGCACGGATGTGTCTCACATCAGTCCACTCCGTATGGTCAAGTTACCCGCATATAAATATCCCCAGCGTGTCCCTGTCACCACGGCATGGGGCGCCCTCAGCCAATGGCTTCGCGTAATCGTCGGCAGTTGCGAATGAGTGTATTCAACAAGCAGCCCCAATATTAGGGTTCTGCAACCTGAGATAATAACGAGAAACTTAGACAAATGGCTTATGAGGATGGGGGCTTGATTGTGCACAATGGCAGCCACTGATATAGCCGTGCTGAACCTTGGGATTCTGCTGCCAGGCACATTCGAACAGCAACTCTGAGCGATATCCACGTAGACAGACCGAACCGTTTGCACCGGCTTCGCTTTACAGAGGAACACAATCTCTTGTACTCAAAAGTGGAAGGTGCACATCCCAAACCTCGGGCCGGTTCACAATGCCGACAGTGAAACTTTCTATTTGCCGACACAGAGGGTAACTGTGGTATGCAGACCTTTCTACTTGCTTATCAACCGTAAGAAGTGTGGACACTACGGCGCCTTTAATGTTCTCTAAATTCGGGGAAATAGCCCCAAATTCATCGCAAACAAATGGTGAATGGGGGCGTGGCTCAGAATAGGGGCCGGTGGCGGCTCTTGTGAACGCGACAGGCAATGAAACTTCAGCTTCCTTAAAATGTGAAGTTAGTTCACTCTAGAACAGGCCAAGAAAGTCCAGAGGGTGAGTAGAAGTATAGCTCTACTCTCTCTTTGACCTCGGAGCTAGATCGGGTGGGTGGTCAACGCCACGCCCCGGCTGCTTTACCCCCGGGAACGAGCCAGTACCCATTGTATAGGAGACTGTGTGGGCTCCAGGGCTTGTCTGGACGGATGCGGCAAATCACGCCCCACCGGGATTCAATCCCCGGACCGTCCAGCCAGTAGCGAGTCGTTATACCGACTACGCTATCCCAGCCCACTCCACAAAAGGTAAACTCTTGATTATTTGAGCGGCTCTTAGGTTTTCATGGAAAACTCCACATTACAGTGTTTGTCAGCTAAGTGTTGTGTTGTGTTAATAGTATGCATATCCGACCATTAATGAACAATTTAATAGACAATACCAACAAATGCACAAGTATTAAAACATTGGCCTACATTTTCACAAATAATCCACCAACATTCCACGACATGTTTCGACCTTCTTAGATCATCCTCAGAGTCTTAAATCCAACAAGCACATATATAACAGATGAATTATCAAAAAGATTAAAACTGTGTATTATAATGTGAATATCATAGCGTTATAAAATTAAAAGTGTTCTGAGAGGTAACATGAAAATGATAACATTAAATATGACTAGAAAATTCGAATACGTACTACATACAGATAACATGATAGCTGAATGCAGATGACATCAAAAGAAAGGCAAGTGTATGTTTTGATAGCCTTGACATGAACATAAATCGGTGTAAGGTGGTATGTTCTGCAAATTTTTTCAAAAACTAAATCGAGACAATGTTTTTACAAAACTTCTCCTTGATGTTTCTGTAATGGTGTACACCCTTGCCAGTTGGGCAACAGTAATCATATCTGTGCATTAATGAGCAATTTAATAGTCAATAACCAACAAATGGACAGGTATTAAAATACACACTTTCACATACAATCCACTAACACTCCGATATGTTTCGGTCTTCTTCAGATCATCCTCAGGGAGTCTTACAACAAACAAGCAGGTATAAACAACAGTTAAATTATCAAATAGATTAAAACGGTAGTCCTTAATAAATGTGTATATCAAAAAAACGCTATCAGAACGTTAACTTACCGTTCTCTTGATATGGTATGAACACACAACTATCTTCTTACAAATATGTAATACCTATTCAAATTTTTGTAACTACATTTACTTCATGTTCCCCCAAAGAACACTTGTAATCCGTAACGCTATGATATTCACATTATATGGACCAACTCTGCACATGTACTACGAATTTTATGATATCCGTAATTTTTAAAGACTAGATTTTTTATCTATTTCATAATTCGTCTGTATTTTACACACGCTTGTTTGATGTCAGACTCCCTGAGGATGATATAATGAGAATGAAACATGTCAGAGCATTAGTGGATTGTACGTGAAAGTGTAGGCCTAATATTTTAATACTTGTGCATTTCTTGGTATTATCTATTAAATCGTGTCTTGTTTCTTTGCTAGGATCTGCTGAGATGTCGACCTCTGCTTTCATTCAAGTCATTCGGATTTCGAAGTAAATATTAAATCTACGCTGTACGGATTTCCATGAGCATTAAAAATTAAACTTGCCAAAACACAAACCATCGTACTGACGGAACTCAGAAGCTCACTGCCGTTTTTACAAAAGTTCGCCATTACATCCTACCCGCAGTTAGCTGACAATCGTATTCTTAATATGCATTGTAATATTATCCCGTGTAAGGTGAAAACTGTTATTTTGGGAAATATTTAAAAATATTAATTACAAAATACGTAATTTCAAGCCACCGAACGGGAATTGTTGCAGACCAAGTTATATTATCAAGATAATAAGTTTCTATGACACACGCTCGCTGAACCAAGAAAGCATACAGCAGTCAGAGGCTAGTCTAATGAACTCTACGAATTACACATACGAAATCAGTATTGTATTTATATTTATACTGTTAAAGGACACCTAATTTTAGTACAAGACGCGTCAGAAGGAGTCTTGCGTGACGTATGTGTTGATTGACGTAAAGATCTTACATTAAAACTTCACGTGTGTCGCCTTACGTAAACGTGGCCAAGGTCAGCCCAACAAACCAAGTTCGACTGCTGTTCGTCACTGCATCACAGGATGGGCCATTACTGCTTTGTCTCTTGTGTATTATACAATCGTTAAATTGTTAGTTCAGGCAGAATAATTTGGTAAAGAATACAATGTACATATATATATATAATTTATTGGAACACGTGGAAAATATTAAGACTGGTAAAAAATAATGAGTCTAGGATCAGAGTGATATTTCCTAAGTCCAGAAGTTGGCAACTGGGGGGCCCCAAGAAAATTCCATAATACCTATATCTATTACGTCTATACATGGAAGGACCTTTATATGAACCAGGTATCAGGTATGTACGTAGGCTCCATATTATAACATAGTTGTGACTAAGGTTTGATGTGGTAATTACTGTGGTCATGATCGGGTAACACCCCATCCATCCCCATATGTTTCATCAACCGTCCCAATTCTTCCGAAGAGACGAGGTAACATAGAGAAAGTGATAAGCTAGTCGGTCAGAATGCGCGCCTGTAATCTTAACCCGGTGTTTTGACGAGGCAAAAATTACAGTGGTGACAGACTACGGAGGCAAGACAGGTTCTCCTGGAGCCATGAACACCTGTCCTACCGAAACTCCCACTCCTGAGCCAGGTACAAGGGCGCAAAAGTCACTCTGAGCTCGGGTAGGGGTTCATTACGAGAATTCAAAATAAGAGTTACTGGGAAGTAGAACTAACGTTCGTTAATGTCCTTTAAGGTAGACTAAGCTACCACATCGCTTCTTTCGACACCCAGCGTAATTAAATAAATACAAATAAACCTTCAGACGAAATGTGACACGCTGGAAAGAATAAAATATGCGTACATGAATTTGGCGAGCATACATAACGGGAAGCGGCCATCTTGAAACCTAGGCGTAGATGCGAGGATTTTGAATGTACCTCAAGAAGGACAAGGGATGTGAACTGGATTCATCTGGGCCCGGAGAGTGAGCGATTAAGTGAATTTGTGAACACCGCACTGTACCTTCGAGTTCCATAAAATGTGTAGCATTTCATGGCTTGCCGAATTTCTCAACAGGGACTTTTCTTCATGGATTTAGTCCGTAAGTTACTATACAGACAACTAGCAACACTTTTCAACACTCTTTTATTTCTTCCGCCATCTTGAAGTTTGCGTATTATGGCGTCAATGTGCGTGATAAGAACAACACCTCAATTGCACCCACTTTTTTTAAAGAACCTATGTAAAAGAGCAAGCAACCCCTGTTCGCTCCCGAAGCGTATTTACAATTTCAACAAACCGTGAAGGCAGCTATATGCTGGGTGTGACACCGTGTAACCTGGTACCGAAGATACAGAGGAATCCGCTGCATCTATCGAACACCCTGATGATGGAGGCAGCAGTTTCTTCTGAAATGTCGGTAGACAATTACTAGATCACAAGGAGTCTTACTAAGCAATTTACGTTCATATCCTTGTCTTTACCCAACAATTCAGTACATAAGTACCTTCTTAACATAATTTCATTTTTATATATCCAGTGTATGATGTCATCTTTCCAGCAACATCCTTGTTCTCGAAGCCCGTTCCATGGAGATCACACTAAAGACAGTCTTCAGCCAACACAAACTTCGACTCTATCTTTATGTTGCTAACAAGATCACACTGTCCTGCAAGGGTACAGTAAGGACGAAGTGCAGGTACATAACGTGAAACCTTGTGGGAGATAGGAGGCATTATTAACCTCACCTATACAAGGAGGTGAGCGGTTACCTTCTCTGCCTGGCCGCTTTACCCCCGGCGAAAGTGCCCCTAGAACCCACCAAGCAAAAATCTGGATGGGATTTACAGTTGCTCTAGAGCAGCGTTTCCCGACCAGGGTTCCACGAGAAATTGTGGAATAAATAAATAAAAATGCTGAAATGCCGCAAAAATGTTTCCGCGAAATATCTCGCCAACTTTTGTCCGGCAATTGGCAATACTTAAGTAATCTCCAAATACTCTCCGTAATGAACGCTTCAGTTTTTCCTCGCAGTGTAAGCTGACTTTATATATATATATATATATATATATATATATATATATAGAGAGAGAGAGAGAGAGAGAGAGAGAGAGGGGGGGGGGGAAGCACATGAAGTTTCCTAACAATTTAACAATAATTGAATTGTGCGCCTCGCTGTCGCATTTTGCTGGCCTGTAAACGATTTCAGGCGTTGGGTTTCCCATGGCACGAAAAATCATTTTAGGGGTCTCCATAAAAATAATAGTTGGGAAACACTGCTCTAGACACTGGCGGAAAAGTTTCTTCCCCTGCCGGACAACCCCAGGTCGTTCAGCCCATAGCGTTGTCACTATGTCGACTACATCACTGTAACTGCGTATTAAACGGACACCGCAGAAAATGCCGATCTCTTAAACATTCCCCTTTCCAGACGTTTCACTCAGATCGGATAAGCACTTTCACTTGTCTGTGACGTCACGCGTACGTTACCCAGACTGCATGAATTAAAGGACAGGAAACGCTGTGCTGTTCTTCCCCGCTTCTGCCATCTACTGTAGTCATCGCTAAACTTCAAGCCATTCGTCAACAGAATGGAAACGCAGGATGAAGGTGAGCGAGCACAACGATTCGCGCAGGAAATACTTTTGAAATGTTACACGATTCGCACTGCAAGAACCGTGCAGCCGGTTTCCATACAGCCCCATTACGCTACTACAAAAGTACAAACGTACTGCGTGAAGCCGGGTCCACACTAGAATGACAAAAACAAAACAGGAACAGAACAAAGAGAAAACAGAAACAAAAGTGAAAATACTCCCCACACACATCCGACATAACGTAAACATTTTCTAGATGTTTCAGTTTTGTTTTGTCCTGCCCACATTCGGTGAACCGCTACAGTTAAATGAATACATCATGTGGCGCTTCAAGGAAGATTAAAATGAGGACATATGCATGGCTGTGACTGATTTCACGCTCCTCGCATCAAAAATACCAGAAGATACATCAGAGGCGTTTTTGAGTGAGGCCGACACTGGGTAAACAAAGAATATATGACTGATGTACTACTGGTGGATTTGTGGAATGATGATGCTGGGGAGACTGCGAACGAGCTTCCAGAACTTTTTTTAATGTCAAGCGAAGATTTCGAGAATTTGGCATGTCTTTTTGGTCCAGCAGTTAACAATAGAAATATAAACTTTAGAAACGCCATTAGTGACGGAAAGCTTGGCAGTAACACTGAGACTTCTTGCAATTGAAGATTCAAATCCCAGCATGATGAACCTGTTGAAAGTTTCAACGAAGTGAATATCGTTAGTACCACAACCACGTGAGGCACAAATTAACTCTTTAGACGCTTATGTAAATGTATGCATTCGAGATTAAGAAAAATGGAATAACTTGGTATGTTAAAGTGCAAATGACATGTTATGCTTAAAACTTTTTATATTTTAATGTACTTTTCCATTGAGAAAGATTACAAAACAAAATAATTTTGAAAGCATCGCTGACATTGCGGGAGGAAAGGAAGCTGAGGGTGTTTGAGAACATGGTGTTGAGGAGAATATTTGGACTTAGGAGAGACGAGGTAACGGGGGAATGGAGGAGACTGCATAACGAGGAGCTAAATGATTTGTACTCCTCACCCAATATTGTGCGGGTGATAAAATCGAGAAGAATGAGATGGGCAGGGCATGT
>Ga0131853_10027944_pt1 | contig 10110 bp, 4 predicted proteins | sample TergutLab28metaG_FD_92764 | JGI IMG/M metagenome (GOLD analysis project Ga0131853, IMG submission 92764) | Labiotermes labralis P1 segment gut microbial communities from Petit-Saut dam, French Guiana - Lab288 P1 (version 2) (version 2) | ecosystem: Host-associated > Arthropoda: Insects >... | reverse complement strand
TGTGTGTGTGTGTGTGTGTGTGTATATATATATATATGACCTTCCAGTATAATCACCTTGACTGTATTAGACAAGGAATCAAATTATCAGACATGAAGCCTCTTGACCTGGAATTAAGTGCCCAGAATACTCTGCAAAAGACATGGAATTTAAATTCCCACCCATTACTTTCCATGCTCTTTGCCGATGAGTCTCAGCATCACACCGTGCACAGATATAGTCGACTTTTGGCACCAAACAGTTAATTTTTCTCCGTTACTCTCTCCTATGTATAAATGTTGCTATTTTTTACACTTTGCTATCAAATATCTTTTTTGTTCTTCCCAAAGAGTGAAAGGACAAGTTTCATGTCCACACAAAACAGGCAGATTATGTCATAACATAGTACATCAACCTCTAATACATTCTATCTAGTAACATACCATGACTTAAGGGGCACTTCAAACAACTGTGCTGACTCTGTAAAACACAGTGCTGCCACTAGTGTAACAGGTAAAGTTGTCCCCATGCATACCATAAAGTTATACAACAGCAGTGCAAATAAAGTTCCACTTATTCTTAACCATGGCACTAGATGGAAGTGAGTGGTCACCATCATGACCCAGTTGCTTTACCCCCCAGGGAAAGAGCCCCAAGCACCCAATGGGTGGCCCCCACAGCCAGAGTGGAGGCTCTGGGAAAGAGAAAAGATCTTTTGTCCTTTCTTGAGCACTATCATGAGACCTCGGTTGTCGAGCCCACAGCATGGTCATGCTACTGACTATGGTATGCTGGTTCCCTGTTAAAATGGTGTCACAAAGATTTATAATGAATAAATCAATATCAAAATACAACCACATATCTGATCCACAGAATCACAAAAATTCTAGTCCTGACACTTCCTCAACTGTCCATGGCATTCATGATGCCACCAGGATCTCAATATAGGACTTTGATGGTGGTCAATCCTGAACTGAACAGAATCAGGAAGTAGTCAAGGCATGAACAAGCAAATATCTTGGCAATTAGCCTGGAGGCACTTAGCCAAACCATAAAAAACTTCAGCCATGAAAGCTAGTGATCAGCTGAGACTTTGAATAAGAGTTAATAACGTTGTGGCTACACACTACTAATCAGAATCTCCTGTATAGTAACTATCTTACTCTGTATGTTTTAACTACCATACACTGAATTACCACAGCTTTTACTACCACGGATTTCTAGGAACTACAGCTTTCCATAATAAAACTGAGACAGCAATTCAGATAATGTCAAGTGTGACCAAGTGTTCAGCTACCCTTCATAATAAATCTCCATGTCCACATTTCCTTCTGCACACATTCCTTGAAGTAGCCATGACAAGGTTCACCGTACAATGAAAAGCACAGGAGTCATTTGTAATTTCAAACTTACTACTGTTAAATGCAGAATTCAATAAACTTGTACTTCTAAAAGCACATAATACTGTTTACATAAGAACTGTGAAGTGGGTGTTTTAAAATATATGTAAAACTGAAAGTTGTCTTAAATTGAAATTCATTAAAAATGAGAATTTACTGTACATTCTTTATATTAAAATCAAACCTGGCAACACATATATCCTTGTATAAATGGTGCAATAAGGTATCCTAATCTATAAATAGTTTGTGTTGGGCAAGTTGCATTGTAGAGGATATGAGGAAGGATATCAGGTCGCGTGGCCCAATGCGATGCTCTAAAGTAAGATGACCTGCAAAGTCATCTGTCACCAAGTTTGGGTCTCCACCAGGCAAGGATGCACACACAGGGCAAACCTAGAAAGTGAGCCAAGCTTTTATTATTTTTTCAGCAATTACGATGAACAAAACAAATAGAGACCTCTACATGGGTGTTATTTGTAATATGGCTAGCAGCTTTCTGAAAGAACAATCATAAGTCTTGTTAATGCATTTTTACTGCTGTGATTTCACAAGTAATTTTTAATTTCCTTTTTCAGCTTGATAATTATTGCAGGCTCCAAACGGTGCCTTTGGAATATATATTTTGCCTGCCGTTCAGTCAACATGTAACAAGTGATCACTGCTCAGAAATCTTCTTTACCAAAATCTCTACCAGCAATACACCAACAAAACCTTCTAATAACATTGTCTGCTATGAACTCCACTGCCAAATCTATAGAGTTCACATAAATTTGTGAGTTCTCATGCTTTTGCAGCAACGCAGTTGACGTCTGCATTTGTTTGGGATGTGATGCAGTGCTACATATAAACAGAAGAGATCTCATTTGAACTTGTCAGCAGTAGCTTTAATGAGACAATTCAAAATGAGAACTCTGGCATATTAAATATTACAATCATAAAATCCTTCCGGCAATCACCAGCATCATGAAGTTAAAGAACTACATTTACTGTCTCCATCATCCATCTTCAACCCTGATGATGAAGACAAAAAACCTCTGATCACCAAAGAAGATTTTGGTGTATCTATTCAACATGAAAATTTCAGTTCCTACAACTTACAACTTCAAAAGATGTCTCTGAATGCTCTGATGTGACATGCTCTTGTAGGGTTGTTTCAGTAAACCCCATTTTGCCACAATATGGACACGTGAATGCTTGGGGTTGCTCAACAGTTAGTGCTTCTCCTCCATAATAGAGATCTATACAAAACAAGACACATTACTGTTACAAATTATGTTACTAAAATTAGGAAGCCTACCAAACTGAGTTCAGTTTTAGGATTTCTTTTTCCAAACCATCACCAGCCATCCGTGAATGTGCCTGTCTATCCTTTTGCAAACCATGTATCAAATTCTAGATCCTCAGTTTTCATAAAACTCAGTACCGAAACAACTGGACAACAACTTTTCTTGGTAACTGTTGACATGGATCAACAAAACCAACAAATTTGTCTTGCAAATTATAGCAGTAATTTACTTCACTGTGCAATATTGGTTTTGTAACTGAGAAGGTGTGTACTTACTGTGCCGTATGAACCAAATCTTTATACACATTCAGCTTCTTATTAGTCTTTAATCCTTTTGGCACTGAAATTAAATGCCCATGTTCTGCAGAAGGTCGGCATTTAAAACACAGGTGTGTAAGATCAGACATATTTATACAACATTTGACATATTGAGCACCACACTACACATTTTATACATGTAAGTCAAATGTTCAGCTGGACAGCAGCTAGGCAACTAGGGCAGTGATTATCTGGTCTCTGTTGCATACAAACATGGTTTTCCATTCTCAATGTTTCCATTCCAGTATTTCTCACAATCTAACTGGTTTTCAAATGCCATACAAAATACTGATCGCCAAGGTGACAATTCATATTTCTGTAGCAGATCACTGTGTTGATACTCATGTCACTTTTGTAGTGCTGTGAATTCTCACCATCACCGCTGAGTGCTGTGACATCCATAAGTGATAGCAATTTCCTTAAAGCTTGCATTTGACACAGCAGACATAGGACAGCAGGGGAAAAATATATCTCAACCATTAAAGTGGGGATACGGGTGACCACTATGCAGCACTGTAAAGGGGGTAGAGAAGGGCAAATGCTCTGCAGACACCAGTGTCCGCCATGATCAATGTGTTTAGACACAGGAAGTCTTGGGTCAAATCTTGTCTCAGAGTCACTCCTGACTGCAGTTTGATGGTTTTCCTTGGTTCTTACAGGCAAAAGCCAGAAAACTGCTTCCAGATAAGCCATGGCCACTTCTGTCCATATTCTTTACCAGTCATTTTTCAACAATCATCCTATTTGTCATTGCTATAATAATTTAGCAGTGCTGTTAAATATATTATAAATAAACAAGAAAATACGTGTCATTACAATCTTAACTATGTGAAGATAATGAAGATGTTTAAGTCATATATGATGTGTACAAGCTCAATCCAGAAGCCTGCATACTCTGTTAATGCAATCACAGGGTAGTTACATTTACAAATTGCTATAAATGTCTGTTCAACAAATGCACCACAAAACGATTAACAGATCAAATGCAGTAGGTCTATGGCACATACCAACTCTTACATCTCTAGAACTATTTTCTTAGCTTGACAGAATTACACAAAAAATTAAAATTGACTCCTTCCAAGATCTAAAAGTCAAGTAAGAGTATATAATCACATTAAACGTTTGTGTCACAAGCATGGGTCTAAATTTCTGTTTACAACAGCAACGTTCATACAAGCAACAAAATGAAGTAGGCTTTGGGGGAAGTTTACAGTCACTATATTAAATTCCCCACAACCGTGAAGTGTATCAAGAAACGTAACGGCAGTAACATCCTTCATAACTCATAAGACAGAAACATAAACATCACCACAAAAGTAGTGGTATAGCTCTACTTATCTGTAATCTTAGTGCTAGATAACAGGTGGATATTCAACACCATGCCCTGGCTGCTTTATCACTAAGACAAAAGGCACAGCATCCACTGCATATGAAGCTGAGTGGGCACCAGTGCCAGATTGGACAGGCATTTTGAAAGAATATTTCTTGCCCCTACTGGGGTTCAAACCCTGGAACGTCTAGCCCTTAGCAAGTCAGACTAATGATGCAATGTTTGGAAAAAGTGACAGTCTGGGCAGCATCAATAACAGCAATCACTGTGACAACAGTGACTAAGATTTTGGGGAATTCTATGACCAGCAGCAAATTTAAAATGTGCTGGGATTTTACTAAGTAGAATTTGTGAATTTGAGCATCAAATGTGTGTGTAAAATATTCATTCCCTAAATTTTCCACTGTGTTTCTCGTGGTTCAATGCGTTTTATGGTCAAGGTAATATGGCATTCTAAGAATTCAACAAGAAACCACAAAAACAAACAAGAAATAACAAGAATATTTCATCCATATAATTAACTTCTCTTGTCTGAAGATGGCAGCAGAATGTCTATTGTCCCATCACAGAATAATATAATGTAAAAAAATATTCAGCATTCTGCAATCTATCAAGGCATAAAAACAATGGTTAAGGTTTACAAAGGACAGTAACAATGGAACTTAGACCTCCAAATATGTACAGATAGGAACTTCAAAAACCGCATGCCAAACATAACTATTACACTTACCAAAATCAGACCTTGTAAGGATGCACTGCATTGGATGTTCTGTTGTATGACGCGTAGTTGTAGCTCCCGCTTCATAGCATGTTGCACACAAGTCATAATCATAGCATATGAGGCACTTATAGCGCCGGCCACGGAAGTTTCCTTTCAAACATGAATCACAGCTAACACCTAGATCAGACGAGCACAACGTTACATTTACAAACGTACATACACTTTTGGAGAACAAAAATTCTAACAGTACACAACTGACATACTATATCTGCCTCTGAAACACAGTAACACAAATTTGATGCCAATATGCATCAACTGAGAAAATAACATTTTAAAAATGCTGTATAATATTTTCATAAAAACAGCATACCTTATCCCTTCAACAGTGACATACAGTTAAGCACATACAAAACCAATTACATGTGATTTCTCAAACCATGCACATACATGTATACCGATATTCTCCATGACAGCACCCATCTGAGACAACCTGGTGCATGAGCGAAGACTTGGCCTGGATTCTTACTAAACTAACCTGTTCAATGCAAAAATATGAAATACGCTTTGTGTAAAGTGAAAATTGTAACATAGAAACAAAATCATGGTTGCTCCAAATGGATTGTGCCACCGACAGCAAACCTGGAAAAATATATCAGCAACCCACACAGAAAACTTCAAGATTAAGAATGCTGAATTTCTCAGAAGTTTCATATGGGACAATTTGCAGACCCAGGGATAAGTTACAGAACAAAAATATCATGTCTGACAGCTAACTGCTACGTACATCCCTCTACAGTGAATTACACCTGCATGGAGAGCTGTGGATACCAACACCAACCAAATTAAAAATGCAGTCACTATTACTATCATGTTGGGCAGCACAAGTTGTAGAACATAAAAGCTAACTGATTGTGTTCACAGTTGCCAAAACACACAACTTGGCTCAAGCAGTAAGGCTTCTGACATAGAGCTGAGAGGTACTTGGACTGAATGTCTGCTACAACACCACATTCACAAATCACACCACCATCTGTTGCTGTGTAGTTTACAATTTACATAGCTCCATTAAATATATCACAAATATATGCAACCTATCAATGAAGCCAATAGTATAAATTCTGTTATTAAGCACCTACAAATCACACTCAAAGTCAGTCATCAGTTATGCACAAAAATGTCTATATATTAATTTATAAACTTAATATCAAACTTTTTTCATGCAATGAGTAATATACAGATAAGAATTATTCCAACTTATTGCAATGTTATATAATATTAACCAAACATGACCACTGTGTGAACTTCCAGAAAATGGCTACATATGTTCGCCAAAACATGTTGGAGTAACTTGTATATGGTATAAACTGTGCTATAAGTTGTAATATATTTTAAGTTTATATATACATATATATATATATATGTATATATTTATAATCTCTATTAATATAGCTATCCCATCTATGAATGAAATCCAACAGTAATTAATATACTGTACATAAAGACAAAACGAATGATTTGTGTCCTCTTTTAGTTCATGTTCCAGTTGCCATACAAAACAGCAGCCATTTGCTGCAAAGAAAGTCATGATTAAACTAGACGTCAAATGATGGCCTTTGGATTCTTACACCATGTATATAATGGGTATGTCCTAAAATTTGAAGAAACTTGCTGCCTCCATTTTCCGGGTGACCAAATTTGGATCAGGTGTTTGCTAAAGTAAGTGGGAGAAGGTAATATGTCAAATGCATGGGCAAGTTTCAATGATTTTGCCAATCAGAGCTACAGAGAGAGAGAAGAGGGGATGGGTCTTGCACTGAAAGAGTAGGAGCAGGGAGTTCATCTTGGTGCAAAAACCATGCACTTCTTTCTCCACTCTAGTCTTGATTGGCCAGTATCCTTCAAACCTTCCTATATAACAGACCTATTCCCTCCATCCAATCACTTAATCATCCACCTGAACAAAATTCAGCCACTGTGAAGATGGTGACAGCAAGCTACCCTGAAATGTCAGAACAAACCTATTATGCTACATGGTGCCAGAATCCAAAATATTATAATGTGAGCAACACAAATGGTGAACATCTGAAACCCTCTATCAGTTAGAGAAGTTGATGAGAAATTTAAAATAAGGAAATATAGTGACACACTATTAGAAGCCAGATCAGGGCTGGAAGCAGACACAGAGAGAACTCAGTACACGATCATGTCTGATCAACAGAATGCAGACAAGGTCACAATATACATATGATGAATTAAAAAAAAAAAAAAAACTGTGCTTGTTCCAATATCCAAAAACCATAACAAATAAAAATTTCAGGAATGAAATTCATGCTACCATTTCCTTCAGAAGTTCATTTGTTCCATCTTCGATATACAGATAAACAAAATAATGCAATTTTTTCTGTTGTTGTATATGAGTGTGAAACTTGGTATATTACATTAAAGAGATGACACTTTCTGTGGGCATTGGAAGAAGCTGCTGAACAGAATATGTGCATCCAAGGAAGAGGAAATAACAGGCTGGTGAAGAAACTGCTCAATGTGGAGCTTCTTATTTGTACTCTTTAATACTTAGTTAAATAATAGTATGGGACGAGACCATAAAAGTAGTGTGGGTCTTGTAGACATGGGATGTTTTGGCATGCAATGGATCATCTGGCTCAGGACATGATAAGTGGCAGGCTCTTGTGAAAACAACAATGAACCATCAGGTTGTGTAAAAGGCAGACAATATAAGGAGTTATTCAAGAATGACTCTAATCCATGGAGTAAGTGAAGCTGACAAGTCCTATGCCAATTTCCTGTATTTTCACAGATGAGAAAGGAACATTTCCTGAAAAATCCATTCCCGTATTCAAAAGATACTTCTGAAGTTTCCTCAACAGCCTACTGAAATTAATTTTCAGATGGCAAAAAAATCAAATGAAAACTACATACACATTTTTACTGAATATTTAGTGTGCACCATGTAATTTCAAGGCTAAAATGTTGGCAAACCTATGGACAAAAATTTTGCCTGCTAGACATTTCTCCACAAAAGAAACTACATCTAATCATGCATTTGTAATTGCTGGGTACCAGCGTAGCTAGCATCACTAACATACAAGACATGAGACAAGCCTACTGTCCCACATACAATATGTATACAAGCTATCATTTTTTTATTTGACATCAGGGAAAAAATAAAGGACACCTAAATAGAGTTGTTAGTCCTAATTTTTCACTTACTGTAGATGAGCAGACGAATGTGTTTATAGAGCCCTGAATAACATGCCACATTTCTAGCAATATATTTAAATATTTAAACATTCTGTAATATTCATGCCTGAAGCATTTCTGGCCTAACTTCACAATACAGCCAAATTCGTCCGTGGGTGGGTTAATACTTGTAAATAAAACTAAAATTTCATGATTTGTTAGGGGGATTGGGTATGATTGAATAAATATGTGAAATGTAACTGCCAATTTTAAATAAAGCACTGTATAAGAAACAGATATACCTGACCACTGGACTGTATAGTTGTGCTGCATTTCATGTGAAATTGTATGCAAATTTATATTGCTAAGATCAAAAATTTATTTAAAAAAAAGATACTCTATTGTTGATGGCAACTCCAACCTTTGTACTGGGTAAAGGTGGTTTCACACTAAAATGCAAAAACCGAGAAAATGTCTGCAGTGTTGCACTACAATCATAAAATTGCATATTTTAATCCTCTGAAACTGACATACAATTAAGCACACAAAAAGTATACACGATTTCCCAAACCTTGTACAGAAATGGCCATTTTCCTTCACTTCCAAGTATCCTTACAACATATGGCGCTCTTTATAAACACTTGTGTTCTTCACAAATGTAGTCGTTCGTTGATCAACGTTACATACGACTTATTAATCTTGGACTTAAGGAATTCCACAAGATATGGCCTAATGGGTATAAGCTACCTTGATGCCTCCCTACTTTTTATAACGTTCTTCGTACTGGCTTCAACACGTACTCGCAGTCGGTTTAATACTTGCACATACTTTGTCACTATCAAAATTATTAGCTGTTCAACTTCTGAACACAATTACAACCACAATTCAAGGGATAAATCTCGGTGGAAGTGTAGCCTAATCCCAGGCAAGAACGTAGCCTATTCTCTGACCTGTAATAGGGCATCACTCACCTTCATGTCGAGACATTTCAGAGAGTACGTGGAACTCCCGAATTTATTATTGTTTCTGTTGTTCTCACCAAATTCTCTAGTATCGATATATGGGAATGATGTTCAATTATTTCGCTCAATACATTCTCATTGAAGAAAATTTTTCACTACACTTCTATCTCAAACCTAACCCAACTAGGCCATAATGACGTCACAGATTCTGCTTTTCCCAACATTCCTCGCAAATATCAAGTAGACATGGCTGCTATGCTAGGTCGTGTATTTATTTACGGAGGAAGAGGTGCGTTGGGCGCTGCGTGTGTTTCACACTTTAAAGCGCAAAATTGGGTACGTATGAAATACAGGTTTTTTTTATGAAATGCCCACTACAAAAGCACAAGTTTATATGTGCGACAGAAAAGTACAGAAACATGACTGGTGAAAGTCTTCGGGATTGATATTCGTTCCTCTTTCTCGTCTTCGGGCTGTATAAAGAAGCGGAACTTGTTGAGACTTAGGAGGGTACATGAAAAACATTATATGATTTGTGACACTTCATTTAAGATATATTTTGTCTTCAAACATTATGTCTGGGTATCAGGAATCTAACGGAAACCGGCAGATACTAGAGTGGCGAAGAGGATTGCACAACAGCTGTGAATGGTGTGTTGCTATGCCCAAGATACTTGCGAATCAGTCGTTTTGATACTTCTGGGCCATGTAGTAGACGGTTTATCCAGTATGACTAAAATGTATGATTGTGTAATATATACAGTGGGCGATTGCAACTGAAGTATATAAAGAAATAGTCATTGTAAAATTAATTGTGACAAATGTTAAGTGGTCCGGGCTTTGAACCCCGGTGGGTGTGAGATTTTCCGTACCCTTCCAGACAGACCTCGAGGCCCACCCACATCTGAGTACCGGGG
>Ga0131853_10027942_pt1 | contig 10111 bp, 6 predicted proteins | sample TergutLab28metaG_FD_92764 | JGI IMG/M metagenome (GOLD analysis project Ga0131853, IMG submission 92764) | Labiotermes labralis P1 segment gut microbial communities from Petit-Saut dam, French Guiana - Lab288 P1 (version 2) (version 2) | ecosystem: Host-associated > Arthropoda: Insects >... | reverse complement strand
TATAATAATAATAATAATAATAATATTTATTAACTGCAATTGGGTTGTCACCCGGTGGCAGTACACATTTACACACAAGAACAACATAGAACAACACAATTAACCAATGACAACACACAAAAACAAAGAATAACGTCCGAACAACACAAATACAGACTAATGTGTAATAAACTGAATAAGTAGCATCTTGTTGGAAAATTATAAAATAGAAGAGTCTTGTTACACGGGAATGAAGATCCCTACCTGCTAAATTGCACTGCGTCATATTCCGAAGATCAAATCTATAATAACATGCAGTTACGTTTAGTTTAATATTTAGACGACCCTAGAAGCTTCTTCTCAGTAACGGTAATAATAATAATAATAATGTTTTCTACTACAATTCAGACTGACTCCAAAGACCAGGATCCTTCTTGTTAACCCATTAGTCTTTCAGTGAAAACGAGCGGCAACACGAAATGTTCAGCCATTTCCTTCAGCAGGTTTAACGTTACGGATCTACCTTACCATCGTCCTATATATCACTAGTTACTCGCCACATTTTGTGGCCTTCGTGAGTGAAACTGCGTCTCCAATCAATCGAAGCCGCAAACCCAGCCAGCGCTGGCATCAGACCGTCAACGCGAATTAACTTCAAGTATGCGGCAGGTCTCTGTTAGGCTTGGCGCAGCAGAAATGCCACCTGGAACGAATCGCTGGATTGGATTACAGAAGGTTTTCGTATCAAAGAGTTATTGTTCGGCGGTAGGTGATAAGTGGTCCAAGTTGCCTGGCGTACAGAATAGTGGCAATCTACAAACAGTATCACGAAGTATCACGATGAAGGGCAGAGTTGAAACCTTGCAACGAAGACAAAACGTCCTTTACGAAGGGCGGAATGACATCGCACTTTTTACGGAATGCATTCAGTTCTGTAATGCGGGAAATACGAGAGTCGAGTTTGGGGTTCAAAATATGAAATTGCTTTCATTAACTCTATCATCTAACGACCTCCTCCAGAAGCAGAGAGTCTCTCAACTACTCGGAAATTTCTCCGCCTTGTATAGTAACAAAATGTTCTTTACCGTCACGGCAGACCAGATACATCCAGTCCACACCATATTTCTCTACAGTCCATTTCACAGATTGCTGCAGAAAAAAAATTTAAAAAATGACGACTTCTAGCTTAGTGCGTGTGCCTATCCGTACGTCTTTCTGACCTCAGGGAACTCCTCAACTCCCACCGGAAGTATTTTCGCGAAAAGTAGAGGGATTTTGCTTAACATTTCTTGATGCACTTCAGTATCTACAATCGCACACAAAAACAGACCCTTTCTGTGGATATATATATATATATATATATATATATATATATGTGTGTGTGTGTGTGTGTGTGTGTGTGTGCCTAATTTGGGTAACAGTATTAAATACAAGCACAAAATCTGTCAATTTTAACAGAAAACAACCAGACCACTAAATTAGCGTAGCGAAATAAATAAAGACAATAAATAGGATCGTAAATGTAGTGAATTTTGAATCGATCGCAGTCGGCGGTGAGGTCAGCTATATTGCTCCCGCGTTCCAATGGGCGTGACTTTGGCTAATCTTCGAGATCCGCCTCTGAACTTCGCGCCTCCACCACGCCTTCAGGATTTCCTCGCGATCTATTTCAGGAACCCCAAGGACGGGGCATAAAAACAATCTATCGTACAAACACCTGCAGCGGATTACCTAACAACACGTATGAGCTACTTTGCTGCATCAATTACAGTGCTAAACTCTTTCGTTCTTCCCAGTTACATTTTCGGCTTTCCGCTTCCAGTGATAAAGTTCTGGAACCTGGAATGCATCCTTTCATAACAATGAAATTTTGGACTATTTCATTATCAGTGACGAAATTTTATACTTTTCCCTGCTAACAATGATATTCTAAACACTTTTCCTGTTCAGCGATAATATTTAGGCCTTCATTCTGCCTATTAATATTTTTTGAACCCACTGCCATACAGTAATCGAATTATAGAAATTTCAGTACAATGCTGATACAATTTTAGCCTGTTTTCCTTCCTAACGACAGAATTGTATGCTTACTTCTTCCCAGTTACGTCACTTTAGATTATTTTCCACATTTATTTCGCTTTTTATTTTACCATGCTATCAATACCTCAGACTATATGTTATCGAAGGTAGAATTATAAAGGAATTACTGTTTGAGAAATATTTTAAAGGGAGTTACCGTGTCTTAATTGAGATATTATTCCGAAATTTACCGGGAAGGACTGACGAGAACAATTAGAAGACTTAGAGCTAGCAACTGGCATACGGGCCGAATTAATAAACAGGTACCTACCGAAAATAAGTACACACACACACAATTTTATCTCTTTACCAGACTTCTCATTTTTATGTTCTTGTTTGTGGCATACTAGACAAATTTCCTTCCTAACGACAGTCATGCAGGCATTTTCTTCACGATAGACTTTCATACCTTAAAATGGAATTTTATGATTTATTTTCCTAATTATAGAATTCTAAACCACTTTCCTTCCTAACAATAGCATTTAGGATGTTTCCTTAATAATTTATGGCATTTTATACTAACTAATAACTATTTTCCTTCATATTGGTGACTTTCTCGGCTTCTCTTCCTATGTTGGCTTTTGAGGTATTTCTGCTTTCTAGGTATTTCATGGCTTCGCTTCACAATAAAGGCATTTCAAACGTGCTTGCTTCCTACTTACAGTAGTTTAGAACAAGCTGCTTCCTAATGTTATTATCCAGGTCCCGCTTCTTTCCAATCTATGTCTGCTACCAATAATGTCTATGAAATGTTATTTCCTTCCCAGTTACGTTTCTCCTTCCACATGAGAGCAATCCAGTTATCCTTCGGCATAACGGTAAATTAGTAGTTCTTTTTTTTATTATTGATGGCGCTTAGACCCTCTTTCCCCATGCATCACTCTCGATGATCAACTTCTTTTACGATTATTTTTGTCCTTTCTTTACGAAGTATCGAACATGACTGTGTGTAAATCTGTTTATTTTTATCTCCGAAGTTACGCTGCAGAATTCAAGCTATATCTATTTATGGAGAAGCCCACTCAAGGTCGTCGGCTTAGTACTGCTCCCGTCCTTATCGTGCTATGAAAGTTTTGTTCAGATACGAGAGGGTGCTGATAAGTCCTTAGCCCAACCTAATTCCCGATGTCGTAGGACGGAATCGGTAGTGTCGTTAGAAAAAGGAGTCTGTTCATGTGCCGAATTACAAGTCTTTTCTTGTTGTAGAGGCTGAAAGAAAGCGTGTCAAGTGACGTGTAAGATTTTAACAACATAGAGACGCGTGCTGTCAAGTTTTTCCCCCCGTGCAAGGCAAGGCTTCGAAGGAAATTCACACCATTCTCACAATAACATTAGGAGAATATGCACTATCGTATGACACAGTCAAAAACCGGGTGGCCCAGTTTAAACGTGGTGATTCTTCCACCTGTGATGGGCCTCGTCCTGGACGAACCAAAACAGTGACCACCACGGAGACTGTTGATCAAATTCACGAGCTAATCTTGTAAGACCGCCGGATTTCGGCTAAATCAATAGCTGTGCAACTGGGCATCTCACGTGAGCGGGTTTGGTCCATCATTCATGAAGATTTCGACATGCGGAAGCTCTCCGCGAAGTGGGTGCCGAAAAGCCTGAATGCGGATCAAAAACGTCAACGGTGCCAGTCGTCTGAGCAACATTTGGAATTTTTTCGGCGCGATCCAAATGATTTCCTGTCGCGATTGGTGACCATGGACGAAACCTGGTTGTATGACTATGACCCGGAGACAAAGCAACAATCAATGGAGTAGCGGGATAGCGACTCACCCCGCCCCAAAAAATTCCGAGTGCAAAAATCCGCTGGAAAGTTCTCACCTCGATTCTTTGGGATCAAGACGACATTCTCCTCACTGATTATCTTCCAAGGGCCAAACTATTAATGCGGAGTATTACTTATCTCTGCTGGTGCAATTGAAGGACATTTTGAAGGAAAACCCCGCGGGAATATCACCAAGGGGGTCTTGTTGTTGCACGACAATGCCCCGGCTCACCGGGCACTTGCAACCCAGAAGAAACTGGCTTACCTGGGCTTCCAGTGTCTTGATCACCCACCCTATTCTCCGGAATTGGCCCCGTCAGTCTACCTCCTGTTCCCTGGATTGAAAATACAATTGAAATTGAAATATTTCGTCCGATGCGGAGGTCATTGCTGCCGCGGAGACCTGATTTGACGGACAATTTTCTGATTTTTTTTAGTGGCTTGCTAAAGTTAGAGCAACGGGCTAAGAAATGTATTGAACTTCGTGTGGAGTATTCTGAATAAATCCCGAGTTTGTTCGATGTAGCTTTTTTCCCTTCATGGTCGGGCTAAGGACTTATCAGCACCCCCTCGTAGCTTGTTTCCTTCCTGCTCGGGCTAAGTACTTGTCAGCACTCCCTCGTATGAAATTTAATCCACAAGAAATCGTTCCTGTGGAAACCGAAAATTCATTACTGTGTTCAAAACAATCCACAATTTTTTTAAATAAATCCAGCCTATATTATTTACAATTACATATTTAAGATGAACTTTAATATTATCCTCACATCTAAGCCCAAATTCTGTAAAGTGTGGCTAAAAATTTTAAATACCCACGTCAGTACACTATGATAACGCCAGAAATATAATCTCTACGTGTCCTAGATTATCTATTTCATCGGCATAACAGCCGTGCTGGTAGTGTGTTCTTTTGGGGGGGGGGCGGCCTTCTATTACAGGATCCTTGTCAATACAGTAATGATCAAGCTAGCAAAAGTGCCTTCCGTATGTAATAAAATAACCAGTAATATTAAAAACTATGCTAGGCAGTGCTTCTTATATGACATATAATGTTCACGCCAATACAGCGTTTTCACACTGTACGAATTAAAAATCCTATTTTTGTAAATCAGAAATTCTTTCCATCTAATACTATGCTGTCAGTAACACAAAGAAAACAAAATCCTTGACTTGGTCAGGTTTTTATGTTACGAAAAAAGAGAACAGCTAACTTCAAGGACTGAGGCGTATAAAATAATTAAATTACAGGTCTGTAACAATAGACAGATGGGTAATGCACTGGTCCTAATAACCGATTACAACATCGGGATGAACTACATTTAATCTGAAAAAGAAGAACTGCGAGCAGCAAAAATGAAATTTCTTCTAAAGACTATCATAATAACAGTAATCAGCGCCCATTGCACCTGACATTTATAAACTCATCTGTGGTCAGTGAAGGCGTAGTCTTCTCACTTTCAGTTATCCTGTTATTTTGTGACTGAGACACATGTTTTTAACTATTAAAACTATTCAGAGGATATTAGAGAATTTAACGTTGCACGAATCAATGCTTGCAAGGCATGTGCCAACAGTTTAGTCTGGTACTTGAAATCTAGAACATGTGGCTACTGAAAACCACAGTTTGCTTGATTGACTCTTACACAAACGTGTAAAGGAAGGCTAATAATTTCTCATTCAGATGCGAAATTCGGAGAAAGCCGAGAAAAAAATTCATCTTAGTGTCTTGTAAATAGAAACTTCACCTGCTTTTGTCTAAAATATTTTAACTCAAAAAGAGGAAGGGAAGGAAGCAAACGATAGCAGGCTCGAAAAAGTGATGAAAAAGGAGTGTGACAAAAAGGAGAAAGCTATAAAGCAAAGGAAAGAAGGAATGAAGAAGAAGAAAAAAATATCTCCTGACAGACGAATGCTTTAAACTTCACGATAAATCTCAACATCCTGACATTTTTCATGGTTAGTCTTAGTCCATCCAGGAAAGGCCAAAATTTTACCACAAATATGTCTCAACTGCGATAAGTAGTAAAAATCTGAATTCTACGCTCGACTCTCTGCCTCTGTTGTATGGTAGAGAACAAAATGGACCAAAGGTAGTAGGCAAAACAGGATAAAAAATAGCAGTCAGTGAAAAGTTTCTATGCTTCAGTGAGAACTTTATATCGAACCCTTCCAGAAAAAGTCACATAAAAAGCCCATTAAACGAAACTGTTATTTTAAAAAATGCTCCCTGAGAGCTACAACGTTAAGTAATAGAGACTCGATGAAAAAGGTTACGGGTGTAAACTGTAGTTAAGACATAAAAATATCAAACTGCCATGTTGACTTTTCAACTGATATTTCACTGGTCACGATAATTACAGAGAGTAATCAAATTCCTGGGCTACTTAAAAACAAAGGAAAGCAAGGTTCAAAAACTCACCTCGACGTGACGGTGGATGGTCACTCAGCTGTAGCTCCTCGTTTGGAGACCTGCAATAAGTCAGGTTCATTATTGTCTTAGAATGTTTGTACCATAACACGATTCTACGAATTTGAAATTGGTACTCATGTTTGTTACATAAAATCTTGTGATCTGATGTTATGTTGTGTCTACATCAATTTAAGACAATCCAAAAACAAGCTCCACCAAGCTTTGTAATAAAGGATTTCGGGGTTAAAGAGGCTCATAAAGGAAAAATCACTTAATATTTTGTAAGTACGTTCAAATTAAATTATTTATTACGGCTTTTCTTTCTTTATTGTTTTCCGCCAAGAGGTTAGAGAATGTGTTGTACCCCCTAGCCTTAATGGTTGCCTATATGAAACGGCGCCACTGGAAGATTATTACTCCCAGTGAAACACATTGCTTGTAGTAGAAATACAATTTCAGAAACTGCACTTTCTTATGATCTAGAATACAGACAGCAGGAACAGATGTTTTTTTTTAAGTGTGAACGTTTGTCCACGTCTGACACAATGTTCATGTGAAGACATAAAAGAGATTTCGACTTATTTTATTATTTAAATACTTCTACAGACAAACCGATGCTTTACGAAGAACACAGCTCTAATAAAAGGACATGTAAGCAACATCATACAACGGCCTGTTACTGAAGATGTGTCAGCTACCCAATTATGGAGCGCACGAAAAGAAGATACGAAAAGCGTCTTTCCATTCTGCCGTCCCTCAGCTTAGAATAGTGCGATTCCCACTGCAATGATTTTAGTTTTAAAAAATTATATATATATGTAGAGAGACAGAGAGAGAGAGAGTTTAGTAAAATTTGTCAAAACAATTCGAGTTTGGAAAAGGAAAAAGAAATACTTTACAGAAAGACTTAAGGAAATTTATGTTATTTTTCTATACAGGATGGGGCATAAAGATCTCCCACTTTTCGAAGGGGCACTGTGCGGGCTGTAGTGGTGGTAGAGAGGTGGGGGTAGTGTCATGCAGTTGGTTAGCCTCTACCGTTGTCAGTACCCATCATGGGTTGGACCGGTGAACATCGGGGCTTTGTTGTTGTTCCCTGGGCTTTTGATCTCTTTAAGGGGAGACGTGGAGTGGCCGGCACGATCACCAGATTTAAGCCCGTGTGACGTTTTCCTTTGGGGATACCTAAAGGAAAAGGTTTTCAAACATCGTCCTCGATCTCTTGAGGATTTGAAGCAAAGGATCCAACAGGAAATCTACCCCATTCCGCCTGAGCTAACCCGGAGAGTGATGAAGAACTTCCGGGAACGTCTTCAGCAATGTGTTGCCAACGTCGGCCGTCTTATGTCTGATCTGATTTTTAAAACCCATTAAAAAACTGTTTTTAATGTACTTTTCAGAAATATATTCAATTTTTTTTTTAGATGGCTTCTTTCATATTTTATACCTCTTCGAAAAGTGGGAGATCTTTATGCCCCATCCTGTATAATGGAGAGAGATTATTTTCATTGTGACGTGCGATCTGAGACCGAACAGTTAGGTAACGATCAAAATACAACAGTCGAGCTTAGTGAACTTAGCCTGTTCGTAAAGTACGAAGAAAACTTACATGGACAATAAAAGAAGCAAAGCTCAAGGAAAGTTACCTTCTGCAGAAATCACCTGATTATTTGCCTCTCATTGCGACAGGGCAACTAATCTGGGCTAATATAATTAAAACCAGTAGGGGTTTTAAAATTATATGTGTAAGATCCAGCTTCACATTTGTTGGTGTTTAGGAAATAGTGTTAGGGAGATAAAATTAAGGGGAAATTAGATAATGGTGCACTGTAAAGTCGAGATGTACAAAAAATCTAGTCGAAAAATATGAAGGAAAAGTACCACTTAGGGATGGAAGAATATTATTTATGTGAATCTTATTTAACAGAGTATGTGAAGATTTTTACAGCACTTGACTGGCTTAGATTTATATAAATGTGACTGACCATCTTACACGTAATAATGTGTGAAAATTCTAATGGGATTAAGGTCGTGGTGTTTTTAGGTAGGTGCTAAGTTAAAAAGCGTCACACCAAGTTCATATTCTTAATATTCATCACCAGGATAACTTCAAATCTTATCAAAAGCAAATTAATGCAGCCTGTGTTCCAGTTAGGATTGTCTGTAAAGAACTACACACAACACATCCTGTAATATCACTCATTCGTTCACACTGTACGCAGAGTAAGAACCTACTGAATTTTAAAACAATTTACATTCAAAGAACCACACAGTAAAAAAAATCAGAAAACTAAAGACCTTGCGGTTGACATTACATAGCAATACCATCGCTGATACTTCCATCAACATTACATAAAAGAGAATGAAAGTTATTATAATAAACCATACCTAATAACCTAATAAACAGCATATCAAGCTACGTTTTTTAAGTGTGATGAATCAAATGGGAGTGTCTTTATTTCGTATACATATGGTACTGGGAAGAGTGAAAGGGGCGGCAAACAAACTTATTTACGACGATCATATAATTAGGGTGCAACTTCAGCAACGCGTCTTCTTTTCCTTTCATTGTGTACCTATAGCTGGGACACCTTTTGACCCCCTCCTTTAGTATTCCCCTACTTTACTCCACCTCTTTCATGTACAGGATGGAACATAACTTTGGATCAGATATGTCTCTCAATACGAAAATATACCGACCGTTAAATATGCTCTTTAATTTTATAGCGTTTTTACCAAAAACACTTACTAGAATAGGGTGTTCCAGAATACATGAGTATATTTCACAACTTCATTAACAACTAAGATATGTAAACATACATATATAAATATACGTACAAGATACAGCCCTGCCGTGATTAGCACCCTGTTGCGTATTTTGCAGACCAGGTTTTTAATCTTGGTCTGGAGACCAGTTATTTGTAGGATTTTCTTTATTTTCCAGAGTTTCCCCTGGTTAACCTTTCGGCGCCGGAAATATTTTTTAATTTTAGCACACCCTGTATATAAAATGTGAATAATACAGGAACCAAATATGTTAGAATTATGAAACAAACTGCATTTTGAAGAGAAAAAACGGAGAGTATATACCATGTTTAAAACATTCAGTACCTATATTTGTTGAATAAATATATAAAATGCAACTTTAGAGGTTAGCGCTGCGGTACGACCACTATAGTTGACATTAGGCGTCAAAAGGTTAATATTTCGAATTTGATAACTGCCTTCTCTCCTATTAATCCTACCATGAAACTACATGGTCTAAGCTACTAAGAGACTTCTTAAATAAATATTAAATATATAAAAGTTAACTTTTCATAAAGGTCAAATTTTTAAGTTTTTAGAAGTCAGGCTGCTGTTTCGGGTGTGCGGTTGCTGACCCACCACACGCCATACAATATAGACCACACAGAAACCGGATAAAATATGGAGCAAGGAAAAACAGATGTCTGTACACAAAGATTTAATTACAACTTAGACATTTATAATTTTTAACCATTTTAACAAATCAACTCTATTATTATTACTGCTTCACCAACCCTATATTATATTTACATAGATCATTTTAACCAATACCTGCAGAACTGTACTATTCGTACCACAACATATATATGGTTCATTCATTCATTCATTCAGTATTCTGTCTGACGACAGGTCCAAAGCCTCCTCTAAAACGATTCCTCCACATAGTGCGATCTAGAGCTTCCTCCTTCAATTGAGAATATCCTCTCCTGTCCTTAAGTTCATCCAGTAGTTTCTTACGTCTTCTTCCTTGTCTTCTTGTCACTTCCATCTCTCCCTTTATCTTTCCTTCGATAACCTGTTTTAGAAGGCAGTTTCTACGTAAGATGTGACCAATCCAATTA
>Ga0131853_10027941_pt1 | contig 10111 bp, 6 predicted proteins | sample TergutLab28metaG_FD_92764 | JGI IMG/M metagenome (GOLD analysis project Ga0131853, IMG submission 92764) | Labiotermes labralis P1 segment gut microbial communities from Petit-Saut dam, French Guiana - Lab288 P1 (version 2) (version 2) | ecosystem: Host-associated > Arthropoda: Insects >... | reverse complement strand
TAATACTCCACATCACGTTTTAGCATATCGTACGTTGTTATAAAAACATCTATGCTTGGTTCTTTAAGCAATTCCCTACGTTTTTCTGCAATACCGGAAACTACTTGTGTTTTTAACTTTGGAGCAAAACGAATAATTTCATTTTCCCAATTATACAACAGCGATGTAGGGCAAACTACAATTGATGGCAAACCACTTTTACGGTCGCTTGCCAGTACAGAAATAATTTGTAATGTCTTCCCAAGGCCCATATCATCTGCAAGAATGCCGCCAAATCCGTAGTGTGCAAGTGTTTTTAGCCAATGAAAACCAGTCTTTTGGTATTCCCTTAAAATAGGAGATAAACCTCTTGGCAGTTTAAAGTTTAACGCATTATCTTTTTGGAAATGCAATAAAAGTGATTGAAAGCCTTTGTCCCGGTTAAGAGTATGCGTATTTTCTAATGAGAGTGCTAGTTCATCTACATACAGTGCCCTGTATGCGGGAACAGTAAGAGATGCACCCTTCACTTCCTTACGTGCAACGTCCAAGGCATCTAAAAAACTAGCAGTAGCGGAAACAGATTCATCCTCCATAGAAAGAAAACGCCCATCTTTTAAGCGGAAAAATTTTTTACGCGTACGATAAGCTTCAAGTGCTTCCAAAAGCTCGCTCATATCATATCCGGCATCTTCAAGAGAGACTTTTAATAAATTACCAGACAAGCTCAAGCCAATTCTTGGAGATTGGGCTTTTATTGTTTTCTTTTGCAAATTTTCGCTTACAAAAACTTCGGAAACGTTTTTACGTAAACTCTCAATTCCAGACACTCCAGTATCTCGTGAAGTATGCAAAAAAGAATGCAGCAAGTCGTCGCCAGTTAGCCTGTATACACCTTTTTTTGTATCTTCGTAAAATCCAAGTGACATTAACTGACGACGCAAAATGTATTCCGCCACAATATCACGGCTTATATCAGAGGTGTTGGGGGTATCGAATGTACCTATTACCGCAATACCGTAGTGGAATTCTACACGTCCAACAATGTCTTTCTTATCGCTATCAAAATAAATTTTTATTACAAGAGGTGAAATATTTTGGGCAGGTGCATTGCCGTCTATTGTGTCTACAATCCCCATTCGCTTAAATTGAGGCAAAATAACAGTCAAAAATTTTTGCAGGTCATCTCCCGCCATCAGAATTTCCCTGCCGGGGGTATCATCTAAAGCTTTCAATAAAAAACCCAAAACCCGCCCATCTGCTTTTGGTAAACGATACAGCCCAACCCCGGTAAGAATATAACAATTATCTCTGCCATAAGTAATTTGGTACACAAACGGCTCCGCTTGTATTACCGTTCCCGTAGCCAAATGCCTTACATTTAATTTAAAAGGTGGCATAGAGTCATACAGGTTAACTGTTTCACCAAAGTCAGAAACACATTCTAACGTTTGGCCTGTAAACATGTTAAAAAATTCGTCTATATTACGTTGTGTTAAGTACAATTCCCGGCTTGCAGTAAGGGAAGGAGCGGTTAGCTGAAATTGCCGGCTTAGACGCTTGCCAATTTCAGAATACATATCATCTTCACGCATAAGAAATCCTAAAAGTTTTTGAGAAATTTCATCAAATGCATCAGGTTTATGAACAAAAGTTAAGCCTTGGCCATAGGTTACTTTTTCGCCATTTTTGCAGCTATTAACAAAGCTTGCGATACTTTTGATAATATACGTACGGTTACGACCAATAGCAAAAGTTAAATAAATGCCTCTGCTTGTGCAATGTACAGTTGGTACTAATTTTACACTAGAGGCACCGGCTAACTGGGTTGGCACTATCATAGCTTCGTCTATACTATCAAAAATAATTTCCTCTAACCTATTTGTTAGAGCATGAGCGTGTTGGCGCATTTTGCCTGCAGAAAACATGCGTACGTGACCTTCTGCATTAGCAAATAACACTGCAACAACATGCTTGCACGCCCCGCGCCAAATGCTGTGGCTTTCGCAAGAGCATTCATAACTTACAAGTGCGTCTTTTGCATCTAGTTTTAGTGTTACCTCATAATTTTTATAATTTCCTTCTATTGTGGCTCTTACTATTGTTTCATTGTCTGTTTCTTCTACTGCATTATATGAAAGTAGTTTTCCGTCGCGATAATAACGCTCACCACGTTCGTATACGTCCTGATTTGAGCTTAAGCTCAAAATCATGCCTTTAGTAATATGGTGTGGAGCAGGCATTAAAAACCTCCGAGTTTAATTCTCTTTATTTATACTTTTGCGCAAGAAAAAGCTGTTTGTGAAATACATAGTGTGGCAATAATTTATTCTATCACAACTGTAAAAAAAGGAAATAGGCAAGACAAAATATTTCTTACAAACAATCTTAGAATTTGTCTAATGTTTGAGATTATGGTAGAGTTGTATAGTGGTTCTGTTTGAAAACCAACTGGTAATCCATAGCGTGAACCGCTGAACTTCGGAAAGTGATTTACGTTTAAGATTGAGAAAACCGCTAATCTCAAACGTAAACACTATACTATGCAGATAAAGGAGCGATATATTTGAGTGGATTTTGTGGTTTCACCGTAGTTAATCATAATAATGCTTTACCTACTATAGAAGCAATGCTGGACACAATTGCCCACCGTGGGCAAAACTTTTCTAAAACATATGCAGATGAACATATAGCACTAGGGTTTTGTGGGCGTGACGAAGAGCCCTATGCAAACAGTGAATTTTCACTAGCATTTAATGGCGAAATTTACAACATCGCAGAACTAAGCACAATGCTAGAGAAAAAAGGATATTCCGTTTCAGACGATCCATGGCAAGAGATATTGTTACAAATGTATAAAGAATACGGCGCAGGAATGTTACCACATTTACGTGGTGTGTTTGCCTTTGTGATATACGACATTACTGCCAACAGGCTCTTTTGCGCACGTGATATTTTTGGCGTAAAGCCTTTTTATTACATGTCTGCGGAAAATGGGTTGATTTTTGGGTCGGAAATAAAATCGTTTTTTAAGCACCCGAATTTTGAAGCTGTTGTAAACACAGAGGCACTTGGGCTGTATATGTCGTTCCAGTTTTCTGTTTTAAATGAAACATTTTTTAAAGGTGTGTACAAGCTTCCGCCGGGGCATTATTTAACCTGGGAAGATGACACTGTACAAATTAGCCGCTATAACAGCCATTTGTTTACACCTATGGACATGAGCCTGGAAGATGCTGTAGAAAATATTGATAAAGCCACTTGCGATTCCGTTAACAGGCAAGTTGGTTTAAATGGTGAAATAGATGAAATTGGGTCATTTTTGTCCGGAGGAGTTGACTCTGGCTATTTAACAGCATTGTTCAAACAACATAATGGGAAAAAGACCTTTACTGTTGGGTTTGAACGTGAAGGCTACAATGAAATTGAACATGCAAAAGGCTTATCTGACGAGCTTGGTATCGAAAATATTTCCCAAATAATATCCCCAGAAGAATATTGGGAGAGTTTATCTAAAATTCAATACCACATGGACGAGCCACTTGCAGACCCTGCGGCAGTAGCTTTTTATTTCGCTTGCAAAGAGGCTTCCCGGCACGTAAAAATTGCCCTTTCTGGTGAAGGGCCGGACGAAATTTTTGGTGGGTATAATATCTACAAAGAGCCTTTGAGTTTACGATTTTATACTTGGCTACCCCTTCCTTTGCGCAAGTGGTTAGCAAGTATGGCTAAAAAATTACCTAGTAAAATTAAAGGGCGTAATTTTTTGATTCGTGGCGCAAAAACTGTAGAAGAGCGTTTTATTGGCAATGCATATATTTTCTCCCCAGAAGAGCGTGATAAGCTTCTTAAATACCCGACAATACAAAACCCAATAGATATAACCCGTCCCTACTACAACCAAGTTAAGCATGAAAATGATATAACCAAGATGCAATTTTTAGATATTCACCTTTGGTTGACGGAAGATATTTTGCTACAAGCAGACAAGATGAGTATGGCACACGGCTTAAAAGTGCGTGTACCACTACTAGACCGTGACGTTTTTCGGGTTGCATCATGTTTGCCTGTTAAACACCGGGTTAACAAGAACGAGACTAAAATTGCGTTTAGGAAAGCTGCCGCAAAACACTTGCCAAACCAAGTTGCCACACGGAAGAAGTTAGGTTTTCCTGTGCCCATTCGTGTCTGGCTACAGGACGAAAAGTACTATAATATTGTAAAATCACATTTTGTAAGCCAAGTTGCAGAAGAATATTTTCATGTTAGCGAGTTGGTAAGTTTGTTGGACGAACATTACTGTGGTAAACACGATAACAGCCGCAAAATATGGACGGTTTATATGTTTTTATTGTGGTATGAGGAATTTTTTGAAAAAAACAAGCCAGCATCCACTGATATAGTAGTTGGAGGAAATTAAAATGACATGTGAAAGCTATTCTGCAGCAGATACAGAAAATCTAGGATTCATATTGGGGCAAGAGGCAAAAAAAGGCGATATATTTTGTCTTTCCGGTAATTTAGGCGCAGGTAAAACTGTATTCACTCAAGGCTTTGCCAAAGGCCTGAATTATGAAGGTCGTGTAACAAGCCCAACTTTTACTTTAATGAATGAATATGTAGGCGGCCGTTTGCCAATCTATCATTTCGATTTATACAGGCTAGAAGGCGGCGAAGAAGATATGGAAACTATTGGCTACGAAGATTATTTCTACGGCAATGGCGTAGCCTTAATAGAATGGGCAGAGCTTGCAGGAGATGCGATACCCGAAAATGCAATATGGGTGAAAATTACTGCAGACTTACAAAAAGATCCAGAGTATCGGGAAATTTCTATTAACTAAGGAGATTTTGCATCCATGAAAATATTAGCAATAGACACGTCTGGGCAACAAGCCTGTGCCGCAATTATTGATGATTACATAATCATTGGGGAAATTGCACTTAACGCTCGCATAGGAGAAAAATCTTGGACACATTCAGAAATTTTACTGCCCGGAATAGATAAGCTTTTTGAATTAACCGGTATAAAAAAGCATGACATCATGTCCATTGCATACACGTGCGGGCCCGGTTCATTTACAGGTTTACGTATTGGCGCATCTACTGCGCTTGGCCTTGCCACCGGGCTAAATAAACCAACCATTCCAGTTCCTACACTGGATTCTTTGGCATACAATATGCTGGGGGCAGGAAGTAATGGGCTTATTGTGCCAATGATGGACGCACGGCGGGGGCAAGTGTATTCAGCTGTATATAAGCAAGGAATAGACGGAACGATAGCACGGGTAACAGAGTATATAGCGTTGCCTGTAGAGGGAATGCTTGAAATAGTTAACAGCTATTCTGCAGAACAGCTTCCTAGCGTAGTACAAAATGGTGTTTATTTCCTTGGCGATGGTGCATGTGCTTGCAAGGAAACTATCAAAAGAATTATGCCACAAGCTATTTTTGCACCACAAAATAATAACCGCCAACGTGCATCATCTGCGGCAGTTTGGGCAATGGAACAAATAAAGACAGGGTATACTCCAACAGATAATGTTGAAATTTTATATATTCGTGCGCCGCAAGCAGTGCAAGATTTAGAGCTAAAAACAGGAAAACGCAATGATTAAGATACTCCCTGCAACAATAGAGCATGCAAAAGGCATCCACACCATTGAGCTGGAATCTTTCGCAGACCCATGGTCTATTTCGTCAATTGAACATGAGATAACCTATACGCATTCAATTTGCCTAGTTGCGATGGAAAATGCTTTAATCGTTGGCCATGTATCCATGCGCCAAATTATTAACGAAGGGCATATAAACAACATTGCTGTACTAAAAGCCTACCGCCAACAAGGCGTTGCTTCGTTAATTTTGAACGAACTAATAAAAGAAGCCATACACAATAAAATGATTGGCCTAACTTTAGAAGTACGAGTCAGCAATCACGCTGCAATAGCCTTGTACCAAAAATTCGGTTTTGTAACAGAAGGCTATAGAAAAAACTATTACTCTATGCCGACGGAAGATGCGGCAATTATGTGGAAAACATTACCCCCGCAAGGGTGCGATATCGAGGTGCAAAATGAACTTCCGTGAGTTAACATGGAAAGAACTAAAATATTTTCACAAGTCAAAAAAGATAGACACAACCCAAAAGCCAGCAAATGAATTAATAGGCCAAAAACGTGCCACAGAGTCTATAAAATTCGGCCTTCAGATGAAGGAGAAAGGCTATAACATATACATCTGCGGCTCTACAGGTACAGGCCGCACTACTTTTGCACAAGAATACGCAAAAAAAATAGCAGAAACAGAAACCATCCCACCAGATTTATGCTACGTCTATAACTTCGAGAACCCAAAGTGCCCAAGACTACTGCGCCTACCTGCTGGAATGGGCAGACGCTTTAAAAAAGAAATAACTGAAGTCCTGGACCGCTTAACCACAGAAATCCCCAAAACCTTTGCAGATAGGGAGTATGAGCAAAAAAAGAACGGCATCGTAAAAATACTAAAAACCAAACAAGAAGAAGTTATAAAACTCATGACAGAAGAAGCCCGCAAAAGCGACTTCGAAGTTAAAAACTCCAATTCAGGGCTATTTTTCTTACCAATAATTAATGGCGAAGTTATAAACGAAGAACAATTCGACTCCCTCACACAAGAGCAGAGGGATATGATAACAAAAAAATCTGAATCTATTCAACAACGAGCATCAGATGCTTTGCGTGAAATAAAAGAATACGAAAAAGTCACACGCAAAGACGTGGAGGATTTAGACTACTCCCTTGGGCTATTAACAGTTGGCCACAACATGAGCGATATTTTAAACGAATTCTCTGAAGAACCGGAGCTATTAAAGCATCTGAAAGCCGTAAAAGAGGATATTTTAGAAAACTTGTCTGACTTTTTGTCTGGTGATGACCACGACGACGAGGCTGTCCAGGCTCTTTTGCCATGGCAGACAAAAAAAAGCAACGAAGATATATTGTCTAAATACAAAGTAAACCTGCTAACAGACAACAGCCAGCTAGCAGGCGCACCTGTCGTGGTTGACTACAATCCAAGCTATACTAACTTAATTGGCGAAGTAGAGTACGACAACGAATACGGCAATTTCTCTACAGATTTTATGAAAATAAAGCCGGGACTTTTGCATAAAGCAAATGGAGGATACCTAATACTTCAAGCCCAAGATTTGCTAGGTAGCCACCACTCTTGGGAAGTTTTGCGCCGCAGCCTTACAACCGGGCAAATTGTTACCGAACCTCTGAGGGAATTTAACACCGGTGTTGCCGTAAACGGTATAAAGCCGGAATCTATACCGTTGGATGTAAAAATTATTATCGTCGGCGGGGGATTTTATTACGATATTTTGTACATCTACGACGATTACTTCGAAAAACTTTTCAAAATCCGAGCAGATTTTGACTATGAAATGAAATTAAACGATACAAATATGGCGGAAATTGCGCATTTTCTTGAACAACATTCTGGTCTGCCTCTTGAAAATGATGCAATTGGCCGTTTGATAGAGCATTCGACCCGCTTGGCAGAGCGGCAAGACAGACTTTCCACAAAATTTTCCCGTATAAATGAAATTTTGGACGAAGCCGTTACATGGGCAAAAGTGGATGATGCGAAAACAGTAACTGCGAAACACGTACAAAAAGCAATTACTAAGCGTGAATTCCGTCTGAATATGTACGAGGAAAAATTATCGGAGCTAATAGAAGAAGACACAATCATGATTTCTACCGACGGGGCAAAAGTCGGGCAAATTAATGGCTTGGCCGTGCTAGACACCGGCGACCATGCTTTTGCCAAACCCTCTCGCATAACCGCTACCACCTATATGGGCAGCGCAGGCATTGTAAATATTGAAAAAGAAGCAAATATGTCTGGTGCTATTCATGAAAAAGGCGTGCAAGTTTTGAAAGGATATTTGGGACAAATGTATGCTCAAAACTTCCCGCTTTCTTTGTCATGCCGTGTTTGTTTTGAGCAGAATTATAGCGGGATAGATGGAGACAGTGCGTCATCTACGGAGTTGTATGTTATATTATCGTCTCTTTCTGGCGTACCCATTAGACAAGATATTGCGGTTACAGGCAGTATCAACCAACATGGAGAAATACAGCCTATTGGCGGTGCAACCTATAAAATCGAAGGCTTTTTCGACCTATGCTATTCCCGTGGGTTAACGGGCAACCAAGGTGTGATAATTCCTACGCGCAATGTTCGTGATTTAGTTCTTAAGGACGAAGTTGTTAATGCTGTAAAAAAAGGACTGTTTCATATCTATCCAATTTCCCATGTAAATGAAGGAATAGAAATTTTAATGGGTATCCCGGCCGGAAGTGAACCATACCCTTTTGATACAGTTCATGGGAAGGTTCTTAGGAAATTACGCTCGTATCACAAAAAGGGGACAAAAGGGCAGTAGGATACTAACGAAAGAGGCGATTGTATGAAAACAACAAATGACGACATTAAGCGGATGATAAAAGATAACAACATCTCATTCATGCGTTTGCAGTTTGTAGATATTTTTGGCCAGTTAAAAAATGTAGCAATAACCATGGCCGAGCTAGACCGAATTTTGGAGCAGGGCATGGTTTTTGATGGTTCGTCTATTGAGGGATTTGTAAGAATCGAAGAGTCAGATATGCATTTGCGCCCAGACCCAAATACCTTTACAATTCTCCCATGGTACAAAGATTATAAAATTGCGCGAATGATATGTGACGTTCACAGGCCGGATGGAACCCCTTTTGAAGGAGACCCCAGGTTAATTTTACGAAACGCAATTGAAGAGGCTAAGGAAATGGGATACGAGTTTCATGTTGGGCCTGAATGTGAGTTTTTCTTATTCCATAGCGATAACTATGGGCGGCCTACTACTCAAACCCATGACCAAGCCGGGTATTTTGACTTGGCACCAACAGATAATGGCGAGCTTGCACGCATAGAAATGGTAAAAACCTTGATGGATATGGGCTTTCAAATAGAAGCTGCACACCATGAAAGCGGGCCAGGCCAGCACGAAATAGACTTTAAATATTCAGACGCTTTAAAAGCGGCAGACAATATTGTTACATTTAAGCTGGTAGTTAAAGTTATTGCAAAACAGTTTGGGCTTCATGCAACGTTTATGCCCAAACCGCTTGGGGCAGAATGCGGCTCTGGTATGCACTGTAACATGTCGTTATTTAAGGGTGCCGCCAATGCTTTTTACGATCCGAACGATGCAAGTGGGCTTTCTAAAGAAGCTTATTGGTTTATGGGCGGGCTTATGAAGCATGCAAAAGGAATGTGTGCCATAACCAACCCATTAGTAAATTCCTATAAGCGGTTAGTGCCAGGGTACGAAGCCCCGGTGTATATTGCTTGGTCTATGGCAAACCGCAGCCCACTGGTACGAATTCCTTCTGCACGGGGGTTAGGTACCAGGCTAGAGCTGCGTCACCCAGACCCTACATGCAACCCATACTTGGCATTGGCTGTTATGCTAAAATGCGGGCTTGAGGGTATCAAAAATAAAACAGATCCGCCTGCCCCTGTAGATAGAAATATTTATCACATGACAGATGCGGATTTAAAAAACGCAAATATCGAAAAGTTACCACAAAATTTATCTGCCGCAATAGATGCTTTAAAAGAGGATGACTTAATTAAGCAGACTTTAGGCGGCCATATCCTTGATAACTTTCTAAAGGCAAAAAACCTTGAATGGGCAGATTATTCCGGTGCAGTACACCCGTGGGAAGTGGAGAGGTACTTGAAAGCGTATTAGGAAGGATAGTCTTATGAATGCAAAAGCATTATCGACGCTGGAATACCCAGCTATTATAGAAATGCTGCAAAGCAAAGCAGCGTCTCCAATGGGGAAAATGTTAGCGCAAGAACTCACCCCTATAACATATATAAATGATATAACCCGTGCTCAGGCAGAAACTTCTGCCGCACTTGCAATAATTCTGCTAAAAGGTAGTTTACCACTAGGCGGTATACACGATATACGTCCTGCATTATCTCGTGCACAAATTGGTGGCACAATTCAGCCAGAAGAGCTATTGCAAGTAGCAGAAAGCCTATATGTATGCCGCAAGTTAATAAATTACGGCAAACCGCAAGG